>Ga0209542_10019628_pt1 | contig 10801 bp, 9 predicted proteins | sample RifCSPhighO2_01_FD_184028 | JGI IMG/M metagenome (GOLD analysis project Ga0209542, IMG submission 184028) | Soil microbial communities from Rifle, Colorado - Rifle CSP2_plank highO2_0.1 (SPAdes) (version 2) | ecosystem: Environmental > Terrestrial > Deep subsurface > Rock core/Sediment ...
CGAAGCGGGGCACTCCACTGCATATCTGCGCGACGTTTAGGGAGTTTAAAAAAGAGCACGATTTGTATATATGTGCGGCGAGCGTCCCTGAAGAATTTCGGCACGAATTCATCCCATATCCGCGGGAGCGTGGGTTTTCGAAGTTGCAGGTACTGCGGCGGATCGTTAAAGAGCGCAACAGTACGCACGTGTATACAGTCTCGCAATCAGGGTTATTTGCGCCCGTGATCCTGAAATATCTCTGCGGCGTAAGAATCGCAGTCGAGCTCCATGGCGTGAATTATGACGAGTTGTACGCTGCAAAATGGATAGGAATCTTTCGATACTACTACATGAAATACAAAGTGTGGGCTCTTTTGCACTTGTATGACACGGTCTTCGTCATGTCAGAACGACTACGGGATAATTATCTGCCAATGTCGAAACACTGGACGCTCGTGCGCGGCGGCGTCGACATGAGCGAGGTTGTCGATGCTTCAAGCAACAGAGCGACGGGGAAGTTCATCATCGGGTATATGGGTAATGCCAGAGCCTACCAAGGACTTCCGTATCTTATCGAAGCCGCCGCGATTGCCTGTAAAGAGGGAGTATCACTTTCACTGAACCTCGTCTTGAGTGGAGACGTTTCTGCGATACATGATTTGTTGGAAGAGAGGGGATTACTCGGTGTTACGACGCTCCATCACGACGTGTCGCACACCGAAGCATATCGATTGATCGCAAACTCTTCTGTTCTCGTCATCCCTCGCGCCGAAGACGCCGTTACTCGCTATGCTTTTCCTGGTAAGCTCGCGGAGTATCTGGCAACAGGTATTCCGACTATTGCAACTCAGATAGGGCCGATTGATGAGATGAAAGAGGAGTTTGCTCGCGTAGCTCTGCTCGTCCCCGCAACGAATATCGCACGCACAATTGCTGATGCGATCAAACGCCTGAATTCCATGAGTCTTGAAGAGCGCCGCGCGCTTGGGAGACGTGCGCGTGAGTATGCACAGAAGAAATTTACATGGGAGGCGCGGGGGAAAATAATGAACGCGCAATTCCACTAGAGTATTGCAAGCATTTTTTCAAACGACGGAATGGCAAGGTCGGCATTGAATGAATGAATTGTGGAAAGGGTACGGTTACACGCGCTTGTATCGTCAGGGATGATTTCGCACTCCACATTGAACTTTTCGCGAAAAGCTACGAGCATGTCGTACTTTGAGATGGTCGTTGAAAATATGTGGTAGAGGCCGCTTCGCGGAAATCGGTCAGGTTCTGACATAATACGATCACAGACGCGGGCAAATTCTTTCGCCGTGATACCGTTCCAGAGATGCTTTCGATAGCCGGTGATGCGTTTTCCCTCTTGGCGCAAAAACCACTCGAGTAAACCCGTCTTTCGTTCGAGCTCTCGACCGATGATCGAGGTGCGCAGTGTCAGGCAGTCGGTCGGCTCGCCGCGGCTCTTGGATTCGGCATAGATGCCGATCGGGGACTTGTGAGCAGTCTCGTCGTAGGCTCCTTTTTTTCCGTCGTAAACGCCGTCGGTTGCGATATGAATCATTTTCGAGCCAAATGTGTCGGCAAGGATATGCGGCAACTTACCGTTGATGAAGTACGTATGCTCTGGATTGCTTTGCGCAAACGGGGCTGTAATGCCGATCCCATTGATAACGTAGTCGATTGTGCCGACGTCGTGTAAAAAACGGGCATAGTACTCTTTCTCGCGACAGCGCAGTGCTTCAATCTCTATCGTACGATGCTCCTTTGTCCCGCCATACGCGTGCTGGAGGAGATCGATTTTTTTCGTGTCGCGCACTGCGAGTATCAATGAGTACGTACTTCGCAATACGTCATAGAGAGCAGAGCCCAACATTCCTGTCGCCCCCAGGATAAGGACTCTCTTCATATCGTTAGAGCGCGGGGTCCCAGACATCGGCCCCCCAGTAGTCGTGCGGGAAGCGATAGTCATCGGCTTTAGATTCTTCCACTGACGCAGTTGCAAAGAAAATCACTTTAGTATTCGGCTCAAGAGCGCGAAAGCCGTTCGCATATCCGCCGGGAATATAGAGAATTGATGGTTTCTTTGCGGAGAGCACGAAACGTTCCGGAATCGCACTTTTGCTTGGCGTCTTTGAGTCATCCAATCTGACGGCCGCGACCAATGCAGACCCCGACGGGACAAACACATACTTCGCCTCTTTCATATGGCCGTGAAAGGCACGGACCGGCTGTTCAGGGGAATTTTCCACCATGTAAAATCGGACGACATCTTTGAATCCAAAACCGTTGACGAATGAAACTTGCCCTCGCGCATCAACGACAATGCCGCCCTCAAGCAACACCGGTTTCTTATAAGAGTTTGTTGGCATTGTTGAGGTTCGCGATATGTCGCTCATTGTAATATATATCCGCGTCAGTGTATTTGACTCGACCTGTACTCACGAGATCGGTAATTTGCTTCACTCCGAACGAGATCGGGAGGACCTTGTCGAATTTCAAGACACCGTCACGCGCCGCCTTTTTTGTACTAACGTAATAGTTACGTGCATCTTGAAATTTCTCATCGGCGTATTTGATTCTGCAACCGGTGATTCGGGCGATTTCCTTTCCCAAATCTGAAATTTGATAATTCATCGTCGAAAGGTTGTATACGCCGGTCTTTTTTGAGGAGAGCGCACTCACTACCGCTTCTGCGACATTGCGCACATGGATGAACGGCCGCCATTGCTCGCCACCGAATATTGAGAGTTCACCGCGGGTTACTGCGCGTGCGGTCATATAATTCACCGCCAAGTCCATACGCAGACGGGAAAATTCGTCTGAAACGCCAAAAACCGTACCAAGTCTAAAAATGATCGCATTGGCATCCGCGAGGGCTTTCTCAGCGGCGAGTTTGGTTTGCGCGTACAGAGAGAGAGGATTCGGCTTCGTCGTCTCATCGGCTTCGGCAGTGTTCTCTCCGTACACAGAACACGTCGAGAGGAACACGATTCGCCCTTTATAATTCTTAGCCAACGTCTTCACTGAATCGCGATTGACAGCAATTGTGAGTTCCGGCCGCACTTTGCATGCGGGATCGCCGACGATCGCGGCGAGCCATATCACATGCGTATAGTGAGGAAGAAGCTTTTTGAGCTTCTTCGTGTCGCGGATATCTCCTGAAACAAAATCAACCGGCTTCAGGTAATGGTGCTCGTAGAGGAGCGCATCGTATACGGTGAAATCGACTTTCTTTCTCTTGAGAATATCGGTGACAGCCCCACCGATGTACCCGGCACCTCCGACGACGAGGACGCGCATGCGTTTTGACATGGACCCAGAGTACCAGAATCGGAAGTTTTTTCCAAAGAGAAATTCGAGGTATGATTCGCCCACATGATTCAGGTGTTTAAGAACGCGTTCGCGATTGCACATTCGATTTTTCCAGAGGGTGGTACCTGTTTGGAGTTCGGTGTCTATACGGGAGGTACGTTTGTATGGCAGGCGGAGAGAATACGGAAAAATCATCCTTCGTCGCGGGTGATCGGCTTTGATTCCTGGCAGGGTTTGCCCTCGGAGACCGAGGGTGAATGGGCTCCCGAGCGGCACTCGAAGGGTCGATACGCTTCCACAAAAGATGTTGTTCTCGCGCGCCTCTCTTCAGTCGGGATGAAAGACGACTCTCGCGTGGAATTAATCGACGGTTTCTTCAATGAATCACTGACGGCAGAGTTGCAAAAAAAGCTGAAAGAAAGATCGGATCTTATTTTTATAAATATTGATGTCGACATATATAGTTCGACTATCGAGCTTTTGGATTTCGTGAAGCCACTCTTGCGGCCAGGTGTCATTCTCTATTGGGACGATTGGAAGGATCCTCGAATGGTTCACGAGGGTGAATGGGGAGAGCATAAAGCGTGGAAAGATTGGTCTCTACGAAATCCAGATGTACTGGCAGAAGATTTAGAAGTAAATCCGCTGAATCAGCGGTCAATGATAATGACGCGTGTTGGAGACAAGCGATTGTCACATGAACAGCTTGCCGCAATTCGATACGACGCTTTCGAGATAGCGAATGGAAATCCGTCGGTCATTGCTCGCATAAAACGTCAGATCAAAAAGATGTTGGGTAGACGCTAAGGAGAAAACCCCTTCCGGAACTTCTCTACCTACGGTCGCCACTTTACACGTTTAATTAGCCGGAGTGAAAGAAGCTGAGGTTGCGTTTTTTGCGCCAAAATATATCTGGAGTTGGTTATTTTGAACATTCATCCATACGACCGCATAGCGGTCTCCTGTCCAGATCATGAAAGGATACGTGTTTTGCCCTGCAAGCGCGGAGACCGGCTCGGAAAAGGTTGGTGTGTTGAAGTAAATTTGTGCTCCACTAACTGAAACGTTGGCTGTTGCAGTATGTGACGGAAAGAACGTCCAACCGTTCACACTTCCGGTCCACGTCACACCAGCCTGTCCGTCCTCTTGTTGTATCAGTCTGTCGCTTGTGACCACTCCCGAAGCGTTTAAGGTGACAAGGCGTAGGTAATTGCCCAGAATTTGTCCTTGAGCGCTAAGTTGTACGTCAATCCAGGCGACGCCGTATTCAGTTCCGTTCCACGAAATATTTGGAGGATATGCGGTAAGCAGACTCATTGACCCATGGGCACTTAATTTAACACGTGAGCCAACGGGATTACCTGCAGCGTCGAGGCGCTGAAAGAAAATATTTTCAGCCATTGAGACGCCATCACTCCCTTCCCACACAACCCCATATCCGTTACCATTCCACGCTAATGCAGGATATTCCCCGTGATACGCATTGCTGTCACCAGAGAAATTCGTGACTAGAATATTAGACCAACTGGATGTTTGAGGTGGTGGGGGAGGGGTCGAGGTTGCGGTTGAGGTCGCCACTAAATAATTCTCCACGCTCCATCCGTCCGCGCCGGTATTGTAGTCAATGTTCCACCAGTTATATCCGTCGGCATCCGTAGGACCTCCGACGATAAAGCCGATGGAGCTTGACGCTTGTGTGCCGAGGATCAGACCCGAAGTTGACGGAACCTCGCGAACATTTAAACCCGCAGTGGTCTGAACTCTGTCTCCAATGGAAAACTTCGTCGATGGAAGAGTGCTGGTAGCAGTGGGTGGTGTCGAGGTTGCGGTAGGAGGTGTGCTAGTTGCAGTCGGCAGTGTGGATGTTGCGCTCCCCGCCTGAAGTGTCGAAAATGTAAGAACATCACCAGTTGATACGTTCCCTGCTCCATCTCTCGAAGAAACAGTGAAGTAATAGGTAGTTGAGGCGATGAGACCAAAGACATCGAGAGAATGCGTCGATACCAGAGCCAAACTCGATGATGCGGTCGCGATTATGTCGAATGCTTTTGAAGTCGAAACGATAACAGAGCTCGAGCTGGGCTCGTCAGTGTTCCACACAAATTGTGTGAAAGACGTACCTACGTTCTGTACGCTCACATTGGAGATGAGAGGGGCTGCCAAATCCTCCTGCGGTTCTTCAGGATTTTGCTGTGCGGGAGTGGCAGGGGTAGCAGGCGTGGCGGGAGCAGCTGGGGTTGTAGGTGTACCGGGAGTAGCCGGAGTTGCAGGTGTAGCCGGCGTTGCGGGGGCTGCTGGAGTGGCTGCGCCAGAGTTGGAAGAGCCCTGTGCATTTTCAGAACGGTGAGCCTGGCCTGAGGCAGATGCCGCTGCAAGCATGAGTGTATTAAGGGTGTTCTTTGTCTTGGGACCGACGACACCCACCGGCTCTATTCCCAAAACCGATTGAAAGGTTTTAACTGCCGAGAGCGTCAATCGTCCGAAATATCCTGTAACTAAGCCTTCAGGATACACAGCTGGCCATTTTCGGAGAAAGTCTTGAAGAACGCGGACCTGTTCGCCCGTCATGCCTAAACGCAAATTATCTCGGATGGATGGCGCTGCAGATTGTGCACTCACGAAAAGCGGACATGCCACCAAAAAGACTACTGCTGTATTCAAAAGCGCTCCCTTGAGATAAGTGACCCTCACTTGTCAAATATATCACGTACGCCAGGGGTACGTTTGCGTAAAGTGGAGAGGGTCTCATCGCGTGTTCTTATCTGTTACTTCACCGTAAACAGGGCGCCGAAGTATATGATTGAGGCGAGAAATCGGCTCATGACGAATGCAATGATTGCGCCCATAACGCCGTAGAGGGGGATGAGTAGCAGAAAGAGTCCAATGGAGATAAGCGGCTGAACTGTCGTAATGACATATTGCTGAACGGTCTTTTTCTGAGCCGAAAGGATTGCCATGGCAATTGATGAGGCGCCAGTAACGAGTGAGAGTGCAAAGATTTGCGAATAAAGAACGCTGTCCATGTATAGTGGGAAGAGAAGCGCGAAAATGAATGGCGCGGCAAGAATGTAGGCGATGGAAACACCGAAGAGTGCGATAGCGTATAATCCGATCTTTCGCCACAAGAAAGGGAGATTGCGGCGGAATTCTTCGGGGGTTTGGGAGGCGAACTTTGTGAATGCAAGATCCGCCATCCCCTTAAGAGGCCCCTTCACTTGTTCAGGAATCGCAATCGCAAAGGTGTATATGGCGACTTGGGCAGGACCGAGGAATTGCCACAATAATATTTTGTCGACTTGTCCTGCAATCGTGCCAAGTATGTTCATGGCAGTAAGGTGAAATCCGTATTCGCGAGTCTCTTTGTCGATCTCGTCTTGTTTTTTGGGCGGGATTTTCTGTGCAATTGCGAAGTAGAATACCGCCCGAACTGTTGCTAATGGCAAGAAATACGCGAGGAGGATTGCGAGGAGGTTATCGGTAACAAATAAGACTGCGACTACTATTGCGACGCTAATTCCCTGAGTGATCGCATAATATTTGGTTTGCAGATCAAAACGGCGTTTTCCTGCGAGATATGAGAAGTATAACGTTGTCGTGTCAAACACGGGCAAGGCTGCCGCGATGATGAGAAGCGCAAGCGCGAGCTCGTTATTATTGTGTATCCAGTACCACCCGCTTCCAAGGAGAGCGATCAGAGTGCCGGCAAGCGAACAAAGAACGCGGGCACGGGTTGCTGAATGTATGACATGTTCGTTTCCTTGCGCTGATGCACGTGTTACTGCTACCCCTATACCGGGAAGCGAAAAGATGGCAAACATCGCCGCCATCGAGGTGACGTATTTATAAGCCCCATATGTTTCTTGAGGTACAAGATTCGCGAACGCAACTGCGAGGGTAAGAGCCGAAAGTGCGGACACGGTTTGCCCAAGAACAAGCCAGAACCCGCCGGAAGCGAGACCATGTCGGTTCTGGTGTATTGCTCGCTCCAGCGCAAGAGGCGGTAGAGCGCACTCCGTATCCTCTCGTAATACATAGAGTTATCCTATCGGGACATGACGATCGGAACAAGGCATCACCGGCCGCGTCGAAGGCGCTGTATCCGCTCGATTATATACGCGCCGCCGACAGCAGCGAGTGCGAGAATAATAGGATCGACCGGGAGTCGGTAGCGGGGATTCGTGCCGAATGCCGCGATGGCGCTGGTGAGTGCGAAGTATGCGACAAGGAGGATAATGAGAATCGCAAACTGTGAGCGCTGCGTCAGAAGATATACAAAAGCGCCGACGAACGCGGCGATGGTTATCGCTATCCACACGAGTCGCGCCGGAATGAGAAGCCACAGGAAGTTCCCCGGCTCATATCCTGTCATCACAAGGAGTGTGTACACGCCGTCGTTCGTAAAGAAGGTAAAGAGCGACTTACTTGCGACGAATGCGGTAGCAATCGGGTACATAAGTATAACGTCGAGCGCTTTTGCAATGTATTCGTCCCCATTTTTGGGTGTAATTACGTTACTGGTGCGCTCTTCATACGTTGAGAACGTCGTAAACTCGAGAGCGAACTCACTCCCGCGCGCGACGGAGAGCACAGCGGGAGCGAAGTTGGTATACAGGACATAGGGCCCCTGCGAGCTTAGTCCGGCTGCGCCAAATTCGCTGTAGTTTCGCGCCATCCACGGCGTAAGGATCACGGCAATGATAGCGAGATACGCGATTCCCTGCGCGGCACCATGTTTCCAGTCTTCTGTACCGAATTGCCACACAATGAAGGCCGCAAGGAGAAGCGGGATAAATTGCGCCGTCGGCCTGACGAGTATGGCAAGCCCGAGTAGAACGGCGCTCGTTACAAGCAGAGTCCAGTCTCGTCTCTCAAGATAACGGAATATGAGGAGTGTCCACGCAAAAAAGAAGACGAGAAAGAGCGTATCGGTGTAGAACTGAAAAGAGAGGAGTGCGAGCGTCGGATCGAGTGCAAGAATTATTCCCGCTGCGATGCCGATTGGGAGCGAATTCGTGATGCGCCGCGCGATGTGGAGCCCCAGGACCGGTATAAGAGTGGAGAGGAGGAGTTGTACGATCGCCGCTCCAGCAATTCCGACGGTTCCGAGGAGGCCGGCGAGAAAATAAATGTAGCCGGGCGTGCGCAATGCATTGGGTACATAGGGCGATGTGGTCGCCATGGAGAACCCGTTGCCCGCGAGCACGTTGGTCGCGATCTCAAAGTAGCCATCGTCGGCGCGGACGGTATCAAGGACGCTACCGTTGTTCGCATGAAGAACGGCGAGGAAGACGATTGTATGTACAGAGAGTGCGAGCAGTGCAACGATGATTTCCCATCGATACGTTCGCAAGAGGCTCATGACGACGCGACAGGAGTGCGGTCGCGAAATACGAAATACCGGTAGCCGAAGTAGCCGACGACGGCGATAATAGCCGTCGCGAGTATTTGCGCGAGCAGATACCATATGCCGGCCTTTTCGACAAAAAGATACACCAGCGTCGTGTTGAGAAGAAGATTCGCGCCAATGAGGAGCAAGTAGCGGGCAAATTGCCGATGCACGTCATACAGGGGTTTGTCGCGAAAGGTCCAGAATTTTTGCATCGTGAAAGAAACGGCGATCGATACTACGAATGCGAGAACTGACGCGTACAGATAGTACATATGGCCGAAATGCACGAGGAGGAAAAACACGGTCAGATTGGTGGCCGCCGCAGTGCCGCCAGAAATGAGATAGCGCAAGAGCCTAAAGACTCGCGCTCCTAACAGTGCTTCGGCGGAGTCGTGGAGCGCGCCTAGCGATGTCATGGCGAACAGTATACGCGGTATACTCCTGTTTATGAAGACGTGGGTGATGAGAACATTGCGTCATATGACGCCAGAAGACACAGCCGTCGCGCTCTTCGGAGCGACCTTTTTCGTCGGTGTATGGTACGCGCTCCCAATGGTCAATACGATCACCGACACATGGGCGTTTGGAGGTGGAGTATTGCGCGCAATGGAAGCGCATACCCTTCTGCCTGGGGTCGGTGTCGACTACGGGACACTTTCGTTCTATCAGAATTATCTGGCCTTTGTCCTGGCGCTCGGCTTCGGCTACATGCTGTCAGGCTTTGATCTTGAGGCGCTGAAGACGGTGCTTATCCTCAATCCATCGTACAGCCTCCTCGTGCCGCGCATCACGTCCGCACTTACCGCAATTGTTCTTCTTGTCATTGTGTATCGGTTTCTGAAGGTCCATGTGGAGTCCGCCCCGTGGCGCCTCGCGCTCCTCATGCTTACGTTCGGTAATGTTCTCGCTGTTATTTTGACGCGCTCGGGAAAGATGTGGATGCTTTCGACCGCGCTCGGAGTCATCTCGTTCATCTATCTCTATCGGGCGATTACCGAAGAGGTAAAAACAGGGCCGGGTCGCTTATCGGTAACATCCATTCTCACGGCATTTCTTGCAACCGCCAACTTTCCTTTTGCTGCCGTCTTCCTCGTCAATATTCCCATTCTTCTGTACATGTTGCCGCGGACGTATCAATCTGTGCTGCGTCTCTCGTACGCGGTTCTAGGAGGAGGCGCGGCATTTCTCATCGTGTTTGCACTTAACGCAACAAACATCATCGACCAAGTTTCAGGATTCATCACACAGTTCCTTAATCCATCCGCGGATTCCGTTCCTAAGGAGGGCACCCTCGCGCTGTTCGAATCATTCGCGGTGAATATCCGTCAGGCGATCGAGGCATTTCCGCTTCTACTACTCGCCTTGATACCTGCACTGCGCTCTGGCATACGCGACAAAACGCTCATGTACCTCTCGCTCATTTACATCGCGGTGTATATCATTGCGCTTTCGTATATCTTCAGGACGGATCACGGGCTCGCTTTGAATGTCAGACATATTTTTCCCCTCTGCTTTTTTCTGCTATTCCTTATCGCCGCGTGGAGGCCGCCCTCCCGCTCCATAGCGGTTTCTTTTCTCATTGTCGGCGCCTCTATATATGTATACACACTCGTACTTCTCTCAATCCCGACGACGTACAACGCGGCGACTGATTTTATCGAGAGTCGTTATACTGACGCGGTGATTCGCATTGACGAACATATCTGGGAGCTGACACTACCGATGAACAAAGCTTCATACGGACTCTTCGCGTCGTCGTCCTGCGGATCGACATGTCAGCACGTGCAAGAGCTTCCGCGCGACATCGCATTTCGGCCGCTTGTCGTGACAAACGAGACGGATCCCGCTACTCTCGCAACACTCCCGCCGCCCGATATATTGCTCGTGGAACGCGTGATTGCAGAATGCACTCCGCTTGCACGCTTTGGCAACAACGTGCCGGATGACGAAGTGTTCGATATCGACATCAATCTTGGACGCATGCTTCTACCGTCCTTCTATACGCTCGGTCGACTTGGAAAAAATATCTACATCTACGACGCGAAAGAGTGCCCCGGATCGTAATGTTATGCATCTCCTCGCTAACCTGATTGACCAGTATCTGTACTTCCT
>Ga0209542_10019629_pt1 | contig 10801 bp, 11 predicted proteins | sample RifCSPhighO2_01_FD_184028 | JGI IMG/M metagenome (GOLD analysis project Ga0209542, IMG submission 184028) | Soil microbial communities from Rifle, Colorado - Rifle CSP2_plank highO2_0.1 (SPAdes) (version 2) | ecosystem: Environmental > Terrestrial > Deep subsurface > Rock core/Sediment ...
CCCTGTTCATGGTCTGGAGCAAGGGCATCAAACCACCCACATGATCGCCGTGCCAATGGGTGATAAAAATTCTGGTGACATCCATCCTGCTGATGCCTGCAATATTCATTTGGCGCTGGGTTCCTTCACCACAGTCTAAGAGAATGCCCTCTCCTTTATACTTGAGAAAGATTCCCTGTGCATTCCTGTCCTTGGTGGGAACCATACAGGATGTTCCTAAAAACGTGAGTTCGATGGTGGTCACGAGAGCATCAGAGGCCTTTACTCTTATAAACTTATCGCTACATTTTTATTAAGGAGTCATGAACAACCCTTTCTATGGAACCTGCAAAAAAAGCAGTCTTGGCTTGGTCACTTTATGATTTTGCAAATTCTGCCTACGCGTCAGTTATTCCCGTTCTCCTTTTTCCGTTATATTACAAAACCGTTATTCTCTCCAACCACCCCAAGGTTGATTTGTTTTGGGGTTTGGTGAGTGGCGGTTCCATTGTTTTATCGGGGCTCTGTTCTCCTTTTTTAGGTATTCTTGCAGATCTGCTCAAAAAACGCAGATTCTTTTTTATCCTCACAAGCCTCATTGCTATCCTTGGCACGGCGAGCCTTGCATTTTCAGGATCACTCAGTCCGCTTGTTGCAACGCTTATTTTTATTTTGACGAATCTTAGTTTTAATCTCGCATTAAACTTCTACGACGCTTTGCTTGGTTCGGTTTCAAACAAAGAAACTAGCGGAAAAATCTCAAGTTTGGGGTATGCTCTTGGATATGGGGGCGGCATTATCGCTACGTTGCTGGTGTATCCTTTCTTAAAGCAAGGTGTTGATGCTCCATGGTTTTGGCTGAGCTTTGTTATTGTTGCAGTATTCTATGTTCTCTTTGCACTTCCTTCCTTTTTCTTTGTGAAAGAGCGCGAAGTCGAACATTTCGAAAAAGTTGTGCATCCTTTCAAAACCGGTTTGCGTCATATCTTTTCTGTTTTTAAGGAATGGAGATCTCATAAGCAGATCTGGCTTTTTCTTCTTGCATCTTATTTTCTTACTGAAGGTATTGTTACCCTTTCATTTTTCATTGCACTTTATACGCAAACTACCCTGCATCTTTCAGGTGCCCAGATTGCAATCTTTGCCATCTTTATTCAGGTTGTTGCAGTTCCTGCCACGCTGATCTTTGGTAGATTTACAGGAAATGGGAAGTATCGCACCGTGCTTATCGGGTCAATCTTCGGTTTATTGCTTACGACTCTTCTTTTAGGACTTGCTACCAACCTCTTTGTGCTCTATCTTGCTGGTTTTGTTGGTGGCTTGGTTATCGGAAGCAGCCAGGCCATTGCACGAGCATGGTATACCCACATGGTTCCTGCAGAAAAACGTGCTATGTTCTTTGGCTTTAACACCTTTGCAAGCAAGATCTCAACAACTATAGGTCCGCCTGTTTTTGGCCTCATCTCTGTCATGACAGGAAGCCAGCGTTTGGCTATTTTCTTTGTGGGGATTTACTTTATTATCAGTTTGGTTCTTTTCTTGAACGTTAAGGAATCTCTCTGTGGACCTGTCAAGGAATCTGCCCATCCTTCAAGCCAAAAACATTAAAAAGACCTCTTTTTTTCTCTCTTAGTTATGGGCTGTGATCTCTGTGGCAACCCGGCAGTGTTCGGCACCTATCTCATTGAAAGCGTTGAGCTCGATGTCTGTAAAGAATGTTCGCGATATGGGACAAAAGCACCACCAAAAAGAGATGTACCTTCTATTCTCGCTCAAAAACAAGCACACGAGCAACGGCGGTTGCATCTCGAGTTTCCTGAAGAAAAAGAAGCCCTTGTTGAAGGCTACGGGCGTTTGATTCGAACCAAAAGGGAAAAGCTCGACATCACCCAGCTTCAGTTAGGGAAGATGGTTGCTGAGCGGGAATCGATCATCAACAAAATAGAAGCAGAGGATTTCACCCCTTCTCTTTCGTTTGCAAAAAAACTTGAGCAGGCCTTGAAAATCAAGCTCATTGAAGCAGTGAAAGACAAAGCATACATTCCTTCTCGCGAAGAACAGGAGCACGCTCGTTCAGGTGTCCTTACGCTTGGCGATGTCATCAAGATGAAGAAGCGATAATCTTGTGTTTTATAGAGAACTTTGAGTATTTCAAAATTCCCTATAATGTTTATGATACTCTAGAATTCATATCCTCAACAACAAACTCTTTCCCTCACTCTTTCTTTCCCTCAAATAACTCCTTTTCGATAGCCTCTTTATCTTTAAGACCGTTCGATACTTTGTTGTTGATCACCAGGGCGGGTGCGGTTTTAATGCCATAAATCTCCTTCATCGCTTCGCTAGCAGGATTATCAATGTTAAAATCAAACGAATAAATATTCAAATCCTCAAACTTTTTATGGAGTGTAGAAAGGACATATCCCTGCTGTTCGCAGTCTGCACAATCTCCTAAATTTGAGTAAAAATATAGAATCCAGGGATTATTCTGCTTGCACCGTTCGTTTGCTTTTTTGGTCAAAAGCCAGTGTTTAATCTCAAGCAAGGAATAATACTCTTTCAAACTCAGCACGTCTTCATTTTTCTTTCCCAACTTGCTTTCCATATAATCCAGTTTGCTTCCGATTTCAAACAACTGCTGGGTGAGGGAAGAAGCATTGATGCTCTCACAGGGGTGTTCAGTCAACAACAGATATTGTAATTCGGTTCCTGCTGTTTCAATCTGAATCTCATTCTGAAGCAGACTAATCTGGCTGAGCTTATGATCGCTCACCGCAGAACCCACCCAAATTCCGATCACAAAAATAAGCGCGGTTAAGGCAAAGGCAGCGATATACTTACTTGTTTGGAAGGTTCTGAGAGGGGGTTGATGATTTCCAGGCTCCATAGAACTTCGGATTTTGCGTGGGTTATTAAATGTTTTTCTTTATAGGCACTGCCCCGAACCTCGCTTTCGCTCGGGGCGAGCATCAACTCGCGCTTTTGTTTTTAATACTCGGATTGACATTCCCCATAAGGGACGCAATTTGAGCGAAGCTCAAATGCGCATCCGAACGAATACGTTCGGATTGCGTCCCCCTTGTCAATCTCATAAGAAACTCAATGAGCGCTCGTGAAAGATGCTCGCCCTGCATTCGAGGCAGTGCCATTAAATGTTTTTCTTTCCCCAAGCAATCTTCTTCTTGGTAGCTTTAGCATAGCTTGCAACCGCCCACCAATAAGCAAAAATCACCCAGTAAAAGAGCAAATACAGGACATACGAGAACTTCACATGACTCTGTTCCTGGGAATGCTGTTTTGCAAGATACAAGACCAAAAGACCGGCGCTCAATGAGATCAGAGCAAGGATAAATAAAGGGTCCATATTCAAGAAAAACAGATCGAACTTGATCTTCAGCAAAGGCAAAATATCAAAATTGATGGCAACTAAATTATTGATCAGATCATACCCATCCACTACTGTTTTTATAAGGAGATAGAGGAGGAGCACCATCACAAGCCCAACCGAAACAAATGCTGCAGGGAGGATAAACATTCCTAAATTCCCATATTTCCTTGCAAACAAGTGTTTATAATGCAACACATTATTCAAAAAACCAAGGTACCATCGTCTTCGCTGATGCATCAATGCCTTAAATTTGGTTAAACCAACGGTCCAGACTACACCATCTATCGTGTTTTCAATTTCATAATTGTTGCTTTGAATGCGCAATGCAATTTCAATGTCTTCAGTGAGATTATTAATATCATATCCCCCATATTGGTCAAAAAATTTCTTGCGGTAGATCGTAAAAGGACCGGGAGTCACATGAATACTTCCGAAGTACGAAAACACTTTTCTCAAATAGACCCCTACTAAGAATTCAATCGCCTGAATCCGTTGCAGGAAGGTCTGCGGTTTCAGAATTTTCAATGAAGGAGTAACGGCCATTACCTGCGGATTTTCAAAATAGCCAATCATTTTTTTCAAGCAGTCAGGTTCAACAAAGGAATCTGCGTCCAAGGCACCAAACAATGCCGTATTTGCATGTGTCAAGGCAAAATTTAAGCTGTCTCCTTTTCCTGTGTTTTCCTTACTAAACACCTGAACCCCTTGAGCAGTAAACTGTTTTGCAATTTCATAGGTTTTGTCTTTGCTTCCATCATCAACAACAATGATGGTGAGCTTCTTCTGGGGGTAATCCAATTTCAGGAGAGACTCAATCGTTGCTGCAATCGTCTTTTCTTCATTGTATGCAGGAACTGCGATTGTAACAGAAGGAAATCGCTTGGGCGGGTCAGGATTCTTCAGTTTTTCTTTATGCTCAAAAAATGAGATAAATAAAAGCAGTGCAGTGAAGAGTCCGAAGAAGGATGTGGTATACAGAAGAACGGTTCCGATCATAATAAGTCCTGTTTCAAATCCCTGCATCGTTTCCCTCTGCCTCTTCCATCTTTTCGATTCCTTTATCCTCTCTGAACTTGCCAAATTTCTAGATCAGGAGAGGTCAAGATCCGTTTAAATAGTTTCTCGTTGTCGAGATGAGCCAGGAGGCCTTGTTTCTTGTTGTTCCAAAGGTCTTCCTTCATCTTTTTATCAATCACCATAAACTGAATGTGGTGCTGTTCAAGGAGGCTTGTCAATGCTTGCTGGTTAGGGGGGTAGAAAAGACGGTAGCTTGCTTCAAATGCTTCCTCAAGATTAGGAATAGTGTAAAATGCACCGTCCAGCAGAACCTTTCGTTTTGCCAAATATTCAACAACAAAACCGTTGGTATGGCTTGTTAAAACCACATCATCAGTGCGGGAAAGCCCCTGAAGCATTTCAAGGCCTTCTTTCATGTCCTGCGTTGCTCCGCCTTGTGCTGTTTGATTCATGAATGAGATCGTTGAAAACAGCAGTCCGCAAATAACAACCAGAAGCGTGAGATTTTTGAGCAGAGTAAAGCGCCAATGCAAGCTTCGCAAGGCTGTCAATCCCAAACCCATGTAATATACAGCTGGCCAGAGCAGGTAAAAGAAGATCGTGTTTCCATACCAAAAGACAAGCGTAAAGAGTGTGATGGTCAGTAGATACCTTATCAGATGTTGTTTTTTATTTTTCCATGATTCATATAATCCGATACCCGCCAAAACAAGAGAAAATGCCCCGAAGCCGAGGTATGCTCCCAAATCAGAAATACTTAAGGGGATCAGGGTCGCGAGGCTGTGTTCAATCTGATAATATACATAATACCCAGCGGGTTTGAATATAAGAACAGCCAGTATGCTCAATGCAACGGCAAGAAGGACATACACCCACTCCGACATCCACCCCCTCTTTTTTGATCCCCTTCCTTTCTGTAAACCGTACCACAACGCAAGAACGATAGCAAGGCCTGCGTGGAAGAGGCTGAACATTGAAACCAAAAATAAACAAATCACTGCCGTAAGCTTTCCTGCGATGGTTAACCATTCTTCTGATCCTTTATGCGCATATGTTTTTGTTGCAAGATATGCTCCGAGCAACAGCAGGAGCACTGCAAAACTATGGGGGTTTGGTGCTGTAAACAGGTAGATAAATACCGGCGACAAAACAAGCGGAAGCATAATCAATAGGCGTTCAGTCAAGGAAATATCAAGATGCTTCAAAAGAAGAAAAAACAGCAGACTGCTTAAAAGACCTAAGAGAAGACCCAAGATAAGCGATCCTGTCTCCAACCCGAAGATACGGCCAGTGAATGCTAACAGGCGATGATATGGCGTAATGAAGAACTCCCTTCCTTCATAAATCGGATGTATTGCCCTCTCCTCTTGCACGAGGCTTTCAGCAAGCATGAGGTGGGCATAGGACTCTTCTCCTGGCAGAGTATCATTTCCCAGCATCCATCGTGTAAAGAGCGGAGCAAGCAGAACAATCAATGTTACAGCTACAAATGAATACACAAACAGTCTTCTCTTATCTTGAATCGTCTGTTCTAAACTTGCGATGGAATTCTTAGTGGAAATCTTTATACCCTTGGCGCCTTCTTTCATGCTGTTTCCCTCACATTACAAAGCACTTTGAAAAGAGATACTCTCTGATTTTGGTAGACCCTTCGAAAACATTGCGGTTGTCGTTTTGCAGTATTTAAGATCACATACTCTTGCAGCCCGTAAAAAATGCGGGCGCGTTGAGAAAGATAAAGATAATCCACCTTGTATTTTTGAAGCCGTTTCATGAGTACAATGGGATTCTGTGTGTAAAACAGGTCTGTTACGTCGTCAAAAATAATGCCGGGATTTTCAATAAAAAAGAAGTTGGTGTCCATTACATTTTTCCTTTTGGCAATGGCAGCAATGCTGTGCCCTTCCTGAGGAGCTCCGAGAACAACCTGATTTTTTCTCGTGTTTTTCTCAATCCACTCCAATGCCTGAAACTCTTCTTGGCTGAGTGCATCCTGCATGGACAGCGAAGTAAAATAAAGAGAAGGAATCGTCGTAAATGCAACAAGGACAAGAATAAAGCCCATCCAGACCATCAATTTGAATCTGCTGAACCTCGTTTTTTCAATATACAAGAAGGTGGATTTATACAATTCTGAAAATAAAATGCTTAACGCAACCCCCATGATCATCAATGCAAGCTCAAGCCGTATCAACCGTGTCCACAGCAGGCCTCCGGATACAAAAATAAGAGCTATGAGCAAATATTCTTTTTTTCCTTTTGTTTGAAACAGATAATGTGAAATTGCATACAAACCATACAAAAGTGGAATAATTCCTATAAGGGGGATGATCATTGCAAGATCAACCTGTCGAAAGTATGCTTCGACAATCTGTTCAGGAATATTCTGCCAAATAACCCCTACCCCATGCATGAGGAATGCTTTTTTATACATAATCAACTGGACCCACAAAAACAGGAAGAGGCAAAAGAGAAATACTTCTTTCTCGATGGGTTCTGCCTTGAGTTTTTCTAATTTGAGAAGGATAAAATAGACCGCTAAAGCCAATAACAAAACAAGCGTCATGTTGTTGAGCAAGGTTAAGAGAAAAAAGAGAAAGATAAACTGGTAGATATAGCGAAGCCGGGGTTGTTTTTCTGTATCAATGGGCGTTGTTTCTTCTACACCTTTGTAAAAACAATACACCATATAAAAAAAGAGGGGTATTGCGAGGGAATAGGGTGAGATGCTGTTGACGGTTTCTGCAAAAAAGATAGGGATAAACCCAGAAATAAATGCTGAAACAAGCGCTGCTTCAGGATCTCCGGTAAGGTCTTTTGTTGCAAAATACACCACAAAAATCAAAAGTGATGCAAAGACGTTCGGAATCAGTTTTCCAACAAACTCCGGCGAAATAAACAGCGTAAAAAAGGCAAGTACATAATCATACAACGGTTGAACAAGGTTGGTTCGTCCTTGGTAGCTTAAATCATCTTCAACAAGCGGTTTGAATGTTTCTCCGATATGTTTGATCTGTCTGAGATGATAATACGCTTGATCGCCGATAAAGGTATCCGTTGAAAATGCATAATACAGTCGTATTCCGAAAGTCAGAAGAAAAACAAAAACCAACAGTGCAGTTATCCAGCGTTGATCAAAGAGAAAGCGTCGTTTTTCCAAGGATCCTCTTGATCTGTGTTTTTCTTCTTGTTTTTGATTATTTTTCCTTTGCATGTTCTGCATATCCCCTTGTATACCCTCTCTTTTCAGCTTTAATCTATAAATACATTTAGAAAAACATTTAAAGGCCCCACCGTTCTTTTTCTTGTCATTTGAGAGGGAAAATAGGCAACGGAAAAAGAGAAGAAAAAGAGAAAAATCCCCTCCCAAACGATCACAACAACTATTAATAAACGAGTTATCAAAAATTTGTGCAAGGGTCGAAAACCCCGCACTTCAGTGCGCAAATTTTCGATGCTCAAAAATTCAAAGAATTTTTGTTATAAACAAAGAGGTTATAAGCGTATGACAAAACCACGACTTTCTACAGGAGACGTCCTGTTTGACGAATTTCTGCAAGGTGGTTATGAAACCGATGTGATCAGCACGATTTTTGGCCCCTCAGGTTCAGGAAAAACAAACCTCTGTCTTGTCTGCCTTGTCGCAACGATTAAAGCTGGAAAAAAAGTCATTTTTATTGACACCGAAGGAGGTTTTTCTCTTTCACGGCTGGAACAGATCGCTCCTGATTTCAAAATCTTTCTTGACAACATTCTCATCTTGAAGCCCACCAATTTTCAAGAACAAAAACGTGCATTTGAGAAGCTCCAGCAGGTGGTTGATGATCGTGTGGGGTTAATTATTGTTGATGGCGTTTCTATGCTCTATCGTCTTGAGCTGGGAAAAACCGATGATGTGTATCATGTCAACCGCGAACTTGGCCAGCAGATTGGTATGCTTACTGAAATCGCGCGAAAAAAAGATATCCCCATCCTCCTCACTAATCAAGTCTACTCCAATTTTGATGAACAGGACAAAGTCAACATGGTGGGGGGGGATATCCTCAAATACGGAAGCAAGTGCTTGCTTGAATTAGAAAAACTGCATAGCAGTAAGCGAAGAATTTTGATTAAGAAGCATCGTTCGCTTCCTGAAGGCCGTGCTCTTGTGTTTGATATTGTGCAGGAGGGTATGCGGGCAGGAGAGACGTACAAGAAGCCGGTTCAATCCTCTGCTCCGCCTCAACAAGAGTAATACTCTTGTAATGTGTAATGCTCTTGTATTGCCCTTTTTACTCATCCGTAAAATCTTCCAACGGCAGGGTCATGTCTCCCATGCTTCTGAGTTTCATGTACTCGCGTGCAAGGATCCAGAAGAAAATTCCTAATGCTTTCTTTCCCTTGTTATTGCACGGCACCACGAGATCAAGATTATTTGCCTGGTTGTTGGTGTCACAGAGTCCAACAATGGGGATGCCTGCTTTCACTGCATCTTGTACAGCGTTGCGGTCAGGCCAAGCATCAGTGACCAACATAATTCTCGGTTGGATGAATGTTTTTAATTCAAGGTTGGTGAGAATACCAGGAGGATAACGTCCGGGAAATACCTTTACTCCGGTTGCTTTATGGAATGCACGCAAGGGCTTCCAGCCATTTTCTCTTCGCGAGACGAGCAGGATTTCTTCAGGTGCATAGGAAGCGAGCATTTTTGCACAGAGTGCAAGTCTTTCATCAATTTTTTGGAGGTTCAAGACAAACAAGCCGTCTGGCCTTGCTTTGTAGATAAACTGCTCCATGTAATTAGTTTTGAATTTCGTTCCAATATGGATGCCTGCTTTGAGGTAGCTTTCTAAGGGTACTAACATCGGTTTTTGTTCTGCCATGATTTCACCAGAGTAAGCAAAAGAAATCGTCTTGTTCTTTTGCTGTTCTTATTATCGCCCAAACAGCTTTTATTCAGTCCAAGCCAGATCATCAAGATCTGTCTGCCAACCTGAATAAGGGGCTTTATAGCGCTTAAAACAGCCAGGGGGTATTTAAAGGTTTGGATAAGCCTGTACAACGAGCCTTCTTTCTTCCTGTTTCTCTCGTGAATTATACACACTTTTAATCTCGGGTTTTACAGAAGCAACTATTTCAACAAGTTCAGCAAGATTCAGGTCTGCTTTGCAGAGACTTTTAAGAAGTGTTGCACCGCGACAACCATAGTGTTCACGGAATACTGAATTTCTACCGAGGTAATAGGTAGTGAACGCTTTTTCAGGGGTGTGCTCTTGGTGAAACTCAAAGAATTCGATGAGTTGATGGGCATATCTCACCTGACGTGCGAGTTGAGCAGTTTCTAGCTTCGCACGAACATCAAGCGCTCTTATACAATCACCATACTCCCTTCCATGAAAATACTTTTTATTGCTCTGATAAAAATCTATAAGATGCTCTCTCTCTCTCTTCTTCGCCAACTGAAGGTATCGTGCATGGAGTAAAGGGAATGGTTCGAGAAGCTTGGTCAACTCAGGCTGTTGTTCACGTTCTCGCGCAGCAGCAGAAAGAGTGTTCGTTACAGTCTCTAAATCTACATCTTCTAAAGGACGCCGTTGCCTGTGTGTAAACTTTAGGACTTCAACCATATCCCTAAAGAAATAGAATTACCCTTAAAAACCTTTTGGTGCTTTTGGCTCTGTCCTGAATCTCGCTTTCGCTCGGGGCGAGCGTCCATCGCGCTCGGGTGATGGTCATCGCTGACTACCGTTCCCCGTCGGGGGCATCCCCCTTGACAGTTTCGCTATCCCATCTGTGAAGCGCTCGTGAAAGACGCTCGCCCAACATTCAGGACAGAGCCGGTGCTTTTACTCCCCTCTTATTGTCCTGTTCCTGCAGGGTGTGCAGTCAGAATGCAGATCTTATCAATAATAACCATCAAAAGAAACCAAAAAGAAAAAAACAAAAAATCAGTAAAGAGCCTTATTCATTCTCGGGAGGAGGAACATCAAGTTCTTCTTCAAGATTCTCAGAATCGAGATCTCCGTCTCCTTGACTTTCTTCGCCGAAGTTTTCCGTGTCTTCAGGCTGTTCTTCAGACTGAGCAGGTTCTTCTCCAGCTGGTGCTCCAGCTTTTGAAGGAGCATCTCCTGTTGCAGGTCCGATGCGTTCAGCAAATCCTACTTTACGCAGGACTTTGGTAACACGAATGCGCAGACGGTCACCTTCTTTGGTGTTAGGAACAAAGAGGATAAAGCCATCTTTTTTTGCGATGCCGTCACCTTTTTCTCCTACTGCTTCGATGCTTACATCGAGTTCATCTCCCACATTCACAGGTGGTCGTTGGTTAAATCCGCCGCCACTGCTAAAGCCTCGATCTCCTCTATCATTAAATCCACCCCGCGGGGGTCCTCGTCTATTGTCTCTAAACATAGTATTTCACCTTATGTACTTTCTGTC
>Ga0209542_10019634_pt1 | contig 10799 bp, 10 predicted proteins | sample RifCSPhighO2_01_FD_184028 | JGI IMG/M metagenome (GOLD analysis project Ga0209542, IMG submission 184028) | Soil microbial communities from Rifle, Colorado - Rifle CSP2_plank highO2_0.1 (SPAdes) (version 2) | ecosystem: Environmental > Terrestrial > Deep subsurface > Rock core/Sediment ...
AAATAATGTTGGCTTCTTTGTGGCTTTCTTCTGTACTGTTTAAGGCTAAACTGAACAGTCTAACTAATGTCTTATTGTGTGAATAATCAATCCAACCTTTGGTAAGGCTGTCAAAATAGGGTGTGGCGTTTTTCGTATTTGTCCACAATCCTCTTTGGAGAGCGTTTGCTGATGCCCCGCCATATCTAACTTCACAAATATATTCATTTTTGTCATCTAAAAACATGAAGATCGGGTGCAACCTTGATTTACCCGTCTTTTTGCCACTGAAACTTTTATTCTTTCCAATATACACAATACGTGAAGTATTCTTAATTGCTTTTTCGTGATCAAAAACCATGATGTTGCACTGCTTTCTCTTTTCATTATAGATAAGAGGCATTACATTTATGTTATTAAAATCAGCAAACGGATGTGAAGCAAATATAATTTCGATTTGTTTTTTGTTTACGATATTTTCCCCTTGTGTTTCAAGGTAAGGAAACATTTTTTGATCAGAATCTGTAGAAAGCTGTAGTGGGCCGTCTCCATAAGCTTTTAAACTGAGTGGGAACTGCGCTTTTGTGACTTCATTAATCACGACGATATCTTCTTCTCGCTCTTTTGCCCTAAAAAGGTCCTTCCCAACGTGAACACTCTTGAAATCGTACATGAATTGATTAACGAATTCCGCCATGCCTATTTCTGCCAAATCACCGTGAGTTTTATTACCAATTAACCTCATCGTAAAAATATTAGATAAGGTATTCACGATCAAATCTCGGCGTTTACCGATAAGTATTTTCAGTCTGTTGTTAAAATCCTTGTATTCACTCATATCAAGTAGTATACTATAAATATGCATTCGGGGAGCCACCCACGACCCCGCCTCGCAAGAGGCGGGACACATTTTTAGGCAACCAAAGATTGTAACCTCTTTAGTTCCCCGGCAGAATCTTGGGCATCAAATATTGCGCTGCCCATGACAACTTGATCGGCCCCGGCCTTTTTTAGGTCTTTCAGATGCTCTTCTTTTATCCCACCATCCACAGAGATTATTAAATCTTTGTTTAGTTTCTTTACTTCTTTAATTTTTTTGAAGACTTCATTTTGAAAGTGCTCGCCATAGTGGCCAATCTTATTAATGCTCATGAGTTGCACGAATTTAATCTTCTCGGGCAACTCGACAAGCACAGAGACGGGCGTATCGAGCGCCAACACCACACCCGATTCTATTTTAGTCATATCAAGCACAGCCAATGCATTCTGAGTGTGTTCAGGTGACTCATACTGGATGAGTATGCGCGCCACGGACGTATCCATCCACTCATCTAGGTTCTCTTGCGGATCTTTGACCATCAAGTGCAGACCCAACTTCGCTTTAGTTTCAACATCTTTCAAATTCTTTATCGCCTCATCGAGATCATCCTCTGTATATGGCCAAGAAGCTGGCATAGCGAACTCGCCATCTACAACGTCAATGTGCACCCAAGAAGCAGTATCACCAATCTGCTTTAGCCTATACTCAAGATCGAGCTGATCTGTCGCAACAATAGAAGGAACAATGAGCATAAGTACTGGTTGTTAAGTATTAGGTTCTAGTTTAGCAAGACGACGAGCATGACGCGAGCTAGGATCAAAGGGTATGGTGAGCCACAATTCAACTGCTTCTTTAGCATCTTCGGCACTCACGAATCTCGCACCAATACTAAGTACATTGGCATTGTTATGTTCACGTGATAAACGCGCGATACCCAGATCGTGATGATAGTAAACAGCCGCACGAATGCCCTTATATCGATTGGCAGCTATAGCTTCGGCCTGGCCAGACCCAGAACAGAATATTGCTTGTGAATCTGACGTAGCAAGCACTTCCTCAACGAGTGGCTTGACGAAATCTGGATAATCGTCGCCCTCGTCATAAGAATAAGCGCCTACATCTTTGACCTCGTGACCCGAAAGAATCAAGCCCTGCTTAAGAGCCTCTTTCAAACCATACCCCGCATGATCTGCGCCAATTATAATTTTCATATTCGCTTGCAAATTGCAAATTTTTTTATTTCGTCATTCACATTAATTTAGCAATTTTTTGTACATGCTGAATCAATGTGTTCGTGTATCCCATCTCATTGTCGTACCAGGCCAGGACTTTCACAAGATTACCATCTACTACACGCGTCATCTCGCTATCAACTATCGCCGGATGAGCACTGCCACGCACGTCGCTTGATACAATGGGCTCGTCGCACACTTCTAGAATGTCTTTCCACCTATCTGTCTGTGATGCCTTGCGCAGGATCTTGTTCACTTCTTCTTTGCTTGTGTTGCGCTTCGTCAACATAGTAATGTCAGCAATCGAGCCGGTGACTACAGGCACGCGCATAGCAATGCCATCAAACTTGCCCTCCAAATCCGGAATGGCCTTCGTTACAGCAATAGCCGCGCCCGTGGATGACGGGATGATGTTAACCGCCGCCGCTCTGCCTTCTCTAAAGTCTTTTTCATTAGGCGAATCAACAATGCGCTGTGATGCAGTATAAGCATGCGTAGTAGAAAGTATTGCCTTCTCTATTCCTAAAGCTTCGTGAATAACTTGAATGACTGGTGAACTTGCGTTAGTTGTGCAACTTGCGTTCGAACTAATCTGGCACGTTGCCAACTTCTCTTCATTTATTCCCATCAAGACTGTCTCGCCCATGACTTGCCCTGAGCCCGTCGAAGGGTCATGCTCTCCGTGCGCGGGGGCGGTAATAATCACACGCTTGGCGCCTGCGTCTATGTGCCCTTTAGCATCTTCATATTTTGTATAAAATCCCGTTGACTCTATCACCACATCAATATCAAGTTTAGACCACGGTAAGTTTTTCAGTTCTTTCTCCTGAATGAAATTAATTTTTGTATCAAGTGTCTTGGGTTTACCCTGAGCGAAGTCGAAGGGCCATATTCCATAAGCACTATCGTATTTAAGCAAATAAAGTAAGTTTGCCGGATCACCTAAATCATTAACCGCAACCACTTCCATATCAGATCGCCCATAAGCTAATTTATAAAAAGCCCGCCCAATCCGCCCAAACCCATTGATAGCCACTTTAATTTTACGCATATATAAATTATAGCATGTTAAAAGCCGATGCCTCGCCTCCCACGATTTCTGTGGGGATTGAGACACCGGCTTCGCTGTGGCCGACTAGGCGACCTTGCGACCACCCTTGGCCTGGGCCTTGGCCAACTTCATGGCGACTTTCTTCGCCGACTTGTCGTCGGTCTTCTTGGTCTGCTTGGGCGCTAGGGCCCGTGCGCGCCGCAGAGATGCCGGCAGGCGACCCTTGCTCTTCTGCCCCGTGCCGTTGCCACCGGGCAAACCGACGAGCATCTCGGTGATCCTCTCGGGGCGCGGAGCCGGAATGGGCTCGTAGCGCGCCGGCATGGACTCCGGCCGAGCGATCATCACGAGGCGTCCGGGCTGGACGAGCAAGATTTCGAAGCGCATGAGCGGCTCGCGGTGCAGGGTGCGAATGACCTCGCACTCCCACATGTCGCCGATCTCCGGCTTCTGCTTCGCGCCCTTGTCGCAGATGCAGAGCGCCTGGCCGAACGCGTTGATCAGCCGACTTTCGAGCTGCGGAGCACCGGTCTTCTTGTTGATCCCGACGGAGAACCTGAGGCTGATCATATGAAGCTCCCTTCATAGGCCTTAACCGGGCCGAGCGGTTGATTTAGGGTCGATTTCTGCTGGAGAGTATAGCAGGTTTACTTTAACTTGTCAAGTAGTATTTTTTGCAATATATTGGGATTGGCACTACCCTTTGAGAGCTTCATGCTCTGACCCACCAGATATTGCAAACTGGCTTGTTTGCCGGATTTATAATCTGCTACTACTTTATCGTTATCATTTATCACCTGCTCAACTATCTTGATTAGCTCGCTTTCATTGTGCTTCTGGATTAAGCTATTTTCTTTCGCGATTACTTCCGGATCGCCACCGGACTTGTGCATAATCAATAAAACGTCTTTGCCTCCCCTACTACTTAATTCTCCCGCACTAATCATATTAATTAACTTTGCAAAATGCTCGTGGCTAGGGAACTTAATCTCCCGTTTCCCGGAGGTTGAACCTCCACTTGGAGGTGAAACCTCCAAATTCCCTAAGTGCCCGGCCAAATCACTTGTAATGTAATTACTCGCGAGTTTAACTTTGTCTTTATCTCCTCCTAATTTCTCGACAACACTTTCGAAAAAGTTTGCAAGATTCAAGTCAGCCACATAACTCTCGATGTCTTCACCCTTAATGCCAAACTCTCGCGCGTAACGTTCGCGTTTTACCCAGGGTAATTCAGGTAATTCGCGTTTAAGATTCTCGTGTGAAAATTCGGGTACCTCGCTCAACTTTAGTTTGGGTAAATCAGGTTCAGGAAAATATCTGTAATCATGACTTGATTCTTTCTTCCTTTGACTGAAAGTCTTCTGCTTCACATCATCCCAGCCACGCGTCTCTTGCACTATCACTCCCCCACCCTCCAGCTCTTCAATTTGCCTTTTTGTCTCATAATCAATCGCCTTCTCAACCGCCCTGAACGAATTTATGTTTTTCACCTCAACCTTTGTTCCGAAGGCGAGGCCTCCGGACTTACCCGAGGCCTCGCCTTCGGGAATCTTCGCTACGCTCACATTCGCCTCCACGCGCATTTGCCCCTTCTCCATATCCGCCTCACTTGCGCCAAGGTAGCGTAGCAAGAGACGCAATTCGCGAGCGAAATTTCCAGCCGTTTTGGCATCGTGCATCACCGGCTCTGTCACAAGTTCCATCAAAGGCACCCCCGCGCGATTAAAATCTATAAGTGAGAAATCTCCGGAATGTTGCGAACGTGCTGTGTCTTCTTCTAGGTGCACGCGCGTAATCTGTATGCCTTGCAAGCTCCCACCACTTACGAGTGGATATTTGTACTGTGATATTTGGTAACCTTTGGGAATATCGGGATAGAAATAATTCTTACGGTCAAATTCTGAATAATCACTTAAATTCTTCCCTGATGAATCCAAGGCTAATCCCAATTTGAGCACATGTTTAACCGCCTCTTTATTGATAGTTGGCAAAGTGCCGGGCTGGGCAGTGCATATGGGACAGATATTAACATTCGGCGTCTTCTCATCCGGATCGTTCTTGCTATTACAAAACATCTTCGTCGCGGTGCGAAGTTCAGCGTGAATTTCTAGTCCTATTGTGGGTAAGTATTTTTCGTTTTCTTTGGCCATTGATTTCTGATTATATCAGAAACCGACAAACTCTGGTTCATTCACGAGTTCTAGGCCTGTTTTGTCACGTACTATATCGCGCACTTTGTTAAATAAATCTATGCAATCTTTAGCTGTTGCATTGCCGGTGTTTATCATATTCAGAACCTGCTTCTCACTTAACTTCGCCCCACCCAATCGCAATCCCTTCAATCCCAGACGCTTGTCGAGAATCTCGCCGATCAAAATTTTATACTGCGTGCCATCATTATCTTCGACTATGAAGTTCTTGAAGAATGACCCGGCACTCCAAACTTCACTCGGATCCTGACCTTTACTCTTTCTTATCTTTATAATTGCATCTCTAATTTCTGATAACCCAGGGTTCAGACCCCCAAGTGAATTAAAATGTTCGCACACATCTCTATACGCCAAATTCGCCTTGCCATTTTTATTCAACCTTAGATTCACGTGCAAAATTACAAACCTACCTTTATCATAAGTATTGAATCTGCTCTGCCTATATCCAAACCTACACTCCTCACGGTTTACCATTTGCGATTTACCATTTAGCATATCAAAAACCTCCACACTCTCGATAACCTCACTCGCCTCTGCGCCATATGCACCTACATTCTGAATAGCAAGTGCCCCAACCAGACCGGGGATAAAAGAAAGATTCTCGAGTCCCCACCAATTGTTCTCAACAGTCCAAGCGATCATATCATCTAAAATTTCTCCCGCCCCCACTCTTATTCGCACAAAGTGAGGTCCGACCTCACTGATTTCTAAACCTTTAAATAAGGGTCTAACAACCAGTCCGTCGAAACCAGAGTCGGCAAACAGCACATTTGAGCCACCTCCCAATATGAATACTGGCAACTCTCCCGAAGGCCTCGCCTTCGCGAAGGCGAGGCCTTCGTATAGCTCTTGTTCGTTATGCACTTCAATAAAATACCGTGCTGGTCCACCAATGCGCAGTGTGGTGTATGGTGCGAGGGAAATATCACTCAAGATTTTCATTTTCTTCGAATTTCTCCACTTCTTTAATTTCGTGTTCTAGCAACGTATCCTGATCCCCCAACATAAAATAACCCTTAAATTTACGACCAGCCAGAAAATATGGAAACCAGAGAAAATCATCCGGCCACATACTATCGAAAGGCACTTCGGTCTCGGCGAACCAAATCGGCCGCATCTCATCTGTCTCAATAGGTTCGCCAGCAAATTCTCGCACTTTGAATAAATGTACCAAAAGAAGTGTGGGGTCTTCTTTAAATTCAAAAGTTAGCTCGCCCAATTTTTCAAGTGAAGAAGCTAGAATACCGGCTTCCTCTTCAAGCTCGCGCGTGGCCGCCTCCTCGACAGTCTCACCCTCTTCCACATGACCACCGAAGCCATTCCAGCGTCCTTCGCCCATGCCACGCTTCTTAAGACCCAAGAGAACTTTGGGTGATTGGTGAACAATAGCGAGTGTTAAAATTTTTTTATCCATTTGTCATATTTGAACAAGTTTATTCGCTTTCCTGTCTAGATCATCTATTAGAACTCTGGTCTCCTCGTCACTCAACACTTCTAGGCCAATTTCTTTTGCGACAGAGGTGATCTTATTTGTGGCCCCTTGAACTTCGCTCACATTGCTTACATTCATCTCTGCCTCAAAGTATAGGATATCAGATGGTGGGCAACGGGTAAGGTCAAAGTGAATGCCCTTATATTCGTATATCTCTTTGTTACGTTGCATCCAAATTGCTTCTTTGATACCCAATCCCTTCATAATTCGTTTAACCTTGTTGAGATCGTGGTCAACAAGCTTGAGCGAAACTTCTTCTCGAGCACCCCCAATATCTTCCTTAAGCATAATTTCGCAGTCACCATCCGTGTTGCGCAAACGTATGTCTAATTTGCGCCCCACGAAATCCTCACTATAACTCGGGTAATCCCGAAACAAATACATCTCACGATTAAAAGACTTCATGTGTTTACCATTTTGTTCTAAAAAAATTTTGAGTTTAACGTAACTCACTTCCGTCAGAATCCCGCGCAACTCAACCTCAATTGTCTTTTCAAGCTTATTCATTTTCCAAGATATTCAAATCTTTTAACTTTCTTGCTCCCCACTTCGACTTCTTCGGTGAACATACTGGCTGGCCGAATCCAAAGTTTAGAGAGTTCATTTGTGGGGTCTTCGTAGAAAACCATATCCTCCAGAGTTTCGCTGTGCTTAGCAAGGGCGATAACTCTATATACTTTTCCCTTAAAGTGCTTATATCTACCTAACTTAATCATCTATTTTTTATGCTCCGGAGCGTTTATCATGCCGCAACGTTTGTACTTTAGACCTGACCCGCACGGACAAGGATCGTTTCGGCCAAGCTCGGACTTGGAGGCAAGGCCTCCAAGTGAATTACTTTTTGATTGGTTCGATATATTTTCGGCTCCTTCACGAATTTCACTTAAGCTTTTTTGTTCGTTTGTGATTTTGATACCGCCAACATTGGGCAACATATGTGTAATGTTTGCTATCAAGTTTGCTTCGAGTTCTTTGAACATACTCAAGCCTTCGCGTTTGTATTCTATTAATGGGTCGCGCTGGCCATAGGCGCGTAATCTGACAGAACTGCGCAGATAATCCATAGCTTCTAAGTGTTCTAACCAGAGCATGTCTATTATTTGCAAAAGTAACTGGCGCACACTTGACAAAAACATTTCCTTTAATTCTTCTCTTTTCTTTTTTATTATATTCTCAAGTTCCTCGTTCCCAACGATCAGCTCACTTAGATAAAGCTCGACCTCCTGATCAGTTCCCACAAGCAATTTTCTGCGTCTACTATATATGAGCTTGCGCTGAAAGTTCAGCACATCATCATACTCGAGCACATGCTTGCGGGAGTCAAAATGGAAGCCTTCTATTTTCTCTTGTGCGCCTTCTATCGAGCGAGAGACTAAGCGAGACTCAATGGGTTCGTCCTCTTTAATACCAAACTTGCCCATCATATTCTTGATCTTGTCACTGCCAAAAATGCGCATTAGATCATCTTCGAGAGAAACGAAGAATTGCGTCTCACCCATGTCACCCTGACGTCCAGAGCGACCTCGCAACTGATTGTCAATCCTGCGCGCTTCGTGACGTTCTGTACCCAACACAAATAAACCACCTAAATTCTTAACCTCTTCGTGCTCACTCTCATTTGCATGCGTGCCACCAAGTTTGATGTCCACGCCACGACCTGCCATGTTCGTAGCCACTGTTACTCCACCTTTCTTGCCGGCATCTGCTATAATTTCGCCTTCTTTTTCGTGATTCTTGGCATTAAGCACGTTATGTCGCACACCCTCGCGAGTTAAATAAGCAGAAAGCATTTCGTTCTTATCAATCGAAACCGTGCCGATTAGCACGGGTTGACCCTTTAGTTGCAATTCTTTCACGTGACGCGCCACCGCCATGAACTTGCCCTTCTCTGTTTGGAATATCAAATCGTTGTGATCTCTTCTGGCTGATGGTTTATTAGTGGGAACAGCCGTAACTTCAAGGCCATAGACCTTGGCAAATTCTTCAGCACTCGTAACAGCCGTCCCTGTCATACCCGACAATTTCTTATACATCCTGAAGTAATTCTGGAATGTAATCGAGGCGTAAGTGCGTGATTCTGCTTCAATCTTTACCCCTTCTTTGGCCTCAATCGCCTGATGTAAGCCCTCACTCCAACGCCGGCCAGGTTGTAAACGCCCTGTGAACGAGTCTACAATTATCACCTTGCCATCTTTCACCACATATTCGCGTTCTTTCAGAAATAATGCTTTGGCGCGAATGGCCGTTTCCAGATGATGCACGTATTTAATGCCTTTTTCAGTGTAGATATTTTCTACTCCCAATATTTTTTCTGTCTTAGCAATGCCGGCATCCGTGAGTTGTATCGCTTTTAGTTTTTCGTCTTTCGTATAATCCTCAACCTCAACTAAATTCCGAGCTATCTGCGCGAACTTCTCATACAAAGATTCACTTTCTGCTGTAGGCCCGGAGATAATCAAAGGGGTACGAGCTTCGTCTATCAATATAGAGTCAACTTCGTCAACAATCGCAAAATTGTGCTCGCGTTGCACAAGAGATTGCGGATTATAAGCGAGATTGTCGCGCAAATAATCGAAGCCAAACTCATTATTAGTGCCGTACGTAATATCAGCCAGATACGCTTCTTTACGACTCACGGGACGTAAATATTCGTATTCAACTTTATAAAATCCCTCTACATCCCTTTCTTTATCTTCTTCTTTGGTCGTGTGAGTCTCATCATATATAAATGAACTCTCGTGATTAATAACGCCCACGGATAAACCTAGCGCATAATAAATTTCCCCCATCCACGTCGCATCGCGTCTAGATAAGTAATCATTCACTGTAACAATGTGTACGCCTTGGCCAGTGAGTGCATTCAAATATGCCGACAATGTGGCCATAAGTGTTTTGCCTTCACCTGTGCGCATTTCGGCAATACCCCCATCGTGCATCACAATACCAGCCGTAAGTTGCACGTCGAAATGGCGTTCGTTGCGCACGCGTCGAGCTGATTCTCGCACAAGGGCGAAAGCTTCAGGAAGTATGTCGTCTAAGGTCTCACCCGCCTCTAATCGGCCCTTGAATTCATCAGTTTTCTTTTTCAAGGCTTCAGAGGTCAAGCCTTTTAGAACCCCTTCAAATTCATTAATTTGAGTCACCTTAGGCCCAAGCTCCTTGACACGCTTACTGCTTGCGTCACCGAAAATTTTATTCAAAAATGACATAGAAAACACATTATACCATAAACAAAAACTCCTCCGTTTTTTGACGGAAGAGCCTTTGTTAAGTGAGAGAAAGAGATTATCGCCTCTTTGACTTCTTTGCCTTCTTCTTAGTAGCCTTTTTCTTTGCCATAAATTCTATAGAATTATTTTGAATTTTATTCGACCTTTAGAGTTTCCTCCTTTCACATATAATTATAGGCTATGCTAAACACAAAAAGTTTCTAGGAAACTTTTTGTGTGGATAACTTTTTTATTTTTTCTCTTCACGCACCACCCTCGGTGACGAGCTCCCCCACTTCACTCCGACTACTGTCGGAGCTTCGCGGGGCAAGCTACAAAATCTAAATACGTCAATACACTAAGTAGGTGAGTGTTTAAATTTATAATGATGAAGTGGGAGGACCCCGCAAAGTCCCGCCTCTGTGGGACGACGTGGGGTATAATCAACACATGCAATATGTATACATTCTCAAGGGCAAATCTGGTCAAAGATATATTGGTTGTACAAATGATTTAAAGCGCAGACTACAGGAACACAACTACGGAAGTACCCGTACCACTAGTAATAACGGCCCATACTATATAATTTGGTATTGCGCATTCCAAAACAGTGATCTAGCGCATACTTTTGAAAAATACCTCAAGTCTAGTTCTGGCTATGCATTTACCAAAAAACATTTCTCGCCCTCCTAATATTCCCCACAAGCACCACCCTCGGTGACGAGCTCCTACAAAATCATTATATGAGTGTGACCGAGAGTGGTGACTGGAGAGAACAAGATTAAGTATATCCTAAAATAGGACAG
>Ga0209542_10019635_pt1 | contig 10798 bp, 14 predicted proteins | sample RifCSPhighO2_01_FD_184028 | JGI IMG/M metagenome (GOLD analysis project Ga0209542, IMG submission 184028) | Soil microbial communities from Rifle, Colorado - Rifle CSP2_plank highO2_0.1 (SPAdes) (version 2) | ecosystem: Environmental > Terrestrial > Deep subsurface > Rock core/Sediment ...
GTCCTTTTATTCCACTGCCAAGTCCCGTACCCTAGAAATCTTTCCTGAGAAAACGGGAGAAAATTGAGCAGTAGTTCTTTTAGTGGGAGAAACCCAAAAAATTCATGGACTTACCGCGTAAGTCCTGTTTAGAAAGACAGTTAAGAAAAGGCATAGGTTGGGGTCAAGCAATGTGGGGGAAATTGCTCAATAATTCAACCAGAATGTTACAGAGCTACACGGATTGGATGGATTTAGCAATTACTTTTGAACGGGGGAGAGAGAGGAGCGGGCGACCTCGAAGAAAAGTGATTCTCTGTGTGGTGCGAAGGACTAACCCCAGGACGTCAAGAGAGGAATTTTTGATCGGGAGGGGTTAGGGGGAGCACAAAACTTGTTCAATTAAAAGTGGACCCGGGTGAGGAAGTTGGAGTGAATAGGAGCAGAGAGTATGTGAGTGAGGGAGTGTTGGTGGCGGCGGCCGCCGGAGGCTCTGGCCAGCCGGAGGTTGCCGGAGGAGAGAGGCTCTGGCTTTATTCTTTTGACGGCGATTTGCCGAACGGGTCAATTCTTCGCTAGCCCTTCCGGGAGAAATAGTCTATAATTTGGCCTTGGTATGGAGGTTCCCTCATTTCCGGCAAGACAGCGGCACGCCAAAGAATTTGCTAAGAATGGCAAGAAAATGCGTGGCTTTAAGATGGAGATGAAGTTCAATCTGAAAGATATCGTTCTGTATCTGGTGGTTGGTTTTATATCACTTTTGATGCTGGCGAGCGTTTTTGGGGGACAGGGCGCGGTGGAAAGAAAGCCCATTTCTGAAGTGCTGTCGGACGCTAAGAATGGGAAGGTGAAGGAAATTACGGTGGTTGAGGACCAACTGACGGTCAAGTATGACGATGGCAAGGTGGTGGAGTCGCAGAAGGATCCAAATCAAGATCTGAACCGGACGCTTTTTTCGAAAGACGAGTTGGGTCTTGATCCGCGGGCGGTGACGCTTATTAACAAAGATGACGTGACGAAGAATGTCGTTTTTAATCTGCTGAGCAGTATCTTGCCGATTTTCCTCATTTTTGGGCTCATTTTGTGGATGTATCGCCGGCAAGGGGGAGCGGGTTCAATCTTTTCCTTCGGGCAGTCACCGGCGAAACTGTATAACCAGGACCGGCCGAAGATTACTTTTGCGGATGTGGCCGGGGTGGATGAAGCGAAGAAGGAACTGGAAGAAGTGGTGGACTTTTTGAAGAATCCGAAGAAATACGCTGCTCTGGGGGCAAGAACGCCCAAGGGGGTTCTTCTGGTGGGCCCCAGCGGAACGGGGAAAACGCTTTTGGCGAAGGCAATTGCGGGAGAAGCGGGGGTGCCGTTTTTCTCGATGGCCGGCTCGGAATTCATGGAAATGTTGGTCGGAGTCGGGGCATCAAGGGCCAGAGATCTCTTCCAGACGGCGAAGAAAAATAAACCGGCGATTATTTTTATTGATGAGATTGACGCGATTGGGCGGACGCGGTCGGTGGGGATTGTCGGGGGGCATGACGAGCGGGAGCAGACATTAAATCAGATTCTCATCGAGATGGACGGTTTTGAGCCGAACGAGAGTGTGGTAGTTATAGGTGCTACAAATAGAGGAGACTTGTTGGATTCGGCGCTACTGCGGCCGGGGCGCTTTGACCGACGGGTGGTTTTGGATTTGCCGGACAAGGAAGGGCGGCTGGCGATTTTGAAAGTGCATGCCAAGAATAAGCCTTTTGAAGAGACAGTTGATTGGGAGAAAGTGGCGAAGCGAACGGTCGGATTTTCGGGGGCGGATTTGGAGAATATGCTCAATGAGGCGGCGATTCTGGCGGCGCGGGAGAGCCACACCAAGATTTCGATGGCCGATCTGGAAGAAGCGGCGACGAAGGTGAAGCTGGGACCGCAGAAGAAGCGGCTGCAGTCGGAACTTGACAAGAAGATGACGGCCTATCATGAGGCCGGGCACGCGATTGTGACCCATGAATTGCCACACATGGACCCGGTGCACCGGATCTCGATTGTGTCCCGGGGAATGAGTTTGGGACACACCTTGATTCCGCCAGCGGCGGACCGGTTGCACGAGACTAAAGCACATCTTCTCGAGCAGATTGCCTCGATGCTCGGGGGCCGGGCAGCAGAGGAGTTGGTTTTTGGGGACATTACGACGGGGGCGGCGTCGGACATTTCCTCGGCGACGACGGTGGCGCGGGAAATGGTGATGGAGTATGGCATGAGCGTTTTGGGGCCAATTAACTTTGACAACGAGATGAAGACGGCGGCGGGGAGGTTTTACACAGAACCGGTCAAGTTGTCTGAGGAGATGCTCGCTAAGATTGACGGGGAAGTGAAAAAGCTCATTGACGAGGGGCTTAAAGTGGCAGCGGCGATCCTGCGGAAACACCGAAAAATCCTCGACGCGGTGGCGGCGGAACTTATTGTTAAGGAGACGATTGATGATGAGGAGTTTGTGCGGGTTGTGGGGCACCCCAAGGTTGCTTTGGCTCCTGCCAAAGCAGCTTAATTTGAAATTTTAAATTTTTAATTTGAAATTAATTTCAAATTTCAAACTTCGAATTGAAAATTTGAGGTTAACTTCAGGAAAAGTATTTCTTCAGGTAGAAGACTGGTCTTGATAGATGGACATGCGGTTTTGCACCGGGCGTATCACGCGCTTCCTCCAACGCTGACGAACAAAAGGGGGGAAGCGACGAATGCGGTTTACGGATTTTCGACAATGCTTCTTAGAGTTCTCTCAGATCTTAAACCAGACTTTCTGGCGGTGGCGTTTGACGTGCCGGCGCCCACATTTCGGCAGCAGGCATACACGGCCTATCAAGGGAGGCGGCCGGAGATGGAGTCGTCTTTGAAGGACCAAGTGGGTTTGACGCACGAGATGCTCTCGGCTCTCCAGGTGCCGTTTTTTGAGGTGGCAGGGTTTGAAGCGGATGATTGCATTGGGACGCTTGCAAAGCAAGCAGTAGGAAATCAGGAGAATGGGGGAAATCGGGGGAATATGGGTGTTGAGGTTTTTATTGTGACGGGGGATCGGGATATGCTGCAGCTTGTTTCGGACAAAGTGAAAGTGTATGTGCCGGTGAAGGGACTGTCAGAGGCAAAAACATATGATGTTCAGATGGTTGAATCGGAGTTTGGGGTTACGCCTTCACAGTGGGTTGATGTGAAGGCACTTAAGGGGGATGCGTCGGACAATTATCCGGGAGTTTCGGGGATTGGGCCGAAGACAGCAGGCGAGCTGATTGCAAGGTTTGGAAGTCTGGAGGAACTTTATGGGAGATTGGGGGAATTAGGGAAATCGGGGAAGTCGGGGGAGATGACGGCGAAGAAGCTTGCCAGTGGGGCGGAGGCGGCGGGTTTGGGAAAAAAGCTGGCGGCAATTGTGACTGACGTGCCGATTCATTTAGATTTAGAGGCAGCGAGAGTTAGTCGGGTTGACTGGCAGGGGGGTGTGCGGTATATGCGGGAGAGCTTGGGGTTTAAGAGTATTCCGGAGAGAATAGAAAAAAGTTACATTAGTTACAGCAGTAACGAGAGTAACGTCAGTGACATTAGTGACGAAAGTCACAAAAGTGACACAGGAAAGAAAAGGACGAAGGATGGACCTGATGAGCAGATGAAGTTGATTTAGAAGAAAAACTTCTTGCGGAATTCTTACTTTGCACGAATCTTGATAGAATTGGGGAATGAAGGTTGCGCTGGTGCATGATTACCTTAAAGAATATGGTGGAGCAGAAAGGGTTTTGTCAGTGTTGCATGAGATGTTTCCGGAAGCGCCGATTTACACGGCGTTTATGACGCCCGGGTCGACGGCGGCAAAAGCTTTTAAGGGTGCGAAAATAGTGACTTCGTGGGCGGATTTACTGATCCGAAATTTCAATCTGTATAGCCCGTTGAGATTTCTTATCCCGGCGATTTGGGAGAGTTTTGATTTTTCGAAATTTGACGTGGTGATTTTGTCGAGCAGCGGGTACATAACTAAGTTTCTTAGGAAGTCTAGGGGGCCTAGGGTACTTTGCTATTGCCATACTCCTCCGAGATTCTTGTATGGCTACGTCACAGCAATGGAGTGGCGGAGGTTCTGGCCGGTGAAAGTTTATGGTTATTTGCTGGCTCATTTTTTGCGGCTGTATGACTTTTTGGGGGCGCAGCGGGTGGACCAGTTTGTGGCTAATTCGGAAAATGTGGCGGCGAGGATCCGGAAGTTTTATCGGAAGGAACCGGTGGTGATTTACCCGCCGGTGGAGGTGGAGGAGATCCAAAGGGTTACTAGGGGAAATCGGGGGAATCAGGGAAATCAGGGAGCAGGGAAGGAGAAATATTTTTTGGTGGCGGGGAGGATTGCGGGGGCCAAGGGAGTGGATTTGGCGATGGCCGCGGCGAATAAACTTGGAGTGAAACTGAAAATTGTTGGGGAGTTTGCTGGACTTAGGTTTGGGGCGACGGATTTGGAGAAATTAAAGTCGCCGAACATTGAGTTTTTGGGGAGAGTTTCGGATGAAGAGCTTTATGGACTTTATGCCGGGGCAAGGGCGTTTTTGGCCCTGGGGCAGGATGAGGATTTTGGGATGACGCCGGTGGAGGCGATGGCAGCAGGGACACCGGTGGTGGCTTTCAAGTCGGGGGGGTATCTTGAATCAGTGATCGAAGGAAAGACCGGGACGTTTTTTGAGGAGTATAATGCGGAAAGTTTGGCGGGGGCGATGAGGAGGATAGGAAAAATAAAAATTAAAAAAGAAGAATTAAGAAGGCAGGCGGAAAAGTTTTCGAAAGAACGGTTTGTGTTGAATTTTCACCAGTTGATTAAGAAACTTAAGTGACTTAAGTGACTTAGGAATCTTGAGTTGGGTAGGAGGGATTTATGCCGGAGCTTCCTGAAGTGGAGACGATTCGGACCCAATTGGCTGATCGATTGATCGGCAAGGAAATCGTGGATGTCTCGGTGCGGCTGCCGAAGATTTTTGAAGGCGATCCGAAGAAAATTATCGGGGCGAAGATTACGGATGTTTTGCGGCGGGCGAAGATCGTGATTATTAAACTGGATAATGAATTGAATATTGTGGTGCATTTGAAGATGACGGGACAACTCGTTTATGGAGAGGCGAGGACGGATCAGGGAAATAGGGGGACTACGGGAGGTCAGGGGAACCAAATTATTGCGGAGACGATTAGTTTTTCGCAGGGGATTCCGTTTGCGGGGTTTTCGCTGCCAGCAAAAACAACCCACGTGATTTTCGAACTGTCTGGAGGAGTCCTTTTCTTTAATGACATGCGGCAGTTTGGGTGGATACGCATAATGAGCAATGAGCAATTAGCAATCATCAATGAGAAGTATGGGCCGGAACCGTTTTCGAAAGATTTTACGGTCGAACACTTGAAGAAGATTCTGGCCAATTGGGGGAGACCGGTGAAATTGCTGCTTTTGGAACAGTCAAAAATTGCGGGGATTGGAAACATTTATGCAAACGAGGCGTTGTGGTGCGCGGAAATTAGCCCGATGCACCGGGGGAGAGATTTGGTCAAAGATCATCCGGAGAAAATTGCCCAATTGTATGAATGCATTAAAAAGGTTTTGGAGATGGGGCTGAAGTATGGGGGGAGCAGTGCGGCGGACGAGGCATTTGTGAATGCGGAGGGGAAGCCGGGAAAGATGCAGGAGCATTTTGTGGTCTATCAGAAAAACGGCCAAATGTGTCCGCGATGCGGGGGGGAAATTAAGGTTAGCCGGATTGGGGGACGGGGGACGTTCTTTTGCCCGAAGTGTCAGAAATAGGTTGTTTATATATATTATTATCAAAGGCGACCTGCCCGATAAATTCTGGTTCATCTTGAGGATCTTTTCCAGCGATGAAAATTTCATAATGGCTTAAATTTGGATCTTGTTGGTCGGGCTTTATCGCTTTGAATGAAAATTCCCTCCAGGTTCCAAGAGAAACAGCTTCCTGAAGTCCTTCGAGTTCGTGTTCTTGATCAGCAGTAAGCGCTACAGAAACGTCTATCTTTGTTGCATAGCGGTAGAACGTTTTGGAGTCAAATACTGGATAGAGGTTTTCCCACTCGTCCCATTTAGGTGCTTCATCCATGTGTTTATTCTCTCTCTCTCTCTCTCTCTCTCTCTGCTTAAAAAGTCAACCCCTCGGCAAGCTCGGGGCAAGATTTGGGGCGGTTGTGCGGGAGGGCGGTTTTTGTTATCATTGGTTTATGAGAAAGACAATGAATTTGACGGCGCTAGCGAAGAAATATGGCGAGGGGTATGTGGCCCGAGTTTCGGGGACGGCTCGGGTGATGGCCTTTGCCAAAAAAGTGGACCAGCTTTTGGAGAAGATCAAGGATAAAAAGGAGTTTAAGGAAAATAAACTGACGATTAGCTGGATTCCAAAGTATGGCCAAAAGTACTCTTTTAAAATTTCCCTTCGAGTATGTTAGGGTTTCCGGTCTTGGGATATTGTTTTATCCAATTGTTTCGTTAGATCTGAAGACCATCTTCGGTTGGAAGAAATTCGATTTTTTAGTGGATACCGGGGCGGATTTGACAACGCTGCCCGCGACAGTGCTGCCCTATTTGGGGATAGAGAAGGAAGGGCTCAAGGAAAGTAGGACGGTAGGTGTGGGCGGGATTGAGGTTGCCACTTGGGAGATGAGTGTTCCCTTGAGACTGGGAACAAATGAGTTTTTGGTGAAGGCGGCAGTTACTCAGGATAGCTCAACCCCGTTTCTTCTGGGAAGGAAAGACCTTTTTGAGGAAAGGTTTAGCCTTATTCTTGACTCGAAAGATAAGGTGACGGTGATTAAGGAGAACTGAAAGCCAGGGGGACGTTTTTTTGCCCGAAGTGTCAGAAGTAGAGATTTAGCTGTGGTTTCCGGAAGTTTTTAATTCGTATGAAGCACCTAGACAAAACGCAGAGGCTCTCTTTCTTCGTGAAAGGTCACTAGGGCCCTCATTAATCGTTCCTTGAAGTTCAACATCGAGTCCTACCATAATTTTGGCAGCGCGATGTTTGCTTTTGTTTCTCCCTTTGCTATGTAAGCACCTAACTTTAAACTGGTTTGAAGTTCTTCATTGAGCATGGGTTTATTGTCTCTCTCTCTGCTTCAAAAGTCAAATTCGGGTTGTTTCGTCGCGATTGGGGATTAGGCGGGGGTTAGGCTTTAATGAGCAGTTTGGCTTGGAAAACCTTGCGAAAATCAGTGTCAAACGTGGCAAAGCCGTCGATTTCATTGGCCTGCATAGTCAGCAAATGATAGGCGTCGCGGGGATGCAAGGAGAATGTCTCCATTAGGTCAATCACTTCCAATTGTGAGTTAATTTCGCTTGGCGGGTTGATGATTGAAATGTTCGGAAGATTCAAGACCGAAGTCAGGTTTTCTTTTAAATCTGAAAAATGGTTTTTGGAGCCAACGGCCTTAAGGTTTTTACTGGTTTGATAAAGAAATTCGTCAAGACAGAGCGGGGAAATATAGAGTAATGTGCCTTCGTATTCAAGTTTTGAAAGAAGATCTCGACTTCGGGAAAAATTGACAGATCCGGAGTTTTTGAAATAGATGAGGACATTGCTATCGAGGTAACATTTCGTCATACATTTTGTCATAGTCCCGGTTCATTTCATCGGCTGTTTTTCTGGGGCCAAAATTAAACCCTCCGGCAAGTTGTTTGACCCTTTCAACTCTCTCTTCGGGGGAGAGCATGCTTGAGGTATTGGATGGGGTGTATTGTCCAACGACACGGCTGTCCTTTACAATCGTTAGAGGAATGGCTTTGTCGATGTAGGCTCCGGCATTGCGGCGAAAATCGGTGATGGAGACGATTACTTGGTTCATGAGGCGATTTTAGCATGATCCATCACTTTGTCAATGGATGGAGTGATGGGCGGGATGATTGGTCTGTGTACGTGATTGGCGGTCAGGGGACGTTTTTTTGCCCGAAGTGCCAGAAGTGATGGTCAAGTTATTGGAGCAGGCGGTGAGACTAGGGTGCTTTTCGAGCTTCCAGTGCTTGCCTTTTTGCGTCAAGATCGATAATTACTACTGGGATATTGGGTTCTGCTTTTGCTATCTGTCTGGCCCGAAGCTTTTGTTCGTCAAGGGGTAGCCAGCCATCATGGTTTGGCCTATCAGTTCCTTTTACAATGGCTGCACTGGTACCGTCCGTACCTTCAGCAGTAAGAAAACCTTCTTTATTCTTTCCGGAGCCTCTTGTTTCTAGAATAATTGCTGGACCCATGAGCCTATTCTCTCTCTCTCTGCTTCAAAAGTCAAGTTTTTTTTGACCAAGATGACACTTATGAGTCTAATGGGCCAAATGAGTTAAAATGGAAAGGTGCTAAAGAGTTTGCGGCTCCAGAATTTTAGAAATTATTCCAAGCGAACGTTTGAATTTTCGGACAAGACGACTTTGATTGTCGGGCCTAACGCGATCGGGAAGACGAATGTGCTGGAGGCCATTTATCTTCTGGCTACCGGAAGGAGTTTCCGGGCGGAGGAAGAAAAGGAGCTGGTGAAAGAGGGAGAAAGTTTCTTTCGTGTGGATGGTGGACTCGAGGAAAAAGAAGTGAGTCTCATGGGGCTCATGGGTCCGATGGGGCCAATGAGAAAAATTTATCAGGTTAACGGGGTTAACCGGCGGCAAGTTGATTTCGTGGGGAATTTACGGGCGGTGCTTTTTAATCCACAGGATCTGGAGATTGTTGTGAATTCGCCGGCGACGCGGCGGAAATACCTTGATTTGGTTTTGCTGCAAGTGCATAAAGATTACCGGGTGGCGATTGGGATTTATGAGCGGGCGCTTCGGCAACGAAACCACCTGCTTCGTCGCATTCGCGACGAAAATTTACAATTTACAATTTACAATTCACAACTTGAATACTGGGATAGACTGCTGGTGGAGAATGGAAAGATTATTCATGAGAGGCGGAAAGACTTCTTAAGTTATTTGTCTCATTGGTCAAATTCGACAAATTTGGTTTTTCCGATTAGTCTTCATTATGATCACTCGATTATTTCTGAGGAGAGACTGGCGAAATATCGAGAGGCGGAGATTGGGGCGGGGGTGACCTTGGTGGGACCGCAGCGAGATGACTTTGTCATCTCGCAAATCCGAAACTTTAAATCCGAAACCCGAAACAGGGATGTCAGGTTATTTGGGAGTCGGGGGGAGCAGAGATTGGCGGTGTTTGCGATTAAGTTGGGGGAACTGGAATATGTTAATGGGCAATCATTAATCATCAATGATCAATCAGGTTCGAAACCGATTTTGTTGCTGGATGATATTTTTTCGGAGTTAGATCATGAAAATAGACACCACATTTTGGAGGTGATTCCGAAACAGCAGACGATTATGACGACGACGGATTTGCATTTGGTGGAAAAAGAGTTCTTGAAACACGTGGAAGTGGTGAAGTTGGGGTAAGCATTTTGCGGGGAATGGGCGGGAAATGATAGAATAGCGAGAGGTTAATGAGGCTTATGAGTCTAATGCGAGGTATGTATGCACCGAAATTCACGATTACTTCAAAGCTGCTTCGGGACATTGGTCTTATTGAGGGAGCAAAAGCCGTGATCGAATCGGCGGCGCTGCTGCCGGCGTGGGAAGCAAGATTTAAGGAAGATGCGGAGCTGCGGAGTGTGCACTACGGGACACACGTTGAGGGAAATGAGCTGAATCTGGAGGAAGTGAAGAAGGTGATGGAGGGGAAGGAAGTGGTGGCGAGGGAGAGGGACATTAAAGAGGTGATTAATTACCGGAAAGTGCTGGAATTTCTTGATTCTTTAGGTCAGGGAAATCAGGGAAATAGGGGGAATTGGGGGCTTTACGGTGAGGAAATTTTGAGAAAATTGCACCACTTGACGGTGGCGGGGATTGTGCCGCCGGAGGAGGTGGGGAAATATCGGGGAGTGCAAGTGGTGCTGCGGGATGTGCTCACGGGCGAGATTGTGCACCGGCCGCCGATTTCGGTGGAGGTGCCGTTTCTGATAGAGGAATTTTTTGAGTGGCTTTCCGGGCCTTCGGCCCGAGAACTACATCCGATTATTAAAGCAGGGATTGTTCATTATGCGATTGTCAATGTGCATCCGTTTACAGAAGGCAACGGGCGGGTGGCGCGGGCGATGGCGACACTGATTCTTCTTAATGAAGGTTATGATATTCGGAAGCTGTTTTCCCTCGAAGAGCACTATGACAAAAACGTTGGAGCGTATTATTTTGCGATTAAGACGGCGGATCAGAACCCGGAGCATGATTTGACGGCCTGGCTGGAATATTTTGTGGAAGGGGTGGCGATTGAGTTCAACCGCGTGCGGGACCAGGTGCAGCATTTGTCGCTGGATTTGAAACTTAAAGCCCAGGCGGGGCAGCAGATTTTTCTGAACCCCCGGCAGATTAAACTGGTGGAATATATCGAAGACGTAGGCTTTTTGTCCAATCAACAGTTTAAGGAAATTTTGCCGATGGTGTCGGAGGACACGGTCCTGCGGGATTTGAAGGATTTGATGGAGAAGAAAATTATTAAGAAAAAAGGGAAGACCAAAGCGGCACGTTACATGATTAAGTGACTTAAGGGGCTTTGGTTGCTTAGGAAGTTTATTCCTCGTCGGCGGTTTCGGTGGTGTCCGGGCGGAGGCGGATCATGACGGCTTCGAAAGCGGCCAGTTGCAGATTGACGGTGATTTCCTGACTTCGGACACCTCTAAAAGCTAGGCTCAAAACTCTTGAATTTGGGGCACTAAGGCATTTTGTGGATAATTAAGGAGTGAGGATTCGCACAGTTAAAACAGCTTCAGGAAATTTTGCAGTTCA
>Ga0209542_10019636_pt1 | contig 10798 bp, 16 predicted proteins | sample RifCSPhighO2_01_FD_184028 | JGI IMG/M metagenome (GOLD analysis project Ga0209542, IMG submission 184028) | Soil microbial communities from Rifle, Colorado - Rifle CSP2_plank highO2_0.1 (SPAdes) (version 2) | ecosystem: Environmental > Terrestrial > Deep subsurface > Rock core/Sediment ...
ATAGATTAGGGGCAAGCTTGTTTTTGGGGCTTAGAATCGTATCCTCTCTAACCGAAAAGAACACCCTAACCTACTTGCATTATACCGAAATCAATAGAGATTTGCAAGTAATTCTTAATAAAGAAAAATTGACAATTATCCCCACTTTCGCTAGTATGGCACTACATTTAGATTTATAATGTATAGAAAGAGAAAAGCCACCCCATTGAAAATAAGATGGCTTTCTCGTGAGACCTCTAACTAATAGTTGGAGGTCTTTGCGTTCCACACGGGAAGCATACTTGATTTCCTGCTATATCAATATAGCAATCTAAACAAATACATCCTCCAATACGAAACCAGACAATCTCGTCTGCCATTTCCGTTGTCTTTTCTTTTTGTCGCTTTTGCATAGCCTATTGGTTTTAAGCCTACACAAAAAGAAAAGCGTTACTGGCAAGGGCATATGATAAACATATGCACCTACCACTAACGCCTTTAAGTCCACTCTCCTAAGTTATTAATATTAAGTACAAACATTTACCTTTCCCTTGCCCCTCTACCGACTGTAGAGTAAGCTCATTTTACCAAAAGTGAAAACACAAAGTCAAGTAAATAATTGAAATCAGTGTTTTTATTTCCCAGACTTTCTTCGGTTATCGTCTTTACACAACATCTGACAATTTTCAGAATTGGTTTTTCCTCCCTCGTGCCAAGGTTTTATGTGGTCTGCTTCCATTTCCTCTATTTCAGAATGTTTTTTGCATTTTACACAAATACCTTTTTGTTTTTCATATGCCTCTCTCTTTTGTTTATCCGTAAAACCACGAATATTTAAGTACTTATCATTTCTCGTTAAAACATACTCATAGATACCAGACTTTTTAGTAACATCTTCATCTTGCATCAATTCTTTGATTTCGGCTTCTAGTTTTCTAGCGTTTAGTTTTTTATCTTTGAATTTGTTATATAGCTCACCCCACTGAACACTATTCATTTCTCTGCGGTAATTTGTAAAATTATCACGCACCCATTCAATTACTTTTTGGAAGTAGTTCCACAATTCGTTAGCATTTTTTTCATGCTGATGTTTAGCCATATATTCTTTTATCTTACCGTCATTTATCCAAGAAAGTGCAGTTTCTAGATATTCCTGTCGGATTGGCGAGCCACTTACCAATTGTCCGCTGTCATTCGCCAATAAATACGCCACACATTTTGTTTTACTAAATTTAAGTTTAGCATCAGAAAGCCACGGTCCTGTATAATTTGCATTCAGCAACTCTTGTGGGGTCAGTACCATTCCAGCAATATTTACTATGTTGAACCATGCTATTCGCTCATCATCTGTGCCCTCGCATAAATAAATCATTAATTCATAATCCAAAATCTGCTTTTGTTTTTGAACACTAAGATTATGAAAAAAGAAACCATTGAGCGAAAAATCACCATTTACATATTGTCCTATACTAATAGTTCGTTGTTGACCATCCAAAACCTCATAATTGCCTTCATCGGTCTTAACCCAATACATCACATTAAGAGGAAAATCGTTTTGGATTGTTTTAATGACGGCATCACGCTTTTCGGAATTATAAACAAATTCACGCTGATATTTTGGACGAATATCAAGTTTGCCACCGTATGCCACAACACCTTCTTCAGCACTATCCTTGTAGCCAGCAATTACCTTATGTACTGGGATTTTATTTAGTTGAATTTTCATTTTTTTTTCTTTTAATTAATAAACGACGAAACAATAACTTGCCATTAATAGTAAAGTCTTTATCACCGTTTTTACCCGTATATCTATCCAGCCCAATAATTTCAAACTGGTCTGGGTTATAATTATCAAGAAAAGTTATAGGTACACCCATTATCCCTTCATAGTCTATCGGGATTTCAGCTTTATAATTAACATTTATTGCATCGTAATTATCATATTTAGGATATTCCTTTGGGGTATATTTTTTATACAGAGACATCCATTCATGACGCCTAGCAACATCAAGATTAGTAAACCAATTAACACTTCCCATGCTAAAGTACTTAACTCCATTAACAATTTTTTTTCTAGATTCTGTTGGTATATCATAATCCATTGGAACTTGAAACCATTTTGTTCCTCCATTGTTATATCCGAGCCAAACTTTATTTTCTTTTATTAAAGGAGAAGTTTCTTTATAAATAATTGCTCCTTGTTGACCTAAGATTAAAAATTTTTTCTTAAATTCTACAAGTTGTGCTAAATATTCACGAAACAGCGAAAATGGTGGGTTCGTAACGACAATATCTGCTTTTTTGAGTAGTTCAATACATTCTTTGCTACGAAAATCACCAGTACCTTTAAGTGGAGTAGCAGTATTGTCGTTGTTTTTCAATAACCATTCTACATCCGTTAAACCAATTGCCCCATCAGCGTTAGCATCTAAAACTTCGTTAATTTCAATTTTAAAAGGTTCCTTACCCTTCGGTTTTAATCCTTTTACTTCAAGTAATGGCAATTGCTTACCGACAATCGGTGATTCAACATAACTCGTGGTGATAAGTTTTTTTAATCCTAGTGAATTAAAATTGGAAGCAAAATATTTAAAGAAGTTGCTCTCAAACGGGTCATCACAATTACAATAAATAACTTTACCACGGAATTGGTTTTTGTAATGTTTAAGCTCTTCCTCAATATCAACAAGCTGGGTATAAAACTCATCTTTCTTAGCCTTGTTTGCTTTGTGTAAGTTATTATTTAGTGATTTTTTATTCATAGGCATCCAAAGAGATGCCTAAAAACAAAATAGGCACCCCAATAACGAGGTGCTGACAGACAAACGGCATTCACCGTCCATCGTGTTTCCTCGTATTGGAATGCCAATACTGGTCACGATGGACAGCAAAAAAAATGCCATCTGGGAATGCTTTTTTGTTTATCTGTCAGCATTCTAAGTATAGCAAAAACTGCCTTGTGTTGATAGTAAAATTTAACCTTTCAATTTATCAGCTTTGGCACCAAGAAACATAGCCATTCCCATAATTGACCTTTCAGATTTGTCTTCCATTCTTAAATATCTTAAGTATTTTCTTGTGTATTTACCTCTATAATGTGTTCTTTTAGCTTCTGCTCTTAATCTTTCAATCTCTGGAAAACTAATAATCCTTCCAAATCGCTTATATCTACCACTTACGTTTCTGCTCTCATAAGTTAGCTCATAGCAATGCCGACAACCAAACCAGTCACCGTCTTTATAAAGGACTGCGACCCGTCTCCCACAATAAACCCCTCTCTTGTGTAGAAAACACTTAAACCAATATCTCACACCTCCAAAATTACAAGGTGTTGTTTCAAGGGGCACTTTATAATCAAAGTCTTTTTTCTCGCCTGTGCTGTTGTCTGTTTGTGTGTAATATATTCTTAAATACTTTTCATCTCCAGTAGAAACATTTATACCAACACTACTTTTATTACCAGACCAGCCATTGGTCCAGTTAATTGCCCCAGACCTCCAGCTATCCTTGAAATACCCGTGCTTTCTTAAAAAACTCGCTTCTATTTTCTTTATGTTGTCTGCTTCTGTTTTAGCCATATAACCGAAATCATTAGAGATACGCCTGTTTTGCTGGTTAATTTTTACGAAACGAACCCATTTATATATTAATCGGGGCTAATAGTTTTTCTTCTGTACAAGCAGACTGTATACGCTGTAATTCGTGTAGTGCTTTATAAACACCTCGCTCAATACTGCTTTCATAACGAATGAGTTTACCGTATATGTCATTATGAGCAATATCATAATGTGTTAATGTCGCCCCAAGCTTTGATAAGTTTTCTTTATTAAATGCACCTTCTCTGCTTTTTTCCATCATTTCCCGTTCCATTTGCATAACTCGCTTTAATCGCCAGACATTTGCGGTTATTCTGTCTATCAATATAAATTCAAACTCTGTTTGTGGTTTTAGCTCTGTCCGTAATCTTTTACCCATTTCAACCAGCGTTTCTTCATCTTCTCCTTCTAATAAAACCTCTTTGCTTAATAAGCCGTGTTTTACGGCATTGTATTTACTAATCGCTTTTCCTTCCTCTGTTTTTACTCCACCAAGCTTGGCATTTTCTTTATTAGCTTCTAATTGTTTTTCTGATACTTCGTTCATAATCTTATCTTTTCTTAGCTTATTGTTATAGTTCTATAATTCATTAGGTAAAGATATTTATATCTATTTATTCTAAATTGCATTGTAAAATAAAGCATATTTGTTATACTTCATTTGTTAAATTATAAGTATTAAAAACCCCATTCCATCGGATGACCATATTTTCTATGGTGTTCCATTGTAGGTACGGGGAGCTCACAGATTTAAAGTTTATTTTGGTACTTATCCCTTGACACCAAGTAAGCAATTTGCTATACTCGGTATATGAATAAATACACCATTACCCAATTTAGGGCGGAGTTCCCAAACAACGATATATGTTTGGACTATGTGTTTAAGAAGAAATACCCTACTGTAAAGGCATATAGGGTTAAAGGTCGTAAAGATTACGCAGACGCTACTGGTAAGCAGTATTCTCCATTAGCAGGAACTATATTTGAAAAGTCCTCTACTCCTTTAACAACTTGGTTTGAGGCAATTTACCTTTTCTCTGTTTCTAAAAATGGTGTATCTGCTAAAGAGTTAGAAAGACATTTCGGTTTTACATATAAAACCGCTTGGAGGGTGGCTAAACAAATCCGTTCACTTATGGGCAATGACGGCAATATGCTTTCTGGTGTTATTGAAGCAGACGAAACTTATATTGGTGGCTATAGAAAAGCAGGACAGGGCGGAAAAGATAAAACTCCTGTGCTTGGCTTAGTACAGCGTGGCGGTGGAGTACGAGCCAAAGTTTCAGCAAGAGAAACACACCTAGTCCTTAATCACATCAAAAAGAATGTATCAAAAGGAAGTGCAATTATGTCCGATCAATTTGGCGTGTATAGGAAAGTTAAGAAACTGGGTTATGGACACGATAGTATCAATCATTGGAAAAAAGAGTTTGGGCGTGGAGAGGTACACACGAATACAATAGAGGGTTTTTGGTCTCAACTCAAAAGAGGACTACTGGGGACTTATAATGGAGCTATTTCTAGCGACTATTTACAACACTACGTGAATGAGTTTTCTTTTCGCTATGCTCGTCCATCTCACGAGATTTTTGCAAGTCTTTTAGCGAAGATTTAGGAGGATTTATTGCTTTATTAAGCAAAGAGAAAAAACCCTCTTTATCTGTGTATTCTTTATTTTTTTGTTTATTCTCCGTGTCCATTGTCTTTCCACCATTGTAGCATTTCCTTTGGGTCAATACCACAATACCTTATACATTTTTTAATTTGGGACATTGTTCCGTCAGGTATTTGTTCATTTCTGCTTGGTAGTTTAACTGTATAGTTATAACCCTGCCTCGTCCATATTTCGTCGTCGCCTTTATGATTTATCATTACAAAACCTTTTGTTTCAAGAAATTTTTTTATAATTTCAGCTTTGCGTGCACTGAAAAATTTCGGCATAAAACTAAGCAGGAGCGCAATTTGGGTTGTAAGTTAGAAGTTTTAGATTTCCGTTAAACCTAGAAACTATTGAAGATAGTGCACCCAATAAAGGAGCTACGTAAAATAACATTAAATATTTTGCTGGTGGTCTAACATTTAGTGATGGTTCAAGGTGAGGATTTTTTTGCACAGTATCAAGTAATAAGATAGTTCCATTAACTAATTTGTTAAATACTTCTTTTTCACTATTCGCTTCTTCAACAAATCCAAATTCCTTGCAGATACCTAAATACCTACCCTCACCTTTATCTATGATAAGGAAGTGCACTTCTCCTTTTTGTATTGTATTTTTCATAGCATTTATAGTTGTTATAATTATACAACCTAACGTTCGGTCATACTAGCCAATCTGGGGATAATTGTCAATTAATCTTTTTTGCTTAAAAATATATACAAAATAACCTTATGGTAAATAAGTTGTACTAAATAACTGAAAATTACCGTTAAACCTAATGCTATAAATATATCTCTTATATGGTGAACTTTTGCAAGATCAAAACAATGATTAATATCATAAGAATTGACAGCAAAAATATAATCTATACAACTTTGTACTGGCTGAAATTCAAATTTAATAATGTTATACCAACTCCATATCAAGAAAACTGGCAACGAAACAAAGAACACTACTAAAATCAACCTATGCCAAAAGTAATTTTGCAGATTAGGACGTTTATTAAATGGAAATAGAATTTTTTTGATTTTCATTTGTTTTGCAAAAGAAACTCAACTTTTGTATTAGTTTCCTTTGTTTCTTTAATTAAATCAATAAAGAGTTGAGACCTAAATTCGTTTGAATCTCTCCGCATCTCTTCCACTGTCCACAAAAGGGAGAGAAACCCAAAAAACAAAACAACAATTACAGCAGTTGATAATATCTTCAAGTCATCTATCTGGGCTTGTTCGTGGGTTTTTGTTTTTGGGTCTTTTGTATCAATTACATCCATAAGCTATTGATTACTGTTTCTTATAAAAAGACCATCTACAAAACGATTTTTTTCCTCAAGAGGCATTTCAGGTGGAAGAGAGCTAACTAAAATCTCGCGTGCTTGTTCACGAGTAATTGTGTTATTCCTTATAAGGGCATTGAGTGTGTTAAATATAAGTTGAAGGGGGTCCCAATTTCCAAATCTAATTCCCATATGTTTTATCATACCAGATTTATCTAAAAAACGATAGAACAAATACTTGATTGTTTTAATCATTGTTTTTCACATTACTTGATAAAGGGGTATAGGTACCTTTATTTTTTGCTATACTTTCCATATGAAATATTCTTCAGTAATTTTTGATTGGGATGGAACATTAGGCATGACTCTACATTTGTGGCTTGATGGGTATCGTAATGAATTAGAAAAATTAGGATTTCATTATTCAGACAAAGTTATAGTTGACGATTTTTTCTACGAACACATTAAAGCTGGCGTAAAATATCCTGACGTTGATTTTAAGTCTTTTGTTCCCCCAGTTCATGAGTATGTAAAGAGTCATATTTCATCTCTTAAAATGTATGCAAATGTGCACGAAGTATTAGAAAGATTGCAAAAGAATAATATTAATTTAACACTGGTTTCTTCAAGTAAAAGGAAATTGCTCACAGAATCTCTTGAACAAGCCAACCCCCTTAAGTTTTTTTCAGTTATTGTATCTGGCGATGATGTTACTAAACACAAACCAGACCCTGAACCTTTTGAGCAGATTATTAAAATTGCAAAAATCAGTCCAAGAAATACGATTGTTTTAGGTGACTCACATACTGACATTATGGCGGCAAAAGCCGTAGGTTTGGATTCTTGTCTTTTCTTGCCTCAAGAAAACAAAATCTTCTATGATTTCAATAAACTCAAGGAATCTAATCCAACATATACTGTTGAAAATTTAAAAGATTTTGCTGATTTAATCATTAATACGTAGAAAAACCCCTTGATCTGATTGAAAATCAGGTTCCGGTCTCGTATAATTAGGGTCACAAATTTTTATGCTATAATTTTTTGTATGGAGAATCCATTAGAAGGTCGGGGTTTTAAGATTGAAACAATTACAACACCCGAAGGTAATCAGGTTTCTTTTTGTCCGGAACGTGGTGGAATTATTACTTCAATACAATTTAAAGGTCGCGAGATTCTTTATCTAGATCCCATAACATTACAAGACCCAAAAGTAAACGTTAAAGGAGGTGTTCCAATACTCTTTCCTAATGCTGGACCTCTTGAAAGTTCTCAATATCCCAATCTTAAACAACATGGTTTTGCTCGAGATTCTTCTCGATGGAAAACTGAAAAAACTGGACATGGTTTTAGAGAAACATTGGTATCCAGTAAAGAAACAAGAAACATGTTTCCCTATGATTTTCGTTTTTCTATAAATGCTAATTTTAAAGAAGATGGTTCTTTTACAATGAATCACGAGGTAGAAAATTTAGAAGAAAACACAGAGTTGCCACTTTCGATGGGGTTACATCCATACTTTAAAGTTCCACAAGATAAAAAAGATAAGATCAAATTTAATTTTGAGGGAGGAAAATTTATAGAGGAACAAGTGGAGGTTTGGGCAAATGGAAAAGCTGTTTCGATAGATAATCCAAAAGTAAAAGATCCAACTGCTGTAATTGAAGTGATAATTCCTTCATTAGGAACACTTGTAATTGATGTGTCTTCCGAATATAAAAAAATTTGGGTATGGTCTATGCCTGGAAAAGATTTTGTCTGTATTGAACCCGTAATGCGAAATAAGGGGGGACTTGTTGAAAATCCAGAAAAAATAGAACCAAAAAAAACTTTTCGAACCCGTGTAAGTTTTATCTTAAAAGAATAAAAACTCTTATTTGATTGAAAACAAAATTCTAGTTCTATATAATGAAATCACAGATTATTGGAGATGTGGCAGAGTGGTTTAATGCACCGGTTTCGAAAATCGGCATACCGTTAAGGTATCGTGAGTTCAAATCTCACCATCTCCGCAAGAATCAAACTCAAGTCCTTTTGGGCAAAATTTTGGCGCGCTTCGCGTAGCGAAGCGTAATGTTTTAAAGGGTTTCCGAATGCAAGACGGGATTTTAAGAAGAGGTTCGAGCCGAAGATTTTTTGGAGGGAGAGTTTTTTGGAGGGGAGGTCGGCTGTTTTTGCTATTTCATCTAGTATTGAAGCGTCTTTTATCCAGTTTTTCATTGGTTCAATCCACATTGTTGGGGTTCTCAATAATCCGGCAATTTGCTCTTCCAGCGATTTTTTCTCTGACATAAGCGAACGACGTCTTTCTAAGTAGTCGCTTCGCTCGATATCTTGAGCAACATAGACATCAGTAAGTCTAGCGAGATTGCGAGAAATGTCCTCAAAGCTTTTTCGCAATTCTTGAACGGCTTCCGACGCGGTGTGTTTGGTTTTTTGTTCCTCGCTATCTAACATAACTGACAATTTTTCCGCCCATTCATTAGGCATAGTATATTCAGCAAGCATGTTCGAAAGTTGTTGTTCTAATTCTTCTGTTCGTATGTAAGGTTCGGAACATTTTTGTGTCTTGGATTTTTTGGAGCAATGATAATAAGTGTATAAATGTTTAGTTCCGTTCTTTTGTCGTTTCACTCTATTTTCTCCCGTTATTCCCATACCGCATGAGCCACAAGATAAAAGACCACAGAGGGGTCGTGGATCATTTTGCTTTAATACTCGAGTTCGGCCTCGTAAAACAGCACTTGCCCTGTCAAAGAGCTCTTTGGTAATAATCGGTTGATGCTTGCCCTCATATATTTCTCCCGAATGTCGGAAGTGTCCGTAGTAAATTGGATTAGTTAATATATTTGATATACGCGACTTATGAACACGATTATTGTTTTTAGAAACAATGTCTGATTTTTCTAAAACTGCAGATAAGTTTTCAAGTCGGACACTTCCGGTTGCGTAAAGTTCGAATATTTTTTTAACAAGTTTTGCGTTTTTATGATGAACTTCAATTTTCTTAATACTTGGATTGTTTATGTATCCAAATGGAGCGAGGCCGGGGAAATCTCCATTTCGTGCTTTTTGCCTGAGTCCGCGTGCGGTATTTTCACCTAACTGCCTCACATATTCATTCGCCATTCCCAACTCAACAGACATCATTAATACATTGTCATTTTGATAATGGCTTTGGCTGTGTGTTTGTATATGCTGAATTATTCCTTGCTGAAGCATCCATTGTATTTTTCCGCTATCAATAGGATTACGAGACAATCGGTCAATTTTCCAGCAAACAATTCCTTGTGCTTCACCAGTTTGAATTCGTGTAAGCATGTCATTAAATATCGGTCTACCCGGAATTTTTGCCGATCGTTTTTCTATAAACTCATCAGCGATATTAAGATTTTCACGTTTGGCCAATTCTCGTAATTCAGCTAGTTGGGCTTCAATAGAGAGGATTTGTTTGTCCTCAACATCAGTTGATTTTCGAGCGTAAAGAAAATAATTCGCCATATGTATATTATAGCGTTATAACGCTATCTAGCGCAATAGCACTGCACTTGGTAGTATGATGTAATAAACTTATGGATATAACTAAGAAATTTGGCAATAGAGTAAAGATGCTTCGCCTACAAAATGATATGTCGCAAGGTGATATAGCAAAAAAGTTAGGGGTTCATTCTACTTATATCAGTAAGATAGAACGAGGGGAACAAAATATGTCTATTCAAGGTGTCGAAAAATTAGCAAAAGCGATTGGGGTTTCAGTTGCAGAATTAATGAAATAAGTTTATATGATTTACATTTTTTTATCATTAGAGATTATTGCCCTAGTAGCTATTTCAAGATGGGTTATTAATCCATTTTTGGGAATTTTAAGGAGAGAAGTCAGTAAACACTTGGCAAACACTGATTTTAATGCAGGTAAAGAGCAATTTACCAAAACACCAGCAGTGAATCTTGATGGTGTAGATGATTTATTAAAAGTTAAACGTCGCGACGCAATAGTACAAGCAATTTTAATTGGTGATAGAACAAAAGGATTAAATTGGCTTACTTCACTGATAGCTTTTTTGGAAGCTGTTGTTTTTGGTGTTATAACCTTTCTACTTTTTCGTGAAAATTTGAATGATGCAAAATTATTAGATGCATTCAAAACCTTCGGGTCTTTTTTGGGAGGATGGCTAGCAATTAAAGTTTTAAGTTCACATCAGGCCTGGTCTGATGCGTTTGCAGGAAAGGCCTATTACTATATCTCTCTTTTGGGAACAATTCTAAACATACTTCTTGGATCTTTCAAATTTA
>Ga0209542_10019637_pt1 | contig 10798 bp, 12 predicted proteins | sample RifCSPhighO2_01_FD_184028 | JGI IMG/M metagenome (GOLD analysis project Ga0209542, IMG submission 184028) | Soil microbial communities from Rifle, Colorado - Rifle CSP2_plank highO2_0.1 (SPAdes) (version 2) | ecosystem: Environmental > Terrestrial > Deep subsurface > Rock core/Sediment ...
GCCGCTTTCCTGGAAACCCATTCTCCGGCAGAGCCCAAAAGAACCGACGAAGCTTCAACGATGGACACTGAAAGATTTTCGGCAGGATGGCCGTGAAGCTCTGCCAGATTCTTCGCGTATCCGATAAGCTCGCTTGCGACCTCCGAGCCCGTAAAACCGCCGCCGCCGACAACAATATCTATGTTCTCGCGCTTGCCTTTGCGGGCAAAAGCTTCGTCCACGGCGTTCCGTAAATTTAAAGAATCTTCCGTGGATTTGAACTCAATGGCCCGGCTCGCAAGCCCGGGTATGCCGTAGAAATTGGTGGCCGAGCCGACCGCCAGTATAAGCCAGTCGTATTTTACGCGCGAACCCGAAGAAAGAATAAGCTCGTTTTTGACCGAATCCAGACCGGAGGCCTCGCCGAAAACTATTTCAACGTTTTTCTTGCCCTCAAAGATTTCGGCAAGCGGGATTGAAACGCTGGAGAACATCAGACGGAACTTGGCCGGCCCGAAGTGCTCTTTTCCGTCGTGAGACGGAGAAAGCAGTTTGTAATAATCGGCCGGATACGAATGATACCCGTCCTTGTCAACAACAATTATTTTCAAGTCGTGTTCGTGGCGGGATAAATCAAGCGCGGCTCTGACGCCGCCGAACCCGCCGCCGACCACGACTACGGTTTTTTTAGCCATTGAGTTTATTTTAACACGCCGAGATAATTTTCGGCAGGGTGAGCCGGAGAGAGGATTCGAACCTCCAACCTACGGTTTACAAAACCGTTGCTCTGCCATTGAGCTACTCCGGCGTGTCTTTGTTTTTTTTGGCTTTATCCTTTCCGTTTCCGTTCTGAAGCTCTTTTTTGAATTCGTTTATCTCGTTCCAAAACTCGGCGTTCTTTCCGTTACCGTTGGATGCTTCTCCGTTTTCAATCGCGATTCTTTTGCCGCGTAGATTTTCGGACAAACGGTGCAAAGAACTCTCCGCTTTGAGCGTCAACAGCCGCGAACGCCTGGTTGTTTTCTCTCCCGCCTTCAAAAGAGCCGGCTTTACCGTACTCGTCCAAAACTCCAGAGAAGGCTCATAAACCAGCTCTCTCAAAAAATCAAAAAAGAGCGGCAGACCCGTGAGTTCATTCTCTTTTTCTTCGGCGCTCAAAGATTTTACGGCAATGAGCCTGCGCGCCACCAGAAAAGCGGCTCCGAGAAATCCGGCCAAAAACAGCGCCAAATAAAAAATGAATAAAGTCATGTTAGAGTTCAAAACGGCTGAAATCTGCCACTTCTATATTTTCGCCGAACTTGGCGATCTTTTCCTGAATGCAGTCTTTAACTGTACGCGACTGGTCTTTAATGAAAGGCTGGCTCATTAATTCCTCCGCGTCCTTTGGATTCATGGCCGCTACGTGCATGGCGAGCTCGTGGGCGAAAGAAACGAATTCCTCGCCGCGCGAGACGAAATCGGTTTCACTTTTGAGCACGACTACTGCGCCAAGCCTGCGGTTCTGGTGGATGTAGGCGTCAACGACGCCGGCTTTGGTTTCGCGCTCGGATTTCTTCTGGGCGATTTCGGCGCCCTGCTTCCTTAAAATTTCAAGCGCCTTTTCAAAGTCGTCCCCCGCCTCTTCAAGGGCCTTCTTGCAGCTGGTTATGGAAGCGCCGCAAAATGAGCGCAATTTCTTGATGGATTCCGGGTTTGGCATTTTATTCGGGTTCCTTGCCATTTTCTGTTTTGACCGCCTCTTTTTCCTCTGCCGCTCCCAAACCTGACTTGTAAGCCCGGACTAGGCGTCCAAGAACGTACTCAATGCTTGAGTGCGCCGAGTCGTTCGCGGGCACCGCGTAACTAACGCTTTCCGGGTCGCAGTCTATGTTCACTATGCCCACGGTTTTAAGCTTTAGGCGCTTGGCTTCGCGCACGGCTGTTTTTTCTTCGCAGGGGTCAACAATCAAAAGCGCGTCAGGAACCTTCTTTAATGATACCAGGCCGGCGAATTTCTGCTCAAGCCTTGAAATCTCTTCGTTAAAAACCAGCTGTTCCTTTTTGGTGTATTTGGCGAGCTCGCCGGAGGCTTTTTTGGCTTTCAGGTCTTCCAGATAATCGAGGCGCTTGCGCACCACGCCAAAATTGGTAAGCATGCCCCCGGGCCAGCGTCGGGCCGAAAAAGGCACGCCCAATTCCTGTCCGGCTTTTTCCACCAGCGGAGCTGCCGGCGGTTTGGAGCCAATAATAAGCAGAGCTCCTTTTTCTGAGGCCAATTTTTTCAAAAAATCCTCGGCTTCGGCCAGTTTCTCCGAAACTTTGGGCAGGTCAAGCACTTCAACGTTGTTTCTCATGCCAAAAATGTACGGCTTCATCTTGGGATGACGTCTGCTCCGGGAATAACCGAAATGGACGCCTGCCCGGAACATTTCTTCCAGCTCGGGGGTGACCTTTTCGGTTTTTTCTTCTTTTATTTCTTCCTTAACTTCTGCTTCAGACATGGAAGCTATGTTACACCACCCCGAACAATTGCGCAACCGGAATCATTATGGTAAAGTGGGGTTTATGAAAAAAGACATTCACCCGGCCTATTACCCCGAAGCCGCCATAAAATGCGCCTGCGGTAAAACCTACAAAGTCGGCTCAGCCAAAGAAAACATTGAGGTGGACATATGCGCCAACTGCCATCCTTTTTACACCGGTCAGGAAAAGTTAATTGACGCCGCCGGCCGCGTTGAAAGATTCAGGGCCAAAAGAGAAAAAGCGGCCAAAGCGCCGGTCAAAGCCAAAAAGGCCCGTATAAAAAAGTAAAAGTTTGGAAACCAATCCTCAATCAATAGTCATGGAAATAAGAGCCGGCGCCGGAGGCCAGGAAGCTTCCCTTTTCGCCGCCGACCTCTCAAACATGTATCTTAAATACGCCCAAAAAGCGGGTTGGAAAGCAGCCGTGGTTGATTCTTCCAAAAGCGAGCTCGGAGGATTCAAGGAAATCGTGATTGAAATATACAACCCAGGTGCTTATGGGCAGCTGAAACAGGAGGCCGGAGTCCACCGCGTCCAGAGAGTGCCAGCGACCGAAAAATACGGCAGGGTGCACACTTCAACGGCATCGGTGGCCATACTACCGATTTATCCGTCAGTCGCTTTTGAAATAAAACCGCAGGATATTGAAGTAAGCTTCACCCGTTCCGGCGGACCTGGCGGACAGAATGTGAATAAAGTGGAAACCGCGGTAAGAATCCTGCATAAACCGACGGGCCTTGTCGTGCAATCGCAAAACCAGCGTTCACAGCAATCAAACAGAGAACAAGCCATGACCATTATGCGCGCCAAACTGATTGAAGCCCAAAAAGAAAAAGAAGCTTCAAGCGCGGGGCAGACACGGCGCGAACAAATCGGCACGCAGGACCGCTCGGAAAAAATCCGCACCTATAATTTCCCCCAAGACCGCATCACCGACCACCGCGTTAACAAAAAGTGGCACAATATTGAAAAAATTCTCGCCGGCGACCTGGACCCAATCGTGGAGGCTTTCGCCAAAGCTACCGCCTCGCTAAAATAATGTTCATCTGCTCCTGATATTTCGCGGCGAGCGCCATCACGTCATCTCCATAAAAAGCATAAGCCGATTTATTCCAATTAGAACCGGCCAAATATCTTAAAGCTGCTCGTCTTTCCGCGGCATAAGTCCCTTCGGCGGCGCCATTGTCTTTCAACAAAAGAGCCGAAGCCATAAACGCGTCTTCCGGGTCCCAGGGGCTCGGCGGATTGTGCCCAGTGTGTTTAGCGACCGAATTTTTATAAAGCTGCCAGGTCGTGGGAATGAACTGCGCGGGCCCCATGGCGCCTCCGCAGTAGCCGTACCAGGCCTTTTTGGAAACAGGCAGCAAATCCGGATTCAATCCGAGCTCACCCGTTATCTGCACAAAAGCGTCTCGCTGTTTCGCGCACCTTGAATGAGACAAATCCGTTTTCCAGTTTCCGGTGCCGACGTTCGCGCCCAGGTTGGATTCTTCGGCAATAATCCCAAGCAAAAACGCGGGCCTTACGCCTGTTTTTTCAAAAGCTTTGTTTGCGAGCTCCACAGCGCGCTCAAAAGGAATGTCCGGCGAGCCGGTCAGCAAAAAAAGCTGGCTTCGGATGGTAGCGGCGTCTTTTTGCTTCGCCGTGAGCACTTTCTGATATTCGGCCTCTTTGCCTTTTGTTATTTTAAGCAGGCCTTTTCTTTCGGCCTCCCTTTCTTCAATCCTTTTTTTCTCAAAAACCTGGAGATTTTTCAGTTCAATTTCCTCCGACTTGCGGGTTTCCAGATTATCAATTTCCACCTCGGTTTCGGCTCTAGTTTCGCGGATTTCAGAGATTGAACCATGAATGGATTCCTGGACCGAATCCAGAGAATCGAGCTCAACGAAAAATTCAGACAGGTCGCCGTAACCCATGAGCGCTTCCACGAGCGAAGTCTGGTCAAGCTCGTTCAAGCGTCTCAAAAGCTCGGCCAGAGATTTTTTTTCCCGTTCAACCTTGGACAAAAGTTCGTTAACCTCGTCGGATTTCTCGCCGATGGTTTCAACCAAGCGTCCGATGGCGATGTCGCGCGCTTTTATTTCAAGCTGGGCCTTTTTTATTTGAGCGTCCAAAATGGAGATGTCGCGCTCAAGCGACGCCGACTCCTGCTGCTTGCCGGTAATTAGCGAACGGAATTCTTCGATTTGCGACTCCAAGTTTTGGAGATCTTTTTCAAGCTCGCTTCTTCTGTTCCCAATGGCATTCGGGTCAACTGTTTGGGCCAGAACTCCCGCCGCGAGTAAAAAAGACGCAAGTATTATCAGTTTGCGCATCAAATGCATTATAACAAAAATAACGCGGAGATGTTATTCGGTTTTCCCCGGTTTGGATTCTTTTTTGGGTTCCTTTTTTGGTTCCTTCGCTTCCGGAGTCTTTCCGCCCTCGGCTTCTTCGCCGCCCTCTTCTCCTGCCTGCGCAGGCAGGTCTTTCTTGCCCTTCTTGCCCACGACTTCAATGTCCTCCAGCGACGGCGCCTCCGGCGCGGCTTCTTCTTCGGCTTTCGGAGCTTCAACCAAAGCGACGACTTCGTCGGACTGGGCCAAAACTTTCACGCCCGGGGGCAGTTTCAAATCTTTGACCAAAAAACGCTCTTCCAGATTCAAAAGCCCGGAAATGTCAACTTCAATTGACTGAGGCAGGTCTGCCGGCAGAGCTTCAATTTCAATTTCGTGGAGCACTTTGACCAGAACGCCTCCGAAGTTTTTGACCGCGGGCGATTCGCCGGTAAAGTGGATCGCGACTTCGGTTTCAATTTTTTCATCCATACTCACGGCCTGGAAATCGGCGTGTATTGGAATGTCCTTAACCGGGTCGGTCTGGACTTCCTTTATCAAAACTCCTTTTTTCTCACCTCCAAGCTCCAGCTCAATGAGCGAAGACTCGCCCGCTTCGCGCCAGACTTTTTCAAACTCCTTGAGATTTAAGACAACCGGCCTGGACGCTTCCTTGGCTCCGTAAATCACGGCCGGAAGAAACCCTTCTTTTCTAAGGGATTTTATTTTTTTGCCCAAGACTTCTCTTGGGTTAGCTTTGAGAGTTAAAACCATGACTAAAAAAATATAGCGCGTTTAGCTCTTCTTTACAAGATTGGGCGGGGTCTGACCCTCCAGAGCCGCGATTATGTTTTCGGCCGCAAGGCGGGACATGGCCGCGCGCGTTTCTTCGGTGGCTGAGGCCAAATGCGGAGTTAAAACCGCGTTTTCAAGCTCGGCGAGTCCCGGCGCGAGTTTCGGCTCTTCTTCAAAAACATCCAGGGCGGCTCCTTTGATAACTTTATTTTTAAGCGCCAGAACCAAGGCTTTTTCGTCCACTATCGGCCCGCGCGAAGTGTTTATAAGATACGCGGAGGGCTTCATTGATTTTAATCTCTCGGCATTTATCAAATGCCTCGTTGATTCCATCAGCGGCACGTGGATAGAAACAAAGTCGGCTTCGGAAAGCAGGTCTTCCAGTTTTTCTTTGTATGTCGCGCCGTATTCTTTTTCAAAATCGGCGTTCCGGTTCGGGTCGTGATATATGATTTTGGCGTCAAAGCCTTTGACCGCGTGATACGCTACCCGAGAACCGATACGGCCGAGCCCCACAATCCCGATGGTCTTGCTCGACAAATCATTGCCCAACAAAAGCATGGGCGCCCAACCAACGTATTTTCCGGCGCGCGTAAATCGGTCGCCTTCGGCCACGCGATGCGCGATAGCGAGCATCAGGGCGAAAGTATGCTCGGCCACGGAGTTGGTTAAAACTCCGGGCGTATTCGTAATTATCAATCCCCTCTTTTCGGCTGAGGCAACGTCAATGTTGTCATAACCCACGGCGTAATTTGCGAAAATTTTGCACTGGACTCCGGCGGCCTCAAAAATTTCGTCGTCAATTTTTTCAGTAAGCTGGGTCAAAACTGCGTCAAACTTGCCTTCGCGAAGCTCCTTTAAAAACGCCTCGCGGCCAAGCAGACGGTCTTCGGAATTCATAACCACCTCGTATCCTTTTTCTTTAAGCAGATTAATCCCTTCTTCGGGAATCGGCCTTGTGATAAAAACTTTCGGCATAAAAGCTATCTTAATCAATGCCTTTAAAAAGCTCCAGTTTTTCGGCGACTTTGACCGAAACCGCTTCAACCACGGGCCCATAAATTTTATAAGGCGTGGTTTCTTCGGACGCCGCCGCAAGCATTTTCCGCAAGGCGTCCGTGTAGGCCGCGCGGAGCTCGGTTGAAACATGAACGTTGTTAAAGCCCAGCCTTACCGCCTCGCGCATCTGGTCGTCAGGAATGCCCGAACCGCCGTGCAAAACCATGGCGACCTCTTCGGGCAAAACGGCGCGCAATTTTTTAATCAGTTCAAAATCAAGCTTAGGCTCGTTCGCGGCAATGCCGTGCAAGTTGCCCACCGCAGGCGCAAGCCGGTCAATCCCCGTTTCGTTCACGTATTTCAAAGCTTCTTCAGGCTTGGTCAGCGACTCCGGCGGAATTTCAATTTTTTCTTTGTAAATTTTGGAGGAATCCGTGACCAGATAGCCAAGCTCGCCCTCAACGCTAATCTCAGGATTAACTGATTTCGCGTACTCAACCGCGCGCTTGGTTATTTCAAGATTTTCTTCATACGGCTTTTTGGAGCAGTCAATCAAAACGGAGTCGTATCCGGCATCAATCGCTTCTTTAGCTTTTTCAAAACTGTGAAAATGGTCGGCGTTCAAAAAAATGGGCAAACCGGTTTCTTCTTTCATTGCGTCAACCAGATGGCGCGCGGTCTGCATGCCCAAAAAATCGGCCTCGCCTTCCGAAGTCCCTATCATTACAGGAGAATTGGCCTTGAGACAGGCCGAAACTATGCCTTTTAGCTGGACAAAGTTTGATATGTTGAAGTGTCCGATTGCCACCCTGTTCTCGGCCGCGTCTTTCAAATATTTCTTAAGGGTTTTCATTCTGACATTTTAACACACCCTGGGCCGAGTGCTATAATTAACCCATGCAAAAACCTCTTGACTTCGTCGCCGTAGGCGACATCACCACCGACGCTTTTATCAGGATAAAAGACGCCTCGGTCAACTGTGACATTAACCGCGAGCACTGCAAGCTCTGTTTCAGCTTCGGTGAAAAAATTCCGTATGAATTCGTGGAAATCGTGAGGGCCGTAGGCAACAGCCCGAACGCCGCGGTCTCGGCCTCCAGGCTCGGCCTCCAGGCCGGCCTTGTTTCCAACATGGGCAGCGACCTTAACGGCAAAGAATGTATCGAGTCGCTCAAAAAAGACGGGGTGGATACCAGCCTCATAAAAAAACATAAAAACGCGGAGACCAACTACCACTATGTTTTATGGTACGAGGAGGAGCGCACGATTTTAATCAAACACCAGCAGTACGACTACAAATTCCCAGACATGCCGGCCCCGCGCTGGATGTATCTATCGTCCTTAGCTGAAAACTCTTTGCCGTATCATCACGAAGTAGCCAAATGGCTCAAAAATCACCCGGAAACCAAACTCGCATTCCAGCCAGGCACTTTTCAGATAAAGCTCGGCTCCGAACAGCTCGCCGACATTTATTCGGTTTCGGAACTTTTTTTCTGCAATGTCGGCGAGGCCAAAAGAATTTTAAAAACAAGCGAGCGCGACATTAAAAAACTCCTGTCGGGAATTCATGAGCTCGGCCCGAAAGTCGCGGTGATTACCGACGGCCCTAACGGCGCTTACGCTTACGACGGCGCCTACGTCTGGTACATGCCGATGTATCCCGATCCCAAACCTCCTTTTGAGCGCACGGGCGCCGGCGACTCTTTTTCGTCCACTTTCACCGCGGCGATAGCCCTCGGCCTTGACGTCCCGACCGCTCTCATGTGGGGGCCGGTCAACTCAATGTCCGTGGTCCAGCAAATCGGCGCGCAAAAAGGCCTTTTGACCCGCAAAGAACTTGAAAAATATCTCGCCGAAGCGCCGGCTGACTACAAGTCGAAAAAGTTATAAACAAAAAAGTATTGATATTTAAAAACCGTTATGCTATAAACTAACGGGGAACTCAAATATTCCGCGCTCTTTAAGGAGGAAGAGATGTTTAGAGAAGTATGCGAGGAAGAAGGAAACAGAGAGAGACGCGAACATCTTTTGCTCATTCGGACCTCCAAGCCGGCGACGCGTCCGATTGTTGATTTTTACACGGAAAGACTGACCGCGGCGGTCAGAAAAGCCATAAGCCAACTCCGTTCAAAAGGGACGATTGTCTGTTCATGCGGAGCTACTTCGCCAAACATAAGATTGCTTCTTCCGAACGGAATGGTCGCGGATGTTCACTGCATACATCGTATGGTTTTCCACCGCAATGAAGTGCCCCATTCCGAATTAGACAAAATCAACAGTCTCCGCTTCGGAGAAGAAAAGCCGACAGATTCAGAGCTTATTTTGCCCCCAACAACCAACCGCGGCTGGGGCTAGCTCGACGAAAAACACGCCTGACCGGATTTTATCCGGTCAGGCTTTTTCATTTTCGGCTCAAAATAGCCATTTTGAGCCGTTTTTTGGTTCTTGACAACTAGCTTTTTATTTGATATAATAGAAGATAGTAAGGCTTTGGTTTTATCCCTCCTAGTTCTCCTAATAGCCCACCGCGGAAAGTTTCGAGGCATCCTGTCAAAGAACTTTCCGTGAGGCCCACCAATCAGGCAGGATTTGATTCCAAATCCTGCCCCCACCAAAGTTTTTAAGAACAGCATGTTAGACCTCGGAGGTCTAACAGATAGGACTCGAAAATTTTGGCGGGAAGTAAAGATCACCCGCCGCGGGGAAATGTTTCCCCACGGCGGTTTTTTTATTTCCCAAAAAATAAGGAGCTATGGCGACTATATTTTTTGAGGACCCTGAGGAGCTTGCGACGTAGGGTTTACATTTATAGTTGATTTCTTACTTTCTCTTTATCGCTCTCTTTACCGCTTCAATCATGTGTTTCGGCGACATACCGAAGTGTTCCAAAAGCTCATTTAGTATGGTGACGGTATCAATACATTTACTTCAAAACACTGTCTTCCTGGGCCGTGTTCCCATTTTGGTTTCTGTATTCTTCTTCTTTCACCTCTTACCAAAAGAAAATAACGATATCCATCAAAACCGCTTTCAGAAAAAGTGGCGCATAATTTAAAAACAGAGTCCTTAATTTTTGTGTATTCTTGAGCCTCTCCCGTCCCCGCGCTCATCAATATATTATTAGCGACGTCGTTAGAATCTGGTAAGCGCCCTTTGGCTGCATAAAAATGACGCGCCCAGCGTTCTGTCTCCTCTAAATCTGCGGTCCTCAAAAGATCCATTTTCATTTTTTTAATATAGCTGGGAGAGCCAATAAGAAAATAACCCCACGCAACCGCTAAGACAACCAAAACAATCAATATCCATTTAGAAATTTCGGCGAATAACTTTTTGTCTCCCATGGCTGCCACATAATAAACAAAAAATAACACCGGAACACCAAAAAGAATCACGATATCAATCCACCAAACTGACGTTTTCTCTGCAACACCTCCAAGGCCGACAGTAAAAAGAATTCCAAGTATTAGCCATAAAATACCGACAATAAAAGTCAGTGCAGCCAAAAACAAATAAATCATTTTAACTCTTTGACCTACACTATTTTTTGCTATCTGGGCGCCAAGCAAATAAATCACGAATGTCATCACAAACACAGATAGTTTTCTGTAAAAATCATCGGCAAAATAACAGTGAACGCACGACGGTAGTTCAAAGGAAAATAGCACCCAAGATGACAAAAACTCCGCAAGAATAAAAGCAGAAAGCATGCCGGATATTAACGCAAAAATATATACAGCAGATATGAGTAAAATGTAGAGATTTCCTCTTGGTGTTTCTGTGACTTGATCTTCGCTTTGTTGCATATATCGTTTGTAAAAACCAATAAGTTTTAAGCGTATCATATTAACAGGGTGGTAAACAGGCCGCCCACATCCGCCTATTTCCTTTTTATCGCCCTACGCGCCGCTTCAATCATGTGTTTCGGCGACATACCGAAGTGCACCATAAGTTCGTTCGGCTCGCCTGATTCGCCGAAGCGATTTTGGACACCGACAAATTCAATTGGCACTGGATAATTGCGGGTGATTATTTCGGCAACGGCCGAGCCCATTCCCCCATTTATTTGATGCTCTTCAACAGTTACCAAGCAACCGGCGTCTTTCGCCGCTTTCAAAATTGTTTTCTCGTCCATAGGTTTTATGGTGTGGCTGTTGATGATGCGGACCTTAATCCCTTTCTTTTCAAGCTCTTGGGCGGCCAAAAGC
>Ga0209542_10019639_pt1 | contig 10797 bp, 14 predicted proteins | sample RifCSPhighO2_01_FD_184028 | JGI IMG/M metagenome (GOLD analysis project Ga0209542, IMG submission 184028) | Soil microbial communities from Rifle, Colorado - Rifle CSP2_plank highO2_0.1 (SPAdes) (version 2) | ecosystem: Environmental > Terrestrial > Deep subsurface > Rock core/Sediment ...
TATTTTGATATTCCATTTTATAATGACAGAAAGACAATTTTTATTTATTATGTTGTGACAAAATAATCTTTTTAAACATTTAAGTAGTATGTTTAAATCCTTGATGCCTCTGCCAGGATTCCTTCAATCTTGTGAAAGTTGAAGGGACAGAAAATATCAATTTTCTGTATGTTCAAATCCCTGAATGCCCCTGCCGGGATTTGAACCCGGGTTTCCGCCGTTCTCCACTATCGCAAAAAGCGACAGCTTCGACACCATGCTGCTCGAGAGCGAGCACAGATATAGTCTCAGCGACATCACCTCGCATGCTGGTAAACCAGTTCGAGAGGGCGGTGTCCTTGACCACTAGACTACAAGGGCAACTAATATGGTTAAATTAATCTCTTTAAAAATCTATCATAAATCTATCATCAAATAAGCAAAAGCAAAAATATTCCTATCACATTTCCTACATAACTCATAATCATAAAACTGTAAGGATGTAATTTAGTAAATCCTGCAAGCATTGCAACAGCTAACTCATCAGGCAATGGAGAAGCAATAACTATTGCAACAAAAACATAAACAAAGAAATTACGAACCTTCCCAGGAACGATATAAATGAAAGCAGAGTTCAAGTGCCTAATGAAAGCAGTTTTCTTCAATCTCTTAAATTCTCCCATAAATGATAGCCTAATAAAAGAAAATATCCCTAAATCAGCAACTAACGCTCCCAATCCAGCAATCAAAGCAAAAGCAAAAGGATTTGCAGGATTTATAGCCAAAAAAAAGCCCGTAGCTAAAGCAGTACTAAATCCGGCAGAATAAAGAAGTCCAGCAAAAAATACAGTCAGATAAATCAAATTGTCAAAAGAAGCTATCGCAGAAGAAACAGAGGGAATCTGAAAAACAAAATAAGTACCAATAACTGCAATAACATATAAAGTCAGTTTAGGATATGTAAAAATAAACAACCTCTTCATAATAATAAAAACCTCTGGGAAATTATAAACTTAACTAAAAACAATGTTTCCAAACTTTTCTAATACTCTGTTATGTTCTCTGTGCATTCTTTGTATATTTTCTTGAAATTTCTTCTCAATTTTTCTCATAGCCTCGCTAGGATTGCTTCAACCTCGTAAGAGTTGAAGCCACAATTGAACTTGTTCAATTAGTGCGTTCGAATCCGTGTTACAACTCTAATAGCCTCGCCAGGATTCGAACCTGGGTCTCGGGAGCCAGAGTCCCGAATACTTGACCACTATACTACGAGGCTTCAATATCCAGCAATAAAATTGAGTTTAAAATAGTTTTCATGACAATTAAGATTAAATATAACTCCAAGCTTAATCTAAAACATGGAAGAAAAAAAAGAGTTTCAAACACAAATTCTCACAGAAGAAAACAACAAAATAGAAAGAACAAAAGCAACTGAAGAAGAAATAAACCAAATTCTAAGAACTGTCTCACCAGGTACAAACTTCAGGAATGCGTTAGAAGGAATAGTTCACGCAAAAAAGGGAGCTTTAATCGTAGTGGAAGTCGATGGAATATATTCTGTCCTAGATGGAGGTTTCAAAATAAATTCAAAGTTTAGTCCTCAAAAAATAATAGAACTATCAAAAATGGATGGAGCAATAATACTCTCGAAAGACTTGAAAAGAATAACTCAAGCAAATGTAATGATCTATCCAGATAAAAAAATATCAACAAGAGAGACAGGAACAAGGCACAAAACAGCAGAGAGAACTGCAAAAATGATGGGAACATTGGTAGCAACAGTATCTGAAAGAAGAAATGAGATGACAATATACTACAAAAACTTCAGACATATAATAAAAGATGTAAATGAAATATTAAGAAAAGTGAACGAACATACTCAAATAATAGACAAACAAAGAGAATTATTTGATTCAAATGTAGAAAAATTAACTCAAATGGAACTAAGAAACTATCCCAATCTACAGCAAGCATCTCTGGTAATACAAAAAGGAAGGTTAATAGAAAAGATGGCAAATGATGTAAAAAACTTTTTTGTGGAGCTGGGAAATGAGGGAACAATAATAAAAACAAGACTTAAGGAGTTAACTGCAAATGTTGAGAAAGAAGTCAACCTAGTCATAAAAGATTATACTAAAGTAGATTTGAAAAAATCAAGAATACTAATCAATAGCCTCACCTATGAAGAAATATTGGATTCTGAAAATATAATCAAATCTCTAGCTTACGGAGAAAACATAAAAGTAGACAAAATAAGGGGATGGAGAATATTATCAAAAACATCTCTGGAAGAGTCAGATATAGCAATTCTAACTAAAGAACTCACAAGTCTGGGAAAAACAATATATTCAAACCTAAATGCCTATAAGACTATAATAGGTGATGAAAAAGCCAGCATCTTCAAAGAAGAAGTTGACAAAATAAAAAGGGCTTATTTCACATAAGTCAAGTTTAAAAAGGTCTAAGCGTTGCAAAAAATATGACTTATTTGTTAAAAACCATAAATCATGGAGTAGTTGAGAGTGGATTCAGGTCATTTTACTTTGGAAGACTTATAGGAATTGGAGAATACGGAATATCACCAAAAGACTTTTGCAAAAGAGTATATCATCTATCAACAAAAAATATATTTGCTACTAACATTCCGACATTAAATGAAAAACAAGTAGAAACACAATGTCAAATAAATGTTAACAATTTGCTTACAATACTTAATGAAGATTCTGTAGAAGATACAAGAAAGTGGCTTGAAAGCGAAGATAAGTTTGAGCTAGATATTGTTTCAACAATTCAAATCCCTATAAGAGTTTCTAATGACGAATCTAAAATAGAAATTGGAAAATATGAACTTGAACAAAATAAATTCGCAGACTTTAGCAGATATGTTGCTGATGGAGGTTTTTTGGGGTGGGGAATGAATAAAAAAGATACTGCACCAAGATGGGCAAAACTTACAAAAGAAGCAATAGAAAGAAGCAATAGAAAGTTATTCAAATTGGGAAATTAAAGGTGGTGAAAGCCTTTAAAAACCCAAAATTCTCACATACAGAATGAAAAGATCATCAAGGCGCTGGAAAAAGAAAGGTCAAATGCGTTGGAAGTGGCAACGCAAACGACTAAAGAAAGAAAAGCGAAAGAGAAAAATGAGAAAGAGCAAGTAATCAAGTCAACTAGATTTATACCCTAACATAAAAAACAAACTACTCAATCTATTTACATATCTATACACTTCAGGTCTCAATTTACCCTCTCTAAGCACCTTTACAAGAAAAGTCTCCAACTCTCTGCATCTAACACGACACTCATTAAACCAAATGCTTTTTTCATTAGTAAAACGAACAAACTTATTTGGAGGATCTCCCAAAGAATCAACATATTCTTCAAGTTTCAATAAATCACCCCCTATAATCGGAGCATTCAAACACTCACTATCACAATTAGCAATCTCTCCAGAAGCCTGCCATAACTTCTGTTGAATAACCTTCAAAAATTCTGAATGCTCATCAGAAAGAAACAAAGCCATATCCAGAGCACTTTGCAAACTATCTATTTTGCCATTAATAAGAACAATCAAGTCATCCTTAGCAAGTTGATTTCCGGCATAATCTTTAGTAAAACCAGAATCTCCTTTAGTAGTGTACACTCTTTTCACATCAAAGACCAACAAATCTTATTAATAATCTTTTTGTCACCACAATAGTTATATATCAAAAATTGTGAATTCAAGTAACCTAAATCTATATAATAAAAAAGGGAAAATGAGTCAAAGTGAAATATGGACAGAAAAGTATAGGCCTTCTATATTTAATGAAATGGTTGGTCAACAAGAAATAGTAAAAAGAGCAAGCGCCTTAGTCCAGGCAATGAATATCCCCCATATAATGTTTGCAGGCCCTTCAGGAACAGGCAAATCTACATTGGCACTAATAATTGTAAAGGAACTCTTCAAAGAAAAATGGAAAGAAAACTATCTAGAATTGAACGCCAGTGATGAACGTGGCATAGATGTAGTAAGACAAAAAGTAAAAGATTTTGCAAGAACAAAATCAATAGGAGCTGTCCCTTTCAAAGTAATTTTCCTAGATGAAGCAGACGCACTAACACAAGAAGCACAACAAGCACTAAGAAGAACAATGGAAAACTACACAAGCACATGCAGATTTATTATGTCTTGCAATTATTCATCAAAAATCATTGACCCTATACAATCTCGTTGTGTTGTTTTTAGATTTAAGTTATTAGAAAAGAAAGATATAATATCTGTAATAAAAAAAATATCTGAAAAAGAAAATATCAAAATAACTGAAGATGCTCTGGAAACTCTCTATGAAATGTCGGAAGGAGACTGCAGAAGAGCAATAAACTTACTTCAAGCAACAGCATCTATAGCATTAGATATAAATGCAGAAATAATAAAAATGATTGCGTCATCTGCAAAACCTACAAATGTAAAAATAGTTCTTGACTATGCATTAGCAGGAGATTTCCTAAACGCAAGAGAAAAACTCCTTGACATAATGTTAAAAGACAGTGTAAGTGGAACAGACATAATTAAAGCAATCCAGAAAGAAGTCTGGACACTTCAAATAGAGCCTGAAGTAAAAGTCAAATTAACTGAAAAAACAGGAGAAGCAGAGTTTAGGATAGTAGAAGGTAGTGATGAATTTGTTCAGCTTCAAGCCCTTCTAGCTTCTTTCGTCCTAGCAGGCAGCAAAGAAGATATATAAATTAGGCCAAAAATCCAAAAAAGTAAATATTTTCTCTTTCTCCTATTTCAAGAACAGAAAAATCTCCATTAGATAATTTATCTAATATAATTCTATAACTTCCAACTCTAATGCGAAACTCATTTCCCATTCCTTTAAGTTTCTTTATATCTACTCTTTCGCCATTCTGAAATTTTTCTAAAACATTAACAATTTTTTGTCTAATAAATGGATTAAATGAAGAGATTTGTTTATCAGCTTTCTTTGAAAATATTACTTTCATAACTACAGATTATATCTCTCTTTTATTTCTTCAAGAGTATAATAATCTCCTTTTTCAATTTCTTTTCTGGATTCTTCTATAGATCTCTTTGTTTTATTATTTAACTCTAAGTGGGGTTCAATTAAATCCCAAATAATATCCTCATAGCTCTCCTTTGGATAAGTTTTCATGCTTTGAAGTAAAGAAAGTATTTGTTTACTTACTCTAATGCTAGTTTGTTCATTTTGTCGTTGCATAACATTGCATGCATATTGATGTATTTAAATATTTAGATAAACTATCTATATCCTTAAATAATAAAGATACAAAAAAGACTATAATGGTAAAATCAAACTTCGCTGAAAAATATCGCCCCAAAAATCTAAATGACTTAGTAGGTCAAGAACAAGCCATTCAAGAAGTTCAAAAATTCATAAAAGAATTTCCAAAAAAGAAAGGAATAATATTACATGGACAATCAGGAACAGGAAAAACAACCTTAGTTCACGCAATAGCTAAAGAACACAATCTAGATATCTTTGAACTAAACTCATCAGACTTAAGGAATAGATTAAAATTAGAAGAAGTTCTAAAACCCGCATCATTACAACACAGTTTATTCAAAAAAGGAAAAATACTCTTAATGGATGAAGTAGATGGAGTAACAGGAACAGACATAGGTGGAGTTCCCGAATTAATAAGAATATTACAAAAAACAGCACATCCAATAATAATGACTGGAAATGACATTTGGGACTCAAAATTTTCAGAGTTAAGACCAAAATGCAAATTAGTAGAAATGAAACCATTATCAATAGATAATATAACAAAAGTTCTTCAAAATATAACAAAAGAAGAAGAAACCAACGAGAACATACATTACTTAAGACAAATAGCAATAAAGTCTCAAGGAGATTTAAGGGCAGCCATAAACGATTTACAAACATATGTGTTATCAGATCAAACAAACCTAGACTTTTTAGAAGAAAGAAGCAAACAGGAAAGCATCTTTAATATATTAAAAAAACTATTCCAAGAAAGAAGTGACAACTTAAAATTATTTGACAGCACTAAAATGTCTCTAGATGAAATATTGTTATGGATAGAAGAAAATGTCCCAAGAGAATACAAAGGAAAAGCATTGGCAAAAGCATACTTAGCTTTAGCGAAAGCAGACATATTTAGAGGAAGAATATACAGGCAACAATTCTGGAGATTTTTAGTATATCAAAATATATTCCAAAGCGCAGGAATAAGTTATGCGAAAGAAAAACCAAAATCAGCATTCACAAAATATGAAAGGCCAAAAAGAATACTAAAAATATGGCTCAACAACAGAATCATGGCAAAGAAAAAGACAATAAGCCAAAAATACGCCCGTTACGTTCATTGCTCAACAAAGAGGGCAATGTCAGACTTCAGAATAATAAAAAAGATAATATCCAGCAATGAAAAAATAGCAAAAAACCTCAATCTCTCAGATGAAGAAATGGAATTTGTTAAAAAATAGGACTTACTGTTCAAGCAACCATTTCCACCAAAAAACTTAAATAGTACACAAACATCATCATTTGTATACAAAATGACACTTATATCAACACGCCTTCCAGAAGACATGAAAAAATACTTAAAATTGTACGCAGAAAAAGAGAGAATAGGTATGTCAATAGCTATGCGAAAAATAATTGAAATGGGCATTAAAGAAGCTCGCCTAAAAGATGCGCTTGAAAAGCTAAGAGAACACAAAATAACTCTAGGCAGAGCTGCTGAACTTGCAGGAATATCGATTTGGGAGATGATGGATATAGTAAAAGAAAAAAAGATAGATTGGTTAGGAATTACCTCTGAAGATATCGATAGAGACTTTGAGATAGCTATGAAATTATCCAAGAAAATAAAATGATAATTATTTCTGATTCTTCGCCTCTAATCTACTTAGCTAAAATAGGTTGTATAAATCTCCTAAATAAATTATTTGACGAAATAATCATATCAACAGGAGTTTATGAGGAGATTTTAGAAGGTAAAAAATACGGAAAAGATGAAATCCTTGTCATAGAAGAATTTATTCAAAAAAAGTTTATTATTATAAAAAAACCAAAATCTCTTATAGAAATAGAAAATCTGGATAAAGGAGAAAAAGAAAGCATCTCACTCTGCAAAGAACTTAATATAAAAACAATTATCATGGATGAAAAAAAAGGGTTTAACATTTCATATATGTTTAATCTTACTCCAATAAGAACAACAAATTTGTTAATAATTTTATTAGATAAAAAATTAATAAATCTAAACCAATACAAAGAACTACTCAAAAGGCTTATTGAATCAGGCTATTTCCTAGAAGCAACAAAGTATGAAAAACTATTAAGAATTGGAGAAAACCTAACTAACTCTTAACTCAAATAATTCTTCTCAACCTTCTCCCAATTCACTAAATTCCACCACGCCTCAATAAACTCCACACGACGATTTTGATATTTCAAATAATACGAATGTTCCCACACATCAATTACAAGTATTGGTTTCTTTCCTACACTCAAAGGTGAATCTTGATCTTTTGTAGTCATTATCTCTAATTTTCCATCAGAATCGATAACAAGCCAAGCGTAACCAGAACCAAAAAGAGCAGTTGCCCTGTCAGTAAACTGCTTCTTAAAATTGTCAAAACTACCAAAGTCTCTGTTTATAGCTTCAGCAATTTTTCCTTTAGCATGTAAATTAGATTCAGAAGCAGGATGCATACATTCCCAGAATAAATTATGATTTACAAACCCTCCTCCAAAATTCCTAACAGCAGTTCTAATATCTTCAGGAACACTACCTAAATCAGAAAGCAACTCCTCAACTTTTTTATCAAAAAGAACCGGATGCCTCTCCAAAGCAGAGTTTAGCTTATCACAATATCCTTGATGATGTTTTGTATAGTGAATCTCAACAGTCTTAGCATCCATATATGATTCTAAAGCATCAAATGCATATGGGAGTTTAGGAAGCATGTGCTTATTCATAAAGTAATCAAAAAAACATTTTATTTAAACATTATTGCTCTCAACTAAAGACAACAACCTATTTAATAACCCAAATCAACAAATCATTATGGCTTATGATATAATTCTAGGAAGAGACAATTCAGATAAAAAGAAATTCGGAAAAGAAGGCTTAATCTATTTAGGTAAGGGGTATGTAACAATGGGAAACTATACATCAATGTCAAACAATATCTACCTTGATGTAGCCAGATCTCATGTCATTCTTGTAGCTGGAAAAAGAGGTTGTCTGGTGGGAGGTACATTAGTTTTTACAGATAAAGGCTATAAAAGGATAAAAGATTTTAATCAAGTATTAGATAAAATTCTTTCTTTCAACAAGGAGAATATGAATTTTGAATGGGAAAGAGCAGAGTTGCTAAAATATGAAGTCAAAAATGAAAAACTATTACAAATAGAATTAGAAAATAATAAGGAACTAATTTTAACTAAAGAACATCCATTGTTAATAACAATAGGTAAAAGTCAGTTATCATTACTATGGAGAAAAGGAGAAGATCTTAAAAAAGGAGATAAATTATTAGAGTTAAATAATTCTTTTGATGGTCTAAAACCAATTCGAATAAAGGAGATAAAAGAAATAAATAATGTAAGTGAAGTATATGACTTATCTGTTTCAAAAAATCATTCATTCATTGCTAATGGAATAATTTCGCATAATTCAGGAAAATCATATTCGATAGGAGTAATCGCAGAAGAAATATCTAACCTACCCCCAGAATTATCAAGAAATATTGCTCCTATAATTTTTGATACAATGGGAATTTTCTGGACAATGAAGTTCAAAAACGAAAAAGAAAAATCAATACTAGATGAATGGAAATTAGAACCTAAAAGCTCTCCAATAAAGGTATTTGCCCCAATAGGTAAATTAGAAGAATACAAGGAAAAAAACATTCCAGTAGATGAAGCTTTCGCACTTAAAGCATCAGAACTAGAAGCGGAAGACTGGATAATTACTTTCAATGTATCAATGACATCTCAAGAAGGAGTTCTAATAACAAACACAATAAGCAAATTAAAAGAAGAAAAAGACAGTTTCACAATTCAAGATATAATCAAACAAGTAGAACATACGCATAATATCAGCCAAGAAACAAAAAATATAGTCAACTCCCTATTTCAGTCTGCAGAAAGCTGGGGCATTTTTTCTAAAAGTTCAGAAGGCATAGAAATAACAGACCTAATCAACGCAGGAAAAACAACAATAATAGATTTATCAGTTTACAGTTCAATAGGTACATTTAATGTGAGGGGTTTAGTAATCGGATTAGTAAGCAGAAAAATATTTACTCAAAGAATGAATGCAAGAAAACAAGAAGAGATACAATCAATCCAACATGGAATAGATTACATGTCTTACAATCCAACAAGAGAAACCCCATTAGTTTGGTTATTCATAGATGAAAGTCATGAATTTTTACCAAAAAATGGCAAAACTCCCGCAACAGATGCATTAGTTCAAATCTTAAGAGAAGGAAGACAACCAGGAATATCTTTAGTTTTAGCAACACAACAACCAGGTCAAATACATAATGATGTAATGACTCAATCAGACATAGTAATATCTCACAGAGTAACTTCAAAACCAGATATTGAAGCATTAAATCAGATAATGCAATCTTATTTATTAGAAAACATAAAAACCTCAATGGACAAACTTCCTTCAAGCAAAGGCTCTGCCATAATTCTAGATGACAATTCAGAAAGAATATATCCTATGAGAATGCGCCCAAGATTAACCTGGCATGGTGGAGAATCCCCTTCGGCAGTAAAGGGACAATCTTCCTTGTAGAAAGGCTTAAATAATAGTTATACCGTTTATACGCATGATAGAATTAAAATCAAAATTGAAAAAATGGGGAAATTCATTTGGAGTAGTTGTGCCCATAGGCTTTGTTAAAAAAGAAGGTATCAAAGAAGGAGATGAAGTTGTTGTTTTAATGAAAAAAGAAAAGGGAAATACTCTCCGTGAAACTTTTGGAACTCATAAATTTAAGAAGCCAGTTAAAGAGTTAATGAAAGAAATGGATAAAGAGCTTACGTATGACTAAATATTTTTTTGATACCTATGCAATCATGGAGATTATTGAAGGTAATTTAAATTACGAACCTTATCTGAATAGCGAGATAATAATTAATAACTTCACATTTGCAGAATTATGTTATAATCTGTTTAAAGATAAGAGCCTACAACCAAATATTTATATTAAAAAATATTCTAAGCATATTGTTTCTGTAAATCCAGAATGGATAGAAGAGGCTATGAGGTTTAGGCTTGGCTGGAAAGATAGAAAGGTTTCTGTTCCTGACTGTATAGGATATGTCATGTCTAAAAAGTTAGGTCTCAAATTTTTAACAGGCGACAAAGAATTCAAACATTTAGATAATGTTGAGTTTGTGAAATAGAATTCATAAAACCTTCAAATCAACCCTATACCTAAATCTGCGAGCACCAATATCTCCAGCTTTAACAATACGCATGATCTTAACCTTCTTGCCAGCTTTCCTTGCATCACCTTCAATTAAATCTCTAATTTTCTCCTTTTCCTCTTCAAAGTAGAATCCGTAATAGTGTATCATTGTACCTTTCTTAACAACTCTAAAAGCCACATCCAAAAAACTATCAGAAAGATTTGGTCTTGTCATTACAATCCTATCAAAAATGCCAGAAACTTTTTTACCAGAGCCAATAACTCTTCTTACATCTCCTTGAATAACTTTAACTCTATCAATCAGCTTATTTCTCTTTACATTCTCAACAGCATATTTATTGCAATCCCTTCCAAGTTCAACACTA
>Ga0209542_10019640_pt1 | contig 10797 bp, 8 predicted proteins | sample RifCSPhighO2_01_FD_184028 | JGI IMG/M metagenome (GOLD analysis project Ga0209542, IMG submission 184028) | Soil microbial communities from Rifle, Colorado - Rifle CSP2_plank highO2_0.1 (SPAdes) (version 2) | ecosystem: Environmental > Terrestrial > Deep subsurface > Rock core/Sediment ...
GTCGAGGCAAGAGACATGAGAAAAGAAATGAATGAGGATATGTAATAGGTTAACTTCTTTTTATAAATAAATAACATGAATAAATAAGCAGATAAAATAAAAAAGAATGTTCCGATTATGTTTTCGCCAGCAGAAATCCATGAAAGAGAGATGAAATTGAATGCTGATGTTGAATATAGAAAGGCTGCTATAAAACCTGCAATTGAATTCTTTAAAACCAACTGTGTCAGGGAAAAAAGACAAATGATTGTTCCAATAAAAAAAGTGAAAACAATCAAATGAGCTACAAGGGCATTCATTCCCAAAAATGTTTGTAATAAGAAAAAAAATACTTGCTTTGGAATAGGACGCCAACCTATAATGTCCTGTCTAAATCGAAAGAAATCCAGAAATTCACTAAGGTTATTTATATTCGTAATATTAAAGTGAAACCAATCATCCTGAAAAAAATAATAGTTTAAGCTTGGGTAAAATATGGTAAGACTAACTAGGCAAATTACTAACAGACTAAGTTGAACTTGATACCTTTTAATTAGGTTTAGGATATCCATGAAGCTTTTGGTTTACTGCCCACAAATACCATTTAAAATATTTGGGCAGCCATTTTTTCATATCGAATCGTGATTCTTTTGCTAGATAAGTCCAAATAGTAGGTACCTCAGTTACTTTATAGCCTCTAAAATGCGCCTTAACGGTTAGTTCAATCGCTAACTCGAATCCCCCGTCAGATTCTATTTTGACATTGTCCAAGAATTTTTTTGAATATAGCCTGAAGGAATTGGTTGCGTCATGAACTGGGAGTCCAACAAGGTAGTACAGTGAAAGACCAGCAGTGGTTGTTAGAAACTTTTTGACAAGAGGCCCGCCGATTTGTTTGCCCCCTTTCATGTATCTTGATGCTGCTACAATATCGAATCCTTGATCATATTTTTTTACCATCTGATTCAAGACTCTTGGGTCATCTGTTAAATCTGCCATCATTATGCTTATCACATCACCACTTGCCTTTTCGATGCCTGATTTTAAAGCGTTCAGGGCGCCTTTTGATTTGTTTTTAACTAATTTCACATTTGGGTATTTTTTTTGAAGTTTTTTAACAGGAGGAATAGTTGTATCATCGTCCATATCATAAACAACAAGTAGCTCGTGTTGTGTTTTTACTGCTGACTCGACTCGTGTTATTGTCTCGGCGATAACTTGACCCTCGTTATAAACTGGCATCACAATAGATAATCTCATAATTGACAGTTTACATGAGCGAGTATTAGCGAGCGAATATAAACCGGCATAACGATTGAAAGCTTCATATGTATGATTTTACTTTTTATGGGAAGCGGCAACAAGATCGCTGAATAATTAAATATCTCGCCACTTGGTTTCGAAAATATCCTGATGGGGGTCTTTTTGGCTTTTCATCGAGCGCCCTTCTAAGGATTTTATGGTAAAAATGATGCGATTGGTTTTGAAAATATTCCATACGTCGCAAATTACGCAGCCGGAGTTAACCAGTTTTTTAACTTTAGAAATATCCATTTTTCGGTAATATGCATGATTTGTAGCAACAAAAATGAAATCGGCATTTTTCAAAGTATCGTTGAGATTGCTCTGGTAAGCAGGCACATAAGGATCATGTAAAAATACTTTTGCTCTTTCCCTTTCTAAAGCTTTTTTAACCTTAAACGCCAGTGATTCGCGAATATCGTCTATTTCACTCTTAAAGGCAAGGCCTAAAATTACCGCTTTTTTGCCTTTCAACTTACTTCTTTTTCTAACTTGGTTAATCAAAAACAAGGGTATTGATTCGTTTATCTTCCAGCTTGTGGTAATTAAATCTGAATATGGAACGTCTCCTACTAAAAAGAATCCATCTTTAAATAAACAGGGCCCACCTGTTAATCCTGGAAGTGCAAGCCCGCCTCGTTTGTAATTTTTATTGACAAGGTCGACGATTTTGTAAATGTCACGGTTGTAATTTCCCGCTAAAATCATAAATTCATTGGCTATTGCAAAATTTATATATCGGTACATGTTTGTAAAAAGCTTGGCAAGTTCTGCGGAAATATCGTCTCCCTTATTGACTTCGATTTTTAGGTTTCGGAAAAATTCCGATGCTTTTTGTGTACTTGCTCTATCTACTCCCCCTACAATTTGAGGAATTTGGGCTATTTCTTCCAATGATTTCCCTTCTGCAATGCGCTCAGGGCAAAAGGCTAAAAATAAATTTTTGCCGATAGTAAATTTGTTTAAATCCTCGATGCAAGATTTTACGTAATTAGTTGTTCCTGGGGAAACAGTTGATCTTAAAATTAGAAGTTGGCCTTCTCTAAGATAAGGTAATGACTCTTTAAGAGCGCTATCGATTTGTACTAAGGATGGATTCATATTTTCGTCAACCGGGGTACCTAAGGTTAGAATTATAATTTTTGCCTTGGCAATATTTGCAAAATCAGTGGAAAAGTGTAGGGTTTTATTAATGTATTTTTTAAGTAATGGCTCTGCTCCGCCCTCCATAAAAGGCATTTTGCCACTAGAAACAAACCTTACTTTCTCTTTGTCAACGTCAACTGCGTAAACAGTATGACCTTTGTTAGCAAGAAATATTGCTAGCGGTAGACCAACGCGACCTACTCCAACAACAGCAACAGGTTCTTTATTTAAATCCTTCCGTGAGATTGTTGATTTTCGAGCCATTTAATTACCTCCTTAAGGCCATTTTCGAATTTTACTTTAGGTTCCCAATTTAATATCTTCTTGGTTTTAGTAACATCGGGAACTCTTCTCTTTATATCGAATTTGAACCCTTTAACGTATTTTACTTTAAACGGCTTTTTAACATCCATCACTTGCCAAATCTTACGAGCCAAATCTATCATTTTTATTTCTTTGTCGCTGCCAATATTGAAATCTTGATTTTCTCCTTTGGGGTGGAGGGCAACTGTGATAACTCCGCTGGCAATATCAGAAACGTGAGTAAAGCATCTAGTTTGTTCACCATCACCCAGTAACTCAAGAGGATGTTGGCCGCCTAAAATTTTTCTAACTAAATCAGGAATAACATGAGCATAACCTACTTCCCTTTCCGGAAATTCGTTAATGCCATATGCGTTGAAAGGCCTGCAAATTGAAAACGGTAATTTATATTCGTCCCAAAATGCGCGACAATACCATTCTCCGGACAGCTTGGAAAATCCATATGAAGAAACCGGAGGCGGAATTTTTGTTAAATCGCTTTCTTTTGACGGAAAATGGGTTGCAGATTCGAAAACCATGGATGACGAAATATAGACCATTCTTTTAATTTTTGCTTGAACTGCAGCTTCGAAAGTTGACGAATAGAGTTTATTATTTTCGCTCAAGATTGTTGCCGGATATTTGTGAAAATAGCCGATACCCCCAATTTTAGCGACGGCATTTATACAAATATCAATACCTCTGAAAACCTCTTCGGCTTTTTTCTTGTCGGTTAAATCTACTTTTGTAAATTCGGCACGACTGTCTACTCGGGCATCTTTTTTAGAAAGATCGTCTGCTACTCTTACAGATAAATTTTCATCAAGAAGTTGCCTGACAATTTCCGAACCAATAAAGCCGGCCCCACCGGTAACAAGGAACTTTTTCATATTTTGTGACTGAATCCTTCGCTTCGCTCAGGATGACCAAAAAGGTTTGTAATTTTACCTTTTTGGTCAACTAAGAATTTTGTTTTCGCCATAACGTGTAGAACCAAACACCAGTTCCAATCAGAACCAGTAAAGAGACTATTTCTGCTGCAAGATGAACTGGAGTCTTTCCATATGTGATTATAACTTCGTGGATTCCTTTGGGCAATTGGAAAGTAATCAAACCGAATTTATTTTGAAAATTGATAGGTACCTTTTTTCCGTCAACTTGAACTTTATGGCCTGGAAAATAAATAGTGTTGACTAGTATGTCTGATTCTTCTTGAGCAGTAATCGTTGCTTGATAATTTGTTGGTCTTATTTTAAGATTTGATAATTCTCCCCTATTTGTTAATTCAATTTTTTGCCCGGCACGTTTATATGGTGATTCTTTAACCCATAGCGGAAGATATTCGTCCCTCACGGTCGTCGTAGCCTCGTTAGTTGCATAAAATCCGTCTTCCCTATCGACGAAATTCTTTGGGTTTGTATAAATGATGGTTGAGCTGATGCTGGCAACAATAATTAAGATTGTAATCGATCTGTTATTCTTGATTGAATCAACGATAAAAGCAGCTAGCAGCGCGGAAATTAAAACTATCACCGACAAAAGCCTCCATGGAAATTGAATTACATCGATAAACGGCAAATTTTGCCACAAAAATAGCGAGAAATTTGTCATCAATAAGAAAACTGTTGCGAAAATTACTAATAGAAATGCAATAACTTTATCTTTTCTTTGAGATTTAAAAAACAAAAAGCCTGCAGCAATAAAAACTGCTAATGCAACAATCCCAATTTGAGGAGAAAGACCTTCAGAACCTTGGGGTGTTGGACCATAACCCCAGCTTGGAATAATTAATTTATTTAAGGAAGATACATGATCGGTAATTTGAGAAACTTTAATCTGGGAGAGTTTGACAAATTGCAAATCATAAAGTGAAGGAATCCAAAAAAATGCCGATATCAAAAATCCTGCAAAAAAAGCCTCGGTGATTTTAAGCCTTTCTTCTTTAACAATCAATATTGCAATCAGAAAAAGCAGTGGTATAAACAGAACCGCGATAACGTTGTGTGACGTCATCAATAATCCTACTGAAATTACCAGAACCGGTAGAAAAATCCTTTGACCTTTAGCTAGTTTAAGGATCGAACCTAAGACCAGTGGCGCAATTGCAAAGGCAACATTCTCTCCAAGAGAACCACGCACATAAAGATCAATAAACCTGTAAGGAATAAAAAGGTAGATAATCGAGCCGGCAAGACTTGCATACTTTGAAAAATATTGTGAAAGTGCCCAGAACATTGTAACCACTGAGAACACTGACGAAATAATGAAAGTTATCTTTACGCTGTCTACAAATCCGAAACCAATCGTTTTGGGAACTTCGGATAAATAAAAAGGCAGTGGATAGAGGAAATTTAAAACTGGATAGCCGTAATTGTTATTCAGGCGATCAACAAACCTGACAGGAAACTGACCGGAGGCAAGTGTCTGATGAAATGCCGAAAATCTAATAACTATCCACTCTCCGTCATGCGTTTCGAAATAGCCTTTTTTGAAAAATGGCCATAGAGCAATTAGTGACAAGGCAATTAGCACCAGATAATATTTTTTCATTAGAATTTTTTACGTTTAACAGATGCAAAGATCAGAAATAACAGCAAAAGTAATGATCCTCCTGTAGCATAAAGTCCAAGGGTGTGGGAAATGAGTCGATACTGAAATATCACTTTATGCTTGCCTTGGGGCACAGGAACCGCTCGTAACGCATAATGAGCTCGTAAGAGTTCTGACCTTTGACTATCTACAAACACCTGCCAATCGTCATCGTAGGCGTCTGACAAAAATAACAGTGCATTGTAATCTGCATCAGTCTCAAAGATTACTTCATTTGGCTCGAATTTAATAATTTTGGGTTCGATAATTTCTGTGTTTGATTGATCCAAAAAAATCGATGGTTCTTTTTCTAAAATAACGGTTTTGAGATTAAACTTGGGATCATAAATTTTTTGGATGATTTGGTCATCGTTTTTTATTACTTGGTAACTTGCTGACAAAAACGCTCTCGGTAAAACATCAAGTCTTTTGTAAACTAAAAATTTTCCATCCTGCAAATATCCTTGTACGTCATCGTTAGGAAATTTGCCCACGTTCCAATCTGCCCCTGTTTTGGGTGTATCCTCTTTATCGAGCAGGTACTTAACTCCCAAAAGGTCGAATAAGCGTTTGCGATAGCCGTTTTCTTCATCCGGAAAAACGGCATCTGAACGTAAGTAGGTTGATGGAACTTTCCCGTTGTTTTTTGAAGCTACTATAAGTTCCGCATAACGTTTAAATCTTAAGGTATCGTAACCTTGAGGGGTGAAAACTTCGTAGTGAATCGGCATATTAAAGTCAACGTTGGCTGTTCCTTGACCATAGAATCTATTGATACCGGCATTTGCTTTGAGCCAATCAAATAAAGGGTGTTCTGGAAAGATGAATTTTTTAGGAGCCATTGGCAAAAATTTATTGCTAAAGAATAAACCTCCGTAAAGAGTAACAGCAAAGATCCCAACTATTATCAAACGTTTGGACCAGCTTTTGATTAATTTATACCGCGATGATAGAAAATTTATAGCCAAAATACCGATTGGCAGCGATAAAAAGATCGACGTCGGAATTACTAAATTTCGACGAGTAACAGAAAGGTTCATATTCCAAGTTTCTGCTGGTTTGAAAATATATTGTCCAATAATGGTAACTGTCCAAAGCAATATATATACAGCTCCGATTGAAAATAAGAAAATAAAAAAGCGTTTAGTAAAATCTTTATTTCTAAAATTTTTTAAAAATTCATCGAATCCTAATCCACTTAATAAAGCTAGGAAAAATATTGAGATTGAAATAAATCTTGCTGGAGTGGCCGAATCCAGAAGGGGGATCCTGAAGATTGCTATTAACCAGGTAATTGGACTTCTAACAGAAGCAATAATAAATAAAACGACTATAAAACTTGCAAACTTTACAAAGTTGTTTTTTCTATATAATGTGATTATTGACCATATGGAGAAAATCAATGGCAATATCCCAATATACGGAGTAAAATCACCATAGGATTGACTCCAGAAATTTTCACTGGCAGGATGGCCAAATATATCGACAGCGAAGAATGTTACTAAATTTTTATAAGGTAGGATAGATTTTGTAAATTGTTCACTCGCAAATGGAAGAGAAATCGGTGATTGACTGTAGAATTCTGCTGTTGGAACAAGTTGAATTGCTGTCAATAAAAGACTAAAAAGTAAGCTTATAACGTAAATTGATATCCTTTTTACGTAATTTTTTTTAGACTTCCAAACTTTGTAAAGCCAAAACAGAAAAGACGCAATAATAATGTAAATTATTGTTTGTGGATGTCCTGCGAGAATTGCGAAAGAAAGTGAAATGATTAGGATAAAAATATAGCGAAATTTACGTTTTTCAAAGTATTTGTTGATCGTCCAAATAGTTAAAGGTAACCAAAGATAAGTTTGGGTAATGTTGCCGTTTTCAAGCCAGGTAATAAAATAGCTTGAAAAAACTAATGTGGTGGCAGAAAAAAGTGAAGCAATTTGCGAAATTCTAAAACTTCTTGCGGCAAGATACATAAATGCCCCACCAAGAAAAGGTTGGATTGTGATTAACAATATCCAAGCGTTTTTGGCATCTGTTAAAAAATAAAAAATGTTAAATGGATAATAGACGCTTGATTGGAAATTGGCAGCCAGCGGTTGACCAGAAAAAGTATATGGATTCCAGAGCGGGAATTGGCCTTGTTTAAATTGTTCGCTGGCAAACTCTTTCCAAAGATAAATTTGACGAATTGCGTCTGCTGACAAAAGTTCCTTCCTTGTGGTAAAGCTGTCGTATCCTTCCCAACCTCCTGAATACCAAGGAAAATAGAATGAAACGAGCAAATCTCCGGGAATCGGAAATAATCCTCTAAGAAAAATTTTAAAGAACATCAGGCAAGTAATTAAAAATATGACAGCGAAAACAATTATGTTAGACCTGTTCATTTGAAAATAAATTTTCTTGCTACCACAGCCAACATCCCTATCACTATTGATGCAACAAGAGACGATTTCATGAAAAGTAGTGTCCCGGGGTGAGTCCATTCGCCAGTAAATAAATAAGGCAAGTATCGGATAGCAGAACCCAAGGAGACAGCAGTACCAAGAATGATTAGCTCTATACTTGAAGCGACCGCAACGAGGGGTAATGTCCAAAACAGATACCAAGGCTGAAATTGAGTTTGTGTCGCTCCCGACGAGACAAAAGGAACGGTAATGTTGAAAGACGAGAAAAAGAAAGTGAATATTGCCATCGTAGTTAAATTAAAGAAAATAAATCGAACGATTTTCTTATTTTTCGAAAAATTCTCTCTAATTAACCATGGAAGATTAAGTAATGGGATATATTTAATTAGAGTACCAAGTATTAGCGCTACAAATGACAATAAGGGTTTTTTAAAAGTCAAAAAATAAACTGGTAAGAGTAAAAAAGTTGCCAGTACAATATCATTGTGAGAATTGATGACACCTTCAATTAATAATATCGGGTTCAGTGCATAAAAAGCAGTACCAAGTAATTGATATTTCTTGTTTATTTTCCCAAGAATTTTGAATATAAGATAAGAATTTACTAAATGAAAAATGCCTATAAAAATTTTGAATGCGAAAAAGTTTAAGATAAATTTTCCAAAACCCAACGTAGCTGGAATTAAAGAGTACAACAACCAAAGTGGGCCATATGGGGAGTATCTATGAACCCAGTGCATGAACCTTAGCCATTCATCGCTAGGGAAATCCAGTGGCCTGTGGGTGTATGGGTTAGCGTGATAATTAAGAATGATTTTAGCGTCAAACATATAATTAAAAAGGTCGTGGGATAAAAACGGATAGGCAAAGATCAAAATCACAGTGTTAGCAACAATGGAAAACTTTAAATAGGCGGCGCTCGCCCTTTTTTTAAAAAAAAGGTAAAGATTTATGATAAAAAATGTGAAGGCCGTTAATATTAGAGCGGTAAAAATCAAGGTTGCGGCCGGACGGCTGAAATAACCCAACTGCTGCATAAAACCAACAAAGTTTAAAAGAAGTTTATTTTGGCTTAAAGTTAGATTGAGATCCACATATGCAAAGGAGAAAATGGTGAGAGCCAGATAAACTGCGGAATTCAATACTAATAATAATTTTTCTATTGTTGTCATTTTTAATATATTTTACAGAAGCTGATATTATATCGCTATTAATAACTGATATGTTTAGATTATTTCCCTTCAGCTTATGATTTAATCAACTATGGAGATAACGCGGATGGCGTTATTAAAAATTTTTTCCTTCACATTTTTTTCCGGATAAGATCTTTGGAATCTATACTTCAAGAAATAGGAATCATCCCCTGCCCCTACAACGTATAAATTTTCCCCACCTTCAACAGGTAATCTTTTATTAATTTTAAATAAATATTCGTATCCCGTATTTAGGCCCGGTAGAAAATCAAAATAGACATTAAAAGTTGCGGGTGACGTGTCTGCAATAATGTAATTAACGACTTGTTTTTTAATCTGATAATTAAAAACTGCCCGATGTCTAATATTTTTGTCTATATTAGTCCATAAAAATATTGATACAAAGAGAATGAAAAGAATTTTATATCTGCTGAGAATAATTGCCATCATGATCATTACCGAAAGAGCAGATAGCTGGAAATAGTAATCCGGGATATGACCTTTATAGAAAATGAGACCCGTATAGTTAATTAATGGTGCAAGAACTAAAAAAAATAAATATTTATTTTTAGAGGTTAAAATTCTATAGCTTCCTAAAATTGTTAAAATTAACATCGCAAAAACTAATAAAAAGTGAGTGGAGTGGAATACGTAGTAAGTAAAAAAGGGAATAGTCACCCTTGAAAGTAGTGGCCATGCCGCCAAGATGTAATTCGAATGATTAATGTTTTGTTCTAGAAAATTTAAAAAGTTATTCCATAGAATATTGTCGTGCCGAAAATTGAAGATTACTAATGGCACATAGTTTAAAAAAAGAGCAAATATAGAAATAGAGTAAAGGTGCCAGCTTCGATTACCTCTTAAAAGTGAGGTTAAAAAAAAGGCTAGAGTGTTAAATATAAAAATAGGATTGAAGTTTACTATGGCAATGCCAGATACTAATCCGCCTAAAACGAGATACAACCCTTTCTGTTGAAAGTATTTATACAAGCAAAATAAAAGAAATAATGTTGACAACAATAAGAAAAAGTTGCTATTTACCCCCCATTCGTATGAAATCGCAGTAAATGATACAGAGTATATTGTAGACGAAATTAAAGCTACTCTTGGGTTGAAAATTGACTTTGTCGTTAAATATATTAATACTACCGTTAATAGACCTAAGATTACATAGAAGTAAGGTACACAATCGGGGTTTAGGTTACATAAACCATAAGGAATAAATTGAATCCAGTTGTGCAAGGGACCAAGGAAAAATCCCTGAAAGGATAACTCTTGCCCTATTAAAGAAATCTTCCCGTTTTTAAAAAATTCAAAAGCCGCTTGTGCGGGAACTTCCTGGTCATAATCAAACGAAAAACGTTCTTTTATCTTATAGAGTCTTAAAAATGCACCAATGGCCAGTATTAAAAGGAGAGGAGGTAAGCGATGCGCCCTATCTATAAGTCCCGCGAAGGTCATTTATACGAATTTTAATAACATCTCTAAGCATCCTGAGTGAGTCCTTGAGGGGATTAACTCTACTTGTTGCGACATGATGCCAAATTATTGGAACTTCCTTGATCTTGTATCCATGTTTTTTAGCTAAGAACAAGAGCTCAACATCGAAGGCTGTCACTAGAGCTCCCTTTACTTGTTTACCTTTTCCGTAAACTTTAAGCATTGCAAAAAGCTTTTTGGCAACATCGCCTTTAAAACATTTAAAGCCTGCTTGAGTATCCCAGATTCCTCTTACTGCGATAAACTGAACAATCAAGTTGAACACTAGACCCATCAAGTGGCGATAAAATGGCTCCTTCTCGCGCTTAGCGCCTGGAAGTTGTCTTGAACCAATAACAATATCATAATCCGGAATAAAGGTGAGAAGCTTTTCGACTTCT
>Ga0209542_10019645_pt1 | contig 10795 bp, 9 predicted proteins | sample RifCSPhighO2_01_FD_184028 | JGI IMG/M metagenome (GOLD analysis project Ga0209542, IMG submission 184028) | Soil microbial communities from Rifle, Colorado - Rifle CSP2_plank highO2_0.1 (SPAdes) (version 2) | ecosystem: Environmental > Terrestrial > Deep subsurface > Rock core/Sediment ...
ATTTTTTTAACAATCAGAAAAATCAGCAAAACCGTTCCTACTCCAAGTAGCGCCGATGGTAATCTCACTCCCCACTCATTAAGACCAAATAGCGCAATGAAAGGTACATCCAAATAAATATAGCCAGGCAATTTATAGTCACCGTATGCTCTAAAGGATAGCGGCAAAAATTCTCCCCATTCATCGTGACCAGTTTTTAAAATCGAATAGCTATTATACCCTAAAGAGACTTCATCCCAATTTAAAGATGGCGGAAGCTGGTCAAGCCTATAGACTCTAAGTAATAACGACAGCAATAATATTAAACAAAATAAAATCTTATTCATAATTTAAAGTTTCTACCAACTTGAAAATGACTTTACCGTCTGGACGACTAATATTAAGTAAACTTGGTACATCTCCTGGAAAATCCTCTGGCTTACCAACTATTAGAGACTTCTGCCTTTGGGAATCTTTTTTATCCCAGTTAATATCCTCAAATTTGAACTTCCCCAGATTCCAACTTTCTAGCTGATCAACATAGGGCTTATTGGCTTTTTCATATCTCAACCAGTCAGCGGAAGCTTTTTGATATTCACTAGGATTAACTTTTCCATAAAAGGCAACAAATATTTGTGGTTCCGTAAATCCTTTGGAAATGATAATTTCGCCGTACTCGCCGCTGATATCCATAATTTTTTTGAAAGTTTGATCATATCCAAACCTTAAGTTATCAATAGGTTTATATGGGAGTTGATAGATGTAAAAATGTCCAAATAACGCTAAATAGACTCCAAAGATTATTAATCCCAAAATGACTGCATTTCTGTGAAATCGGTCGGCTATCCACGACATACCAATCCCAGAAAGAATTGCAGTGAGCGGTAGAAAAGTGACTGCTCGGTTGGCATTCAAAGAACCAGTCGCAAGTGAAGCCGGAATCGCAGCCAGCGCAAACCAGATTAAGAATATTTTTTTGCCTTGAACTTTGTTTGAGAAAATTAACCAACCAGCTATTATCCAAGCAAAAATCTCGACAGGATAAATTAGCGGAAATTTGGGAAAATTTAAATAAGTTCCATCTGAGCGCTGCCCTGTAAAATAAAAAGTCGGTGAATAATATGATAGGTAGTTATTTAAAAATACCTCAGAGACAAAAAAGAATTTATTATCAAATATCCGATCCCATGAACCAAGATTAGTTCCTGGTTTATCTTCAAAATAACCATTCAAAACCTGCTCGCTAATAATTCCTACATCAGACGCCCTTGCTAAACTGGCTTTAAAATTTGTTAGCAGGGGAACCAAGAGTATTGCTAAAATGGCTAGGCTAGTTGCCATTTTTTTACTGATCAGTTTTTTTCTAAATACTGCAGCCAATGAAATCAGAAAAAGCATTAAAAAGAGTTTGTGTGAATGGTAGGAGTAAAAAGTCAATCCCCATACAAGAGCTGACAAAATAAAATAGAGCTGTTTTTTAAATCCCTTTAGAAAAAATAGCAATCCTAAACTAAAGAAAAATACTCCAATGCCACCTTCAAAGGCAGTCCGAGACAGTTGAATATGCCATGGATTAATTGCCAGCAAAAAAGCCGACCAAAATGCAATTTTTTTACTGCCAGTTAGCTCACTAGCTAGGAAAAACACCACTAAAATTGTCAGTACCCCAACTAAGGCAGCTGGTAATCTAACCGCTTCAACTGTTAAACCGAAAATGGCAATACTGGGAATCATTAGATAAGTTTGAAGAGGTGGTTTAAAATCACCAAAGCCTCTCGGGTTAAGAGGCAAAAATTCTCCCCATTCGTCTCGACCAGTTTGAAGAATTGAGTAAGCACTATAACCCTGCTGAGCTTCATCTCCGGTAAAACCATTCGGAAATTGGCCAAGAAACGGTAGCCTAGTTAAAGCTGCTATTAACAAAATTAATGCCAGACAAATCTTAAACTTGCTACTCACTAACTGTTACCTCATCCTTCCCAGTAATCAGATAAAAAATTGGTTCATTACTTGGTGAATAAACAATTTCTAACAATTTCACTCTAGAGTCTGTCAAAGTCTCAGGGTTAGTGATGTCGTCTCTGGCAGAAGCTATCCACAAAGTCTTATTGTCTAGCCGCCCTTCAAAAGGCCCATTAAACTTTCCGAAATAATACTTATCTAAACTAAACCCATCAAACCCCTCTATAATATTATTAGATGACTTGTCTGCCTTAAATTGCTGGTGAAATATTTCAGGATTATACTGGCTCCAAAATAAAAACCTAATCAAAGAAGGTTCATAAGTGTTATTAATTAGCACCATTTTATACTGGAAGTCAATTTCTTTTTCCAGCTTAAAAACTTCCTTAAATCCATAATGCCAGGCTAACCAACTTGACTTCGGATAATCCTGATAGTAGCGATGGATATAAAACGTTACATTCATTACGGCAATCAGGAGTATGAACACACCAAAGTATTTTGTATATCTCCATTTGCTCTTTAAAATATAACTGGCACCAAGAGCTGATAAGATTACCATAGGGAAGAGCAAAAGAAAGTTCCTCGTACCGTGAAAGCCCCCATCATACGTGAGCGCTGCTGGAACTGGTGCAAGCAATAACCATGCTAGTACCAATTTTTTATTAGCATTCCCCTCTATCCCTTTAAGCAAACCTAGTATTCCCAATAGTATTAGCGATGCCTCAAAAAAATAAAGCTCACCCATATCCCCAACTGAGTGCCTTTGGTTAGGATCGCCTCCAATTAACAAAAATTCGGGCGAATAAGCCCTAAAGTAATTTACAGTGAAGTTTTGAAGTTCTGTGAGTTTAACACTATGAAATATTCGTGAACTGAACGGAGAATCTTCAAGCTGCTTTGCTAGGAAAACTTTTTCCTTAATGTCTTGACTACCAAAAATACTAACAACATTGAATCTTTCTCCCGCACTACCCAAAATAATCTGGAAAATATAGGGAATAAGAATTATTGCTATCACCATACCGGCTAATGTTGGCACTAAACTAAATTGATATTTGCTTGACACCCAAACTTGTTTTCTAAACAAGATTAGCAAGGTTAGCATCAGTAAAGGAGTGAAAACCACAGCCGTAGAATAAATATAAGGAGTCAAACCCCAAAAAACAGCTGCCAAGATCAACCACCATTTCCTCGCAAGCCCCAAAAGAAAAAAATACGTTCCAAATATTAAAAAAGTTAGTAGCATGGTCACTTCAAATCCAGCCCTTGAATATTGTAGATGCCAAGGTGAGATTGCTAAGAAGCAGCTAGCAAAAAGCCCAATTTTTTCATTAAATAATTTCTTACTAAGTAAAAAAATTCCTAAAACCCCCATAATACCAAAAAACGCTGCCGGCAACCTTACTCCCCACTCGTTTAGACCAAATAAACTAACAAACGGCACAGCTGAGTAGATAAAGAGTGGCGCGCGATACTCTGACAATGAATGAATCAAAGTTGGCCAATTTTGACCATGTAGATCCTGACCAGTTTTGAGCAGTGAATACGCTTGATAGCCGACATCTATTTCGTCTCCAAAAAGTGAGGGTGGTACTTGATCGAGTCGGTAAACCCGCAAAATAGTCGCTACTATTAAAATGATAGTCAGAATCAGTATGGATCTATATTTCAACCTAATTCCATTGTACGATTAAAAAGGTTATTCCATCAACTATTATATCAGGTAAATCTGCTTAACTTAAATATCAACTGCAGAATTTGAGCCTGAATCCAACCATGATATATTTGAGCTGCTTCTAAGTTTAATAGATAACGATCTTTTTCGGTTTTCGCAGCCCCAACTAGATGTTTGATTGAAACTCCTGGATAGTAATAGATCTTTTTACCCGACTCTCTAATTCTTTTACATAGATCAACATCTTCATAATACAAGAAGAACTTTTCATCAAACCCCTCTAGTTTTTCAAATATGTCTCTGCTAATCAGCATCGCAGCGCCATACACTGACTCCACCTCAACTGGATATTTAGTATCAGGAACATACTGTGAGTAACTGTGCTTTTTTCTTAAAATATATTCCGCAAAAGCATTGCTAATTCTTGGTAAGTTCTTAACAGATTCCTGAATCTTGCCATCTTCCATTACTAACTTAGGCGCAACTACACCAACATTTGTGGTATTCTCATAGAATTTAATTAACTCGTCAATAGGTTCAAGAAGTTCTGTATCTGGATTGAGAAATAATAAACATTCACCGGTGCTTTCTTTGACCGCTTTATTATTTCCTTTAGAAAAACCGAGGTTTTCAGAGGACTCAACTAACTTCAGTTTTTCACCATACTTTTCTACAACATCAACGGTTTTATCCGATGAATTGTTATCAAGAATAATTAATTCACTATTAACCGGCTTAAATTTTAAAACAGATTTTATGAAATTTTCGATAAAATCCTCCGAGTTGTAAGAAACAGTAATAATAGATAGTTTATTCATTAGCGTAATTAATAGCTTCCAGATCATTCCTTTCGTTACCTTTTCCTAATACAACTAAGCTACGATCGTGGTTTAGTTGTATTTTCAATAGAGCCCAAAGGTATGGCACCCAATATCCTGGATTGGTAAACAACCTCTTAAATAAACCCAGTTTATGCTCCCGCTTTAACTTTTTATCTGAAATATTCTTCCAAATAAAAAGTAGCTGATTTCTCTCTTGAACCCATCTGACATATCTCCTTTTAAATAATTTTCCAATTGTTGTCTCATGTTCGTGATAGACCTTAGAGTTTGGTTCCCATAATATTTCGTATCCCGCCCTTAATGCCCGATAAGAGATATCGACATCTTCCCAGTAAAATGGCCTGAACAGAGGATCGAATCCGCCTAATTTCTGCCATATCACTTTACTGTAAGCCGCTGATCCACCTGAAGCCCAGGCAGATTTTTGAACTTCATTCTTTTCATTTTCTTGTCCAAATTCAAAATATCCAGTCTTCCAAAAGGCTCGAGCTGGCCCACCACCAATTTCATGACAATTAACAGCAAACGTTTTCTTGTCTTTAAAATGGTGAGTTAGATTTTCTAAGAAATCTTTTTCCACCAAAACATCGCTATTCAGTAAAACTACTACTTCCCCTTGAGCTTCTTGAAATAGTTTATTGACTGATGGTATAAAGCCCAAATTGTTTTCATTAATTAGTATCTTTACCTCAGGAAATTCTGACCGCATCACATCAACACTTTTGTCTGTTGACCCATCATCAATCACCAGTATCTCGTCTGCCCCAGCTTTTAGAATTGTTGGTAAGTTATCTCTTAAGAGATTTTGACCATTAAAATTTGGGATGGCAATTGTTATTTTCATTTATTTAAGTATTTTCCAAATCAAATAAAAATTTGATCCGGCAAAAAGACTGGCAAAGATATTTCTAAAAAAAGTCACCCGTTCAGGTCCTAAACTCTCTGCAAATCCGACCATAGGATCGAGACTGGGTATAATCGGGCTAAATAGTTTAATACTTAATGAACTGTCAAACAAAAGTAGCATTCCAATTAAGCTGATCTTTATCCCAATAAGACTTAAAATAATTCCCGGCTCTCTAGTGCCTCTGAATTTGATAAGCAAAAATGGTATCACCCATAAAAACCACTGCAGATGAAAATGGGTCAAACTTAAGATCATAAGCAAAGTAATGATTGCAAAATTCAGAAAATCATCAAGATCTCTTCTTTTCGAAAGGTAGTAGATATATATAAAAACCAGAACGGTTGGCACGATGAGTAACGCTGCGCCGCCGGAAATTGGTAAACTAGTAAATAGAATTTTAGACAATTGCGGTGCAAAGAGTGCGTCTTGTCTAAAGCTTGGTGACCAAAGATATGGAGTAACAGTAAGCAAATAGGGTACACTCGCTAAACCTAAAACTAGCAATCTTTCCTTCCAACTTTTCGCAGTTCCCAATAGAAAAGGTAGCAGTAAAAATGGACCTGATTTAATCGCTCCACCGATTCCTAAAGCAAGCGCTGCCCAATTAAGCCTACCTTTTTGAAGTAATAGAAATGATAGCACTGCAAAGAAGGTTGGGTAGATATCAAATTGGCCAATGGCAATGGTTGCCCAAAGGGTAAATGGATTAAATAGCCAAAAGATTAGTACTCGTTTGCTTTTAGTGATAAAAAACAGTAATACTCCAACGCTCAAATCAAATATGATCAGTGGCAGCTTAGTATATAAAAGATAAAGCCACAGGCTAGGGTTACCATAAAGGGTATTTTGATGATTTAAAAATGCATACTCAGTTTGCGAATTGACTAACGGACGTTCTATAAAATGAACTGGCAGAGATATTAAATAGCTAAGCGGCAAGTCGTCAAGAGTTTCATTTGGGGCAACGCATTTTGATTGTCCGTAAAAATCAAAGTTTTTTGTTTGCAGAACTGCCCCACTGGCCAGTGCAGTTGACCTAACATCAGGATGAAAGGTTATGGAGGCCAGTAATATCCGCAGAATTAGACCAATAAGCAAAATTGCCCAAAATCTTTTGAGAAAGTTTTTCATATTTTATTTAATCAAGTTCAATATATGGTCTTCAAATCTGTCTTTACTAAAGTTTTTTGACTTTGAAATAGCATTTTTTGATAACTTGGATCTTAAATTCTTATCTTCCACCAACTCTGTTGTATAGTCAATTAACTCTGCGATTGTGTTCCATAAAAAACCTGATTCGTTTTGGTCAACAATTTCCTTTTGCCCTCCTAAATTAATTACCACTGGAACAGAACCACCAGCCATTGCTTCAACTGTAGTAATACCAAAATGCTCAAAATTTTTAGGGTCAGTTTCGCCGTAGCCTGCAGCGTGCCAATAAATACTTGACTGTCCGTATAACTTAACCAAATTTTGATAGCTAATATTGTCATAAAACTTGACATCATACCCTTTAGCCAATTCTTTTAAAGTATCTAGGTAATTTTCATGGCCTTCCAAAACACCACCAGCCAAATGCAAACTCCAACCCTTTGCTTTTTTACTATCACTCAGCTTTTTAAATGCTTCAATTAAAACTTCGTGTTTTTTTGACTTTGTATGGGCTGCAAATCTTCCAACCGACAGAATATATTGCTTTTTTGGAATTGGTTTCATTTCTTCTACTGAAACCGGTGGATAAACTACTTTACCTTTAATTGACCACGACTTTTCAATTATATCCTTGGTAAATCTGGAATTGTAAATTGCCAATTCCCATGAGGATTGTTTTAATTTTCCCCAAAGGCCTGTGTTGGCGACGTTTTCAAAGGGGATTTGGAAATGGACAATACTATTTTTAGCAGTGGAAAAAAATAAACTGCCATCACTGTTATAAAAAAAATAATCAAACTGTTTGAGAAAAAAATACTTATCAATATAATTGCTGCCCTTACCAAGCGGCCCAACAATAAAATTAACCTTCGATAAATCTAAACCAAACAGTTTATTTATCTTGTTTTTAAAATCACCAATGTTAATCTTAGCCAAATTTTTATCGAGTAAAACATCTACTTGATGTTCTCTCGATAGCACCTCAGCAATAGTTAAAATATACTTCTCGCCCCCTCCAACTGTATCCAAATATGGTGTATATATTCCAATTTTCATCACTTTATACAGCTTATCAGGTTACCACAATACATTCCAGTACACCTGTCCAATCCACCTGGAAAGCGAAATAGGTTTGCACCTAGGGAATTTCCTTAATAGTTGAAGCCATTTTCCAGAAGTTTTTGATCTAGATCCTTGTACACCTCTTCTAGAGGTTTAGCCTGTTGCATCTCCCATAATCTAACATAGGATAAAAATGAGCTAAATACCGATAAAAAGGTATCGATTACCCCAACTGTCCCTCCCAAGAAGCCTTTTCTTTTTACTCCGTAAAACCATGTTTCAGTGATTAAAATTCTAATAAACCGCCAGCCAAACATCTTTGGATGACCGCTATCATACCGAAGCTTTGCATCAATTTTAGTCCATTCAAAGGTTTTTCTTAGCAAAATGCTATCTATATCACGGTGCGTTAAGTGTAACATCGAGTTTTTGGTATAACCCAACTCTCCCTTAAAACTGCCTGTTTCATGAATTTTACCAATCCAACCCTTGAATTGATCTTTTTTGAAAAGTCTGACCATCTGATCTTTCTTGTATGGACCAAAATCAACTTTTTGACCAAAGATTACATTAATCCTGGAAATTACATAAGCTGATTTATCTGAGCTCTGACAGATTTCCAAAATCTCATCTTTCAAAAGAGCTAAAACCCTTTCATCGGCATCAACATACAAAACCCAGTCTCCCTTTGCCTCGGCCATTGCCCGATTACGCAGTCCAGCAAAATCCTGTCCTTCATACTTAACAATTTTATCAGTATACTTTTTGGCAATCTCAATCGTTTTATCAGTTGACGCGTTATCGGCCAGGATTATCTCATCAGCAAACTTAACAGACTCAAGACACGCCTTAATCATCTTCTCCTCGTTTTTTGCAATAATAATTACAGATAACATATAGCAATAATAGCATGAAATTTTTGTGATTAGCAAACAAGCTGGCTAAAATGGTAGCGATACGCTTTTTTATGGTAAGTCTTCCGATCCACATGCTAGAATTAGATTATGAAACGTCAGTTTAGAAATAAAATGAACATACTTAATTTCAAGCAGGAGGGGATTAATCTTCTGGAATCTGTCGACATTAAAGTTGATGGAACTCGTCCTTGGGATATTAAAATACTGAGTGATAAAACATACAGCCGGGTTTTTCGGGATGGTACATTAGGTTTTGGTGAAGCTTATTTAAATGGAGAATGGGAATGTCAAAGTTTGGATCAGCTAATGGAGAAAATAATCAGGGGGAACCTCCATGAAAAAGTCAACAGGAATATAAAGTTTTTACTATATGTATTCCTTGCTAAATTTATCAACTATGGCAGAAAAGATAAGGCCTTTGAAGTAGGCCAGCACCACTACGATATTGGTAATGATTTTTTTGCACAAATGCTTGATAAAAGAATGGTTTATACCTGTGGCTACTGGAAAAATGCTAAAAATCTGGATGAGGCTCAGGAAGCTAAACTGGACTTAGTTTGTAGAAAAGTCGGATTAAAACCAGGGATGAAAGTTTTGGATATCGGAGGGGGTTGGGGTAGTTTCGCTAAATTCGCTGCAGAAAAATATGGGGTGAGTGTTGTCAATATCACAGTTTCCAAAGAACAGGTTGAATTGGCGAATAAGCTTTGCAAAGGTTTGTCAGTTGAAAATCGATTACAAGATTATCGCGATGTTAATGGTGAGCCATATGATAGGATTGTTTCACTGGGAATGTTTGAGCATGTCGGGTATAAAAATTACCGAACTTTTATGCAAGTGATTCAAAAAAATTTAAAAGAGGAGGGATTATTTCTACTTCACACTATTGGACATAACTATACAACTACCTTTGTGGATCCATGGATCAGAAGGTATATTTTCCCAAATGCAATGCTTCCTTCTATGAAACAAATTAGTGAATCCGTAGAAAACCTTTTTGTAATTGAAGACTGGCATAATTTCGGAGATGATTATGATAAAACTTTGATGGCCTGGCTAGATAACTTCGAGAGAAATTGGCCAAAACTTAAAGATAAGTACGGAAAACGTTTTTATCGGGTGTGGAGATATTGGCTAATGACAAGCGCATGTACATTTCGATTAAGGAACTGCCAGCTCTGGCAAATAGTACTTTCAAAACATGGAATTACTGGTGGATACCGTTCGATCAGATAAAATTCTAAAAACTGCCTTTACCGAAATTTCCCATTAAGAAATCCCAAAGAGCTAACCTTCGTATTGGGTTTCCTAAATTTTTTAATGCTTCCCGAAATAAGGCAAACCTGGTTCTAAAAGGCAAAAATTTAGAGGCATAAAGCATCCGGTTTCTAGTTATAAAATAGTCCTGCAACGGTGATCCCAGTCCAGTTGATTGAGCATTTTCATGATAAACCATAGCCTTAGGCTGATACAAAACTTTGAAACCAGCTTCTTTGGCTCTTTTTGAAAAATCACTATCTTCATAATACAAAAAATACTTTTCATCAAAAAAACCAATTTTTTGAAAGACTTCTTTTGAAACAAACATCGCTGCCCCTGTAACATAATCTGTTTCTTCTAATTTCTCATATTGCTCATTATCCAACTCATCAACACCTTTGTGTTTACCGATCACATTAGCAGTGTCAAAAATTCCACCAGCATACCAAATTGTCTTTTTATCAGAAAACAGGATTTTTGGACCAACTATTCCAGCATTCTCGTCCTCCAAAGTTTCTACCAAATATTTAATTGCATCTTTGTCAATTATGGTATCAGGATTAAGGATAAAAATAAAATCCGGGGAACTTTCTAAGGCTTTTTTAATTCCTAAATTATTTCCACCCGTATAGCCAGTATTTCTGTTGGGGAGATACTGAATGTTATTATCTACAAGTTCCCCTAAACCCTCTTCTGGACTATTATCAACAATAATAATATCCAAGTTTTTGTAGGTAGATTTTTTTACAGATTCTATACATTTAAGAATTAACTCCTTGATACGGTAGTTTAGTATTATAACAGCGACTTTATTCATATTAGACTTTTCGAGCCATGACAATTTTCAGCATTCCTAGATTAAATAATCTAATTTTTTCTATTTTTAAACCAGCCTGTCTGACTAATTCTTCTAGGTAATCTCCATTAAAACTTTGGACATGAGCATGTCTCCAGACTGGATAATACATCGTCCACAAAAACCAAACCCATTTAAAGAGGTTATTATCAGTGGGAACCAGTAAAATTGTATAGCCTC
>Ga0209542_10019646_pt1 | contig 10795 bp, 9 predicted proteins | sample RifCSPhighO2_01_FD_184028 | JGI IMG/M metagenome (GOLD analysis project Ga0209542, IMG submission 184028) | Soil microbial communities from Rifle, Colorado - Rifle CSP2_plank highO2_0.1 (SPAdes) (version 2) | ecosystem: Environmental > Terrestrial > Deep subsurface > Rock core/Sediment ...
TAAGCCTGGTACAGCTTCTTGCGCTCATTTCCATAAATCTCGCGGTATTGAACCTTATTCCGTTTCCCGCGCTTGACGGCGGAAGATTTTTGATGATTCTCGTGGAAAAAATCAAGGGGTCGCCTCTGCCGAAAACGTTTGAAGCGTACGCGAACGGCATCGGATTCTTATTTCTCATTATCCTTATGGTTGTTATCACCGCGCGGGACATTTTGAGGTTGCTGTAGAGCATATTCGGAAACTTTTCATATGTCATCCCCGACTTGATCGGGGATCCAGAAAACCCGAAAACCTGGATTCCCGCCTGCGCGGGAATGACAATTAATGATGTAACACATGGGCATTACGGCGGAGTGCGTATCACGAGAAACGGTGTTAGTGGGCGTACTGAAAAGCAAGCGCGACCTCGCTATTCTTCGGAACGAACACTGGTACCGGATTCCCGTGGCGCATCTGCCGCATCGGCGCTTCGCGTACATCGCATTTTATCAGCCCGCGATATTCGGGCGCGAAGGAAAATGCATTCATTACTACGCCCGCGTTCTGGACTCCCGCCTTCGCGGGAATGACATAAATAAAATAAAATGTCGCACGTTCAAACGAAGCGAATTGCTCGCGGACGAGTTGTGGCACCCGAAGGCGCACGAAAACTACGCGCGGATTGACGTCGGTCCTATTCGCACGTTGCCGCGTCCGATAAAAAATTCCTCTCCGCGCCGCGTCTCCTTCGGTTTTACGACGCGTGAGCGTCTTTTACGGTCAAAAAACATTCTTCAGCTTTACCGCGTTCCGGAAACGGAAGAAATTGTCCGGAAAGAACTTCGGCGGGCGGACATTCCCACCATCGCGCAACATTGGATAACGGGCGAAGGGAAGCGCTACCGCCTTGATTTCGCCGTGTTCTGCAACCGCGGGGCGATTGCCATAGAATGCGATAACCGCAAAGCGCATATGAATCCCCGCCAGAAAGAAAAAGACCGCGCAAAGGATGCATTTCTCACCCGCCGGGGATGGGCGGTATTACGCCTTAAAGAAGAAGACATTATGATAGATCCGCGTTACTGGATTCCCGAAATGCGGCGGATAATCAAAACCCTCGGCGGGTTAATCCCAGATTAGCAAAGGATTCATTCCTCCTTTCTTAAAGGAGGTGGCGAGGTAACGAGCCGGAGGATTTCATAAATCCCTCCCCCTGCGGGTACTCCCTTTAGGAAAGGGAGAATAAATCCCTCCCTCCTTCGGCCACTCCCTTTAGAAAAGGGAGAATAAATCCATTTACTCGTACCGCAACGCCTCTATGGGATTTTTCTTGGCGGCCTGCTGGGCAGGATAAATGCCGAATACCAGACCGATTGAAGAGGAAACCCCGATACCGAGCAACACCGCCGAAAGAGGAAGCACAAACTGCCAATCAAGCTCGTAAAACATTCGAAGCGCGGACGAGAGCAGGAATGAAAGTCCGCCGCCGAGCGCTATTCCGATGATGCCTCCGGTTGCGGTTAGGAACACCGCTTCAAACAAAAACTGCGCAAGAATATCTCTATTGGTAGCCCCGAGCGCCTTCCGGAGCCCGATCTCACGCGTCCGTTCGGTAACCGAAACCAACATGATATTCATGATGCCGATGCCGCCCACGACGAGCGAAATTGCCGCGATGGCGGCAAGAAATGCCGTGAGGGCATTCGTGATGGTACTCACCATTTCCATGGCGTCCGCCTGGGTTTCCATGAAGAAATCGTCTTTTTCGGGGTCGGTAATGTCGTGATTGTCGCGCAAGGTGCGCGTGATATCGCTCACGGTGGCCTCCACGTTCTCTTCACTGTCCGCTTCAACCACGATGCGGTTATAGTGCTTGATGCCGAAAATATATTGCTGGGCGGTGGTGTAGGGGACAAAGATGACTTTGTCAAAGTTAAGGAAGGAAACCTGGCCGGTTTTCGGCAGGATGCCTATGATTCTCAAGCTCCGCCCCTTGATTTTTACTTTTTGCCCCAGCGCGTCATCCGCGCCATATAATTTTTCTTTCACTTCCGAACCGATAACTGCCACTTCGGCATAGCCGGTGACTTCCTCTTCCGTGAAAATTCTTCCCTGGTCGGGGTAGATATTGTATATGCGGAAGCCCATGCCGGTTCCGCCAAAAATAGTGGGAACATACCTTTCGTTGCCATAGGTTGCCGCCTCACTGCCGAACACGACCGGCATTATCTCTCCGGCATGGGGGACGTTGCTCTTATTGAGCAACGAATCCAAGTCCTTCTTTTTGAGGGAATCCGTGAATGTGGACAGGGAATCCACGATGCTCGTGGGATGCCTGCCGGGCGAGACCCCGATTATCTTGGAGCCCACGCTTTGGATTTGCTGGAGAATAAGATTCTGCGCGCCTTTGCCCAAAGACATCACCATGATGATGGAGGTGATGCCGATAACTATTCCCAAAATAGTGAGAAGCGAGCGGGACTTATGCGTCCTAAGCCCGGAGGCAGAGGTGGATAAAAGTTTGCGTAGTTTCATCCCGTTAGAAATAATATGGTTTTGCTATGTAACAGTTCGGGGTTATGCATAATAATTTTTATAGGCAGAATTGTACGTCCGGATAAATTTCTAACGGGATTCATTATTTTACGAAAGAATCGCTTGCCTGCCTGCGGCTTCCGACCTCTTTATCTTCCTCAATCAGGCCGTCATGAAGGCGGATGATCCTGCTTGCATGCTCCGCCGTATAGGTTTCGTGGGTAATGAGAATGATCGTATGCCCCATTTTTTCGTTCAGGCCTTGGATGGTTTCCATCACCAGCTGGCCGGACTTTGAGTCAAGGTTCCCCGTCGGCTCGTCGGCAAAAATGACCTGCGGGTCGCAGACAAGCGCCCGCGCGATCGCGGCGCGCTGTTTTTCGCCTCCGGAAAGCTGGGAGGGCTGATGATTGATGCGGTGCTCAAGCCCTACGGCGCGGATGGCACGCATCGCCCGCTCTCCCCATTCTGATTCGGGGGCTGAAGAGTAGAGGAGGGGAAGCTTTACGTTCTCAAGCACCGATGTTCTTGAAAGAAGATTGAACGACTGGAACACAAATCCCATTTTTTTATTTCTGATATGCGCGAGCTCCTCCTCGCTATAGTCTGACATTTCTTTTCCGTCAAAAAAATAAGTGCCGGTGGTGTAACGGTCAAGAAATCCGAGGATATGGAGGAGTGTGGACTTGCCTGAACCGGAGGGTCCCATAATCGCCACAAACTCGCCCTTGTGGATCGTGAGTGAAATATCCTCCAGGGCTACGGTGTCTACTCCTTCGCTCGCATATATCTTGCGGAGAGATTGTACTTCAATGATGGGCCTCATCGTTACTGAGTTACTGATTACTGGGGCGAGGCAAGGATCTGCTCTCCTTCGGATACTCCGGAAAGAATTTCTATCAACCCTTCCGTTCCTCTGATACCCGTCGTAACTTCGCGTTCTTCGGGCTCAGGAACGCCTTCTTTTATAACAAGCACCACTTTTTTGCTTCCGCGATAGACGATGGAACGTTGGGGGATGACAAGCACGTTTTCCCGCGTTTGTGTTTTAATCGTAACATTCGCTGTGAGACCCGGCTTTATCGCCGGATTTTCCCGGTCCAGCATGAAAGTCGTTTTATAGGCGGGCACGCCTTCAACCACCGTTGCCGCAGGATCAATGGCAACGACTTTACCCTGGAATTTCAAACTTTCGCCGAATGCGTCAAACGTGATTACGGCAGAATTTCCTATATTCACTTTTGCCGTGTCGGCTTCGGGAACATTCGCTTCTATCTCAAGTTTCGCTTTCGAGATCACGGACACGACAGGGATATTCGCCGCAACAATCTCGCCCACCTCCGCATCCTGCATGGTCACGATGCCCGCAAAAGGAGCGCGTATGACGGTTTTTGCGAGCTGGGCGTTCACGAGCGCCACTGCCGCTTCCTGTCCGGCGATTTCCTGCGGGTCGCTTCCCGCAACTTTAAGCGCGAGCTCATCAGCAGCTTTCTCTTTTGTAAGTTTCTGGGAAGCGATCTCCTGGATTTGCGCGTTGACATTCGTAAGCGCGGTGTTGATATTCGTACGCGCAGTGGTGATAAGCGCCCGATAATCGTTCAAAGTACTCGCGCTCACGCCGGTTGCGGAAAGCGTATTGTCCGTCACTACGGTTAAAAAGCTGCGGACGGAATTCAAGCGCGCCACCGCCGATGAGAGCGCTGCGTCCAAAGATATATCGTCATTCTGAAGATTTGCGAGTTCCGATTTCCACGCATTCAGATCGGATGTCATTTTTCCCCGCTGGGCTTCGACATTTATTTTCTTCTGCGAGTCCGTCGTGGAAAAGGAAAGCTGAACGTTGGTTTCTTCGTCGTTCGAGAACAAGGTGTCAAGCTGTTTGCGCACCGCATCATCCGCCTTTGCGTACGCATCGTTTACGATATCCGCCGCGTTCGCATAATAGTTTTCCAGGTCCTTTTCCGCTTTCGCAAGGGTTGTTTGGGCGATTTTCACATCTTCCGGCCGCGCGCCGCGCACAAGCTTATCAAGCTTTGCCTGCGCTTCAGCAAGTTGCGCGGAAAGCTCGCTCGCGTCAAGCGCTACGATAAGACCTCCTGCCTCCACGCTGTCTCCCACATCACGGTACACTCGCGCGATCTTGCCTCCCTTCTCAAATGCGAGGTTGACATCGTGTACCGGTTTTGTCTTGCCGGTCGCGCTTACCTCTTGGCTTACCGAACCGCGCACAACAGTGACCAGGTTATTGACCGGCGCATCTCCCTTAAAAATCAGGTATCCGGCGATGAGTATTATTACAATACCCGCAACAATACCCGCGCGCGTTTTGAAAAAGCGCGCATATTGAAAAATGTGCTTCATATGCATGAAAGTATACAGCGATGCTAGAACTTTTCCAAGAGGCGGACGAGAAGCCCCATCGGCGCGCCCGCCGCGCCCTTCGCAAGGTAATCTCCGTCAATGGAGGTCATCCGGGGCGCGATATCAATGTGCACCCACGGATACTTTTTTGCGAACTGATAAAGGAACATCGCCCCGGTAATCGCCCCGCCCCAGCGGGTTTTCCCCGAATTGTTCCAATCGCCGAAAGTGCCTTTGATATCCTCTTCGTATTCGTCCCAAAGGGGGAGCGGCCAGACATATTCGCCTGATTCTTCGCCCAGGCGCTCAAAAAGCCGGGAAAGCTTTTCGTTTTTTGTGAAGAGCGCCGAAGCGCGCTGGCCGAGCGCGGCCACGGCGGCGCCCGTAAGCGTTGCCACGTCAACCACGAGGCGCGGCTGGTAGCGCTCCGCATAGGTTAGGGCGTCCGCAAGGATTACGCGCCCTTCCGCGTCAGTGTTGCCGATCTCTATGGTTTTGCCCGACATGGTTTTCAGAATGTCGCCCGGGCGGTAGCTTGAGCCGGACGGCATGTTTTCAACGGCAGGCACGAGCCCCACGATATTTTTTTTGAGATTCAAGCGCGCGGCGAGGACAACGGTTCGTATGACCGCGGCGCCTCCCGACATATCCATATGCATTTCGTTCATATAATCGCCCGGCTTGACGTTCAGCCCTCCCGAGTCAAAAGTAACGCCTTTCCCGACAAGCACCACAGGGCGTTCGCTTTTTCTTCCTTTCATATATTCCATCACGATAAAGCGCGGTTCTTCGGAAGACCCCTGCGACACGCCAAGTATGCCTCCCATGCCGAGCTTCTTGATTTCCTTCACGCCGAGCACCGTAACGCGTATCGGCAGATTTTTTGCCGCCTGTTCCGCGTCGGAAGCAAGCATCCTCGGCGTCATTTCTCCCGCGGGAGTATTCGCGAGCATCCGGCAGGCGTTTATCTCTTCGCCGATTTTCGTTCCCCGCTCAAACGCCTTTTTCACCTTAGGCGAAAGATTTCCCGAGATAATCACCTCGGCGAGCTTCGCTTTCGCGCGCTCTTCTGCGCCTTCCGTTTTATATTTATCAAATTCAAAATCGGCGAGCGTAAATTGGCACGCCATAAGTTCCGCGACATCTGTGGCATTTGCAGGGTTCTTTGAGAATTTGAGGAATGCGCCGAAGGGAATTTCCATGCGCGCGATTTTATTCGCCTTTGCGGTTGCGACAACCTTGCGGAGAAGCAAGATGAACTTCCGGCGCGTCATTTCCTTCTTTTTCCCCGCGCCGATATTGATTACTTTCGCCCCGGAAGGAAGCCGCAAAACCTCCGTATCTTTCTCCTCCGAGAGCGCAACTAAGGCGATTTCGTGGTCTTGTTTCGCCGGACTAGAACCTTTTTTCGGATTTATAAGCCCCCACACCAAACGGGCATTGCCGTTTGCTGTGCGAGATTCGCTTGATGCCCGTTCTGGTGTGGGGGTGAAAGTGAGTTTCATTGGCAATATTGTAGCACGATTTTCGCTAGGACGCAACTTCCATAATTGAACCGTACCCGTAATCGTGCTATAGAAGAAACATGCTAAGCGGATTCTGGAAAAAACTGAAAAAACCTTTCACGATCCTTGCGCCGATGGCGGAAGTGACGGATGTGCCGTTCCGCGCGATTGTGCGCGAGCTTGGACGGTTTACCCGAACCGGCAGCTTCGGCGGCCGAGGCGGGCCCGACGTGTTCTATACGGAATTTGTTTCCGCGGACGGCCTTGCGTCAAAAGGAAGAGAGAAGCTTATCAAAAATCTTGCATTCCGCAAAGTTGAAAAACCCATCGTGGCACAGTTCTTCGGCGCGAATCCCACGCATATCCGGGAAGCGGCCGCGCTCGCGCGGGAACTCGGATTTGACGGCGTGGATATCAATATGGGGTGCCCCGACAGAAAAGTGGTGAAACAGGGCGCGGGTATCGCGCTTTGCAAAAATCCCGCGCTCGCGCGAGAGATCATCGCGGCGGCAAAGGAAGGCGCAAAAAATATTCCGGTTTCAATAAAGACACGCCTCGGTTACGGGACAGTCTCACTTCAATGGATTGAAGCGCTTCTTGAAACGGAAATTTCCGCGCTTATCGTGCACCTTCGCACGATGAAAGAAATGTCAAAAGTTCCCGCGCACTGGGAACTGATGGAAGAAATATCAGCGATGGCGCATGCGAAAGGGACGCTCGCCGTCGGGAACGGCGACGTGCGCGATATGAACGAAGTGCGGGAAAAGTGCGTTTCGTACGGCGCGGACGGCGTGATGATTGGCCGGGGCGTTTTTGCGAACCCGATGGTCTTTTCGGGGCGGGATTTTTCCGTGCTTCCTCCGAAGGAACGCATCGCGATACTTCTCCAGCACGTCCGCCTTTTTGACGAATTCTGGGGGACTGGAAAGAACTTTGATGTCATGAAACGGTTTTTCAAAATATACGTTTCCGATTGGGAGGGTGCAAAAGACCTGCGCATAAAGCTGATGGAAGCAAAAAGCGCGGTGGAAGCGGAGCGCATAATTTCCGAAACGCCTGACACGCTGCTTGCCCCGCGGCAAAGCTCTGCGGGGTCTTAGCCGTTTTTTAATTGATTTTTATGTTTGGCGCAGGGTGGTATGATGCATCATACCACCCTGCGTGGGGCAGAAAATAAAGATTTCCTTTTCACGTTTCTTCGTTTATAATTTCCCCGTCATCAACAACTTGCCACCTGTCACATGTCACCTAAAACATATTGGTTCAAACCCAAGCGCTTCTGGAAATATTTCGCCGCCTATTATCCCGTGTCGTGGCAGGGGTGGCTCACGGTACTTATCGCATTATGGATACTTGTCAAGCTGTTTTTGGCGATTGACCGGACATCCAGTTCCGGAAGCGATACGCTCTTCTCGTTTACGCCTTATGCCATCGCGGTTTTAGGGGTGCTTGATATCATCACCCTCCACACGGGAGAATATCCACAGTGGTGGAGGCATTGGAGAAAATAGTTGTGGTATACTTGCATGTATGGGAATTGAGCAAATACCAGAGTTTGAGATAGGTCCCGAAGAATCCGGAGGACTTCCTTCGTCTATTGAAAGCGGGTTCGCCGAGTTTAAAACAGGCACATACGAGAAGGGCGACCGGGTGTTTATCGTCCACGACGGCGTACTCGTTGAGGGCGTGGTTGAAGATGTTGAAAGAACCGGCAACGGGATTTTTTTTCGCGTGAAAAAAACAGATGGAACAGTAGAACGGGTCAGCGTCCACGACCTTGTTCCGGAGAACGGAGTCGCACCGGAGGAAATCTGATGAAAAATTATGCCAAAGTCGGCAACCGCAACGGGCGTCCGGCATACCGGACGGCGGCGGCGTTCCGTTTTCGCAAGTTTCAGGAAGTAAGAAGGGTAAAAGCGGGAAAGCGCGAGATATGAAAATTTTTGTACGCGTCACCGCGGGTGCGCGCAAAGAGAAAATAGAAAAGGCGGAGGATGGGAAATACGCAATATGGGTCAAAGAAAAGCCGAAGGAGAATGAGGCGAATTTTGCGGTGCTTCGCGCGCTCGCAGGGCATCTTCGCGTCCCTCAATCGCGGATTCGTCTCATGCAGGGGCGTACGAGCAGGGAAAAAGTGTTTGAAATTAGCGATTAACCGAAGCGCGGGGTATAATGCTCTATGCAATGAAGCTCAAAAATTTCGACCAACTTGTGGGCTCGGACTTGAGAAAACAGGGGCTTTTGATTTTGGAAGCGGGGCTCGCGGCGATTGACACCGAAACCGTGATACGAAACACGGTCAAACTTGAACCCGGAGTTCTTATCGCAGGCGATACGCGCCACGAGCTAAGCGATTCCGCGCGCGTTTTTTTCGTGGGCGTCGGAAAGTGCGCCGTTGAAGGAGGGCGCGCGATAGAAGGGATTTTGGGAGAACGGCTCGCGGACGGCATCGTGCTTGATATCAAAAAAGAAACCTCGTTCGCAAAACTGCGGTATTACGAAGCGACGCACCCGATGCCTTCCGAGGCGAACATGCGCGGCACCGATGCGATCGTTTCGCTTCTGCGCAATGCTGGCAAGGAAGATATCGTGCTTTTCCTTATCTCCGGCGGAGGGTCAACGATGCTCTGCATGCCGGAAGAAAGGAACTACGAAGACGAAGTCGCCATTCTCGCCGCGCTTGTCGCCGCGGGCGCGAATATCAAAGAGGTCAACACGGTGCGGAAACACCTGTCAAAGGCGCGCGCGGGGCATCTGGCGGAGTTCGCATATCCGGCGCGCTCCGTAGCGCTCATTTTTTCCGATGTGCCGGGAGACGATATCCAGTTCATCGCTTCGGGGCCGACGGTAAGGGACGAAACCACGGTGGCGGACGCCGATGCGGTACTTACGAGATATCATGTCGCGGAAACCTGCAATCTGCCGAATATCCGCCTTATTGAAACGCCGAAAAGCGATATCTATTTTGAAAAAACCACGAATATGATCGCAGTATCAAACCTCACCGCGCTTCGCGCGATGGAAGAGAAAGCGAAAGAACTGGGTTTTCGTCCGCAGACGGTTGACGCGCATATTGAAGGGGAAGCGAAAGAAGTGGCGAAAACCATCATAGAAAAACTTCATAAACAGCGAAGCAAGGCGGTGCTCCTTTATGGAGGAGAAACGACGGTGACCGGCGCGGGAGAAGGAAAAGGGGGCAGAAACCAGGAGCTTGCGCTCGCGGCGCTCGGAGGGGTCATTGAAGGAGAGCTCCTTATCTCCGTCGCGTCCGACGGGCATGACAACGGCGAGTATATGGGAGCGATTTGTGATACAATAACTCTTGCGCACGCATCGCAGGCGGGCATTGCTCCGCAGGAATTTTTAAAAGCGCACAATTCCACGCCCTTCTTTGAACGCACCGGCGATGCGCTCGTAAGCGGGCCGACCGGATCAAACGTTTCCGACCTGATGCTCGCGATGAAGAAATGAGAGCGATATGAACAATCTTGAAACAAAATTCGTACTTTGGTTTGAGGAGATCGGCATTGAACATATTCCCGAAGTGGGAGGGAAAAATGCCGCGTTGGGAGAAATGTACGGGCATTTGGTGCCGCTCGGGGTGAATATCCCGAACGGGTTCGCCATCACTGCCGCGGCATACCGGCATTTTTTGGAACAGACGGGGCTCAAAGAGAGAATTGCCGAGACGCTTAAAGGGCTTGATACGAAAAATCTGAAAGATTTGCGCGCGCGGGGAAAAGCGGTGCGGGAAATGATTTTGGGAGCGGCGCTTCCCAATGACCTTTCCTCCGCAATCTCGGAAGGATATCTCGCGCTTGAATCGCGGTACGGGAAAAACGCGGGCGTTGCGGTGCGCTCTTCCGCGACCGCCGAGGACCTGCCCGGAGCGTCATTCGCCGGCCAGCAGGAGACGTTTCTGAACGTGCAGGGGAATGAGATGCTCTTGGAATCCGTCAAGAAATGCATCGCGTCGCTTTTTACCGACCGCGCGATTTCCTACCGCACCGACAAGGGGTTCGCGCATACCGAAATTGCGCTCTCCGTGGGAGTGCAGAAAATGGTGCGTTCCGACAAGGCGGCGAGCGGTGTCATGTTTACCATTGATACGGAAACGGGTTTTGACAAAGTGGTTATCATAAACGCGTCCTATGGCCTCGGCGAAATGATCGTGCAAGGGAAAGTAACCCCCGACGAATTTATTATTTATAAACCCGGACTCAAAGAGCGGAGGCGCGCGATTATCGGCAAATCGCTCGGCAAGAAACAAAGAAAGATTATTTACGCCGCGCACGGCATCAAAGAGGTGGCGGTTGCGATGAAGGAGCAGGCCGCATTTTCCGTTTCCGACCGCGAAGCGGAAAAACTTGCCGAATGGGGAGTGGAAATAGAAGATTATTTCAGCAAAAAGAACG
>Ga0209542_10019647_pt1 | contig 10794 bp, 8 predicted proteins | sample RifCSPhighO2_01_FD_184028 | JGI IMG/M metagenome (GOLD analysis project Ga0209542, IMG submission 184028) | Soil microbial communities from Rifle, Colorado - Rifle CSP2_plank highO2_0.1 (SPAdes) (version 2) | ecosystem: Environmental > Terrestrial > Deep subsurface > Rock core/Sediment ...
TTACGACTTCATATAAGGAAGCAATTCCCGAGTCAGAAGTAGTCTTTATCGCCGTAGGCACGCCACCTAAAAAAACCGGTGAGGCAGATTTATCTTCGGTATTTGCCGCTGCCGAAGAAATCGGCAAAAATCTGGCTGGTTATACGGTCGTAGTGACGAAAAGTACTGTCCCGCCGGGAACCAACCGCAAAGTCGGCGAAATTGTCGCTCAAGTAAAACCTCCTAAAGCCGAATTTGACATCGCCTCCACCCCGGAATTTTTACGCGAAGGTACGGCAATTTCCGACACCATGCATCCGGATCGGGTAGTGATTGGGGTTGAAAGTCAAAAAGCCCAAAAATTACTGGTTGATTTACACAAATCGATTGACGGTAAGACCGTGCTTTGTAATATCGAAACAGCTGAAATGATTAAATACGCCTCAAATTCGCTGTTATCAACCAAAATCTCATTTGCCAATGCGATTGCCTTTGTATCTGAACGGGTGGGAGCTGATGCGGAAAAAGTACTCGAAGGAGTCGGACTTGACCGCCGGCTCGGACGGGCGTTTCTCTATCCCGGAGTTGGTTACGGCGGCAGCTGTTTCCCCAAAGACGTCAAGGCTCTGATTGCACTAGCTGACAAAGTGGGGTACAACTTTGAACTTTTAAAAATGGTTGATAAAGTAAATCAGCAAGCGAGCCAGTTTTTTATCGAAAAAATTACGACCACACTTGAACCGCTTATGGGTAAAACCATCGCTATTTTAGGTTTGTCATTTAAACCAGATACCGATGATATGCGGGAGGCGCCCTCTATTGATATTATTACAGAATTGCAGAAAAAGGGCGCCGCAATCTCTGCCTACGATCCGGTGGCGATGGAAAATGCAAAGGGATTATTGACTAACGTTACGTTCTGTAAAAATGCCTACGACGCGGTATCGGGCGCCGATGCAGCAGTATTCGTTACCGAATGGAATGAGTTCCGGCACCTGGATTTGGCGAAAGTAAAAACGCTGATGAAACATCCGATTTTATTTGACGGCAGAAATATTTACGAACCCAGGAAGGCGAAAGATTTGGGATTTCGTTATACTGGAGTCGGACGGTCATAAGTATAAAAGGAAGGGAGTAACTATGAACCAAGGTAAAAAAGCGTTAATCACTGGAATTACCGGTTTTGCCGGGAGTCATCTTGCTGAACTCATGCTCAAAGAAGGAGTTGAAGTCTACGGAATTCAGAGATGGCGTTCAAAAACCGAAAACATCGATCATATCAAAGATAAAATCAAATTCGAAGAAGCGGATCTCCTCGATGCGCATTCTCTCTATAGTGTAATTGATAAAATTAAACCGGATTATATTTTTCATCTGGCAGCCCAATCATTTGTGCAATCCTCCTGGGCTTCGCCCACGCAAACACTTGAAGTAAACATCATCGGTACCGCGCATTTATTTGAAGCGATCCGGAAAACCGGACACCCGTTGACCATCCAAATTGCCTGTTCATCTGAAGAATACGGCAAAGTGTTACCGAATGAAGTGCCGATTAAAGAGACCAATCCGTTGCGGCCGTTGTCTCCGTATGCGGTGTCGAAACTCGCCATGGATTATTTAGGGTATCAATATTTTGAAAGCTACGGCATGCGGATTATCCGCACCCGCGGATTCAATCATACGGGTCCAAGGCGGGGTGATGTATTTGCCGAATCAAGCTTTGCCAAACAAATAGCTGAAATTGAAAAAGGTAAACACGCGCCGGTTGTGTCGGTCGGAAATCTGGAAGCGCAGCGTGATTATACGGATGTACGTGATATGGTGCGGGCGTACTATCTGGCAGTCCAAAAATGTGAATCCGGTCAGGTCTACAATATCGCTTCCGGCAAAGCCTGGCGGATCCGGGCAGTGCTTGATCTACTTTTGTCTATGGCCAAGGTGAAAGTTGAAGTTAAACCTGACCCAACCCGGATGCGGCCGTCAGACGTGGAAATTCTCATCGGTGACAACAGCAAATTTGTGGCAGTTACCGGCTGGAAGCCCGAGATTGCCTTTGAGAAAACCATGGAAGATTTGTTGAATTATTGGAGAGCACGGGTATAAAAAAAATAACGAAATCGTACGTGTATGCTCGTGGGCAAAATTTTCTTGTTCCGCTATTCGTGAGGAATTAACGTTTTCCCTCCATAATTTCATCGGCCTCACTCAAAAGCGAACTGCGAAAATTTCACCCACTTCGCATCCTAAACAAAAAATGAAATTTCTAATTACCGGTGGTGCAGGATTTATCGGTTCACATCTGTGTGATCAGTTATTAGAGATGGGGCATGGAGTGACCTGCGTTGATAATTTTCTGACCGGTAGCCGCAAGAATATTGCTCACCTCGTAAATAATCCCAACTTCCGTCTGGTTGAAGCCGATTGCAGCAAACCGTTAACCCAATTTAGCCCGCACGAAGTGATTATCCACTTGGCGAGTCCGGCCAGTCCGCCTAAATATCAGCAGTATCCGATCGAAACTTTACTCGTGAATTCTATCGGTACTTATGAACTTTTGAAACTAGCCTACATCTGGCAGGCGCGGTTTGTGTTTGCGTCAACGTCCGAAGTCTATGGCGACCCGCTTGAGCATCCGCAAAAAGAAACGTACTGGGGGAACGTAAATCCGGCCGGAGCGCGTTCCTGTTATGACGAAGGCAAACGTGTTGGTGAAGCATTTGTCTATACATACCGGACCAAATTTAATCTCGATACCCGGGTAATTCGGATTTTTAATACGTATGGCCCCAGAATGGATATCGACGACGGCCGGGTAGTCACCAACTTTATTAGTCAGATTATCCGCAAGCAACCGCTTACTATTTACGGTGACGGCAGCCAGTCACGTAGTTTTTGCTACGTGTCAGATCTCGTTGCCGGAATTATTAAAGTAGTTGAATCAGAAAATGCAAAAGGCGAAACGATTAATCTCGGTAATCCCACCGAACACACCATTTCTGAATTTGCCAAGATCATCAAAGAGCTCGCGCACTACGAAGGAGAATTGGTGAATTCCAAGTTGCCGGAAGATGATCCCAAGCTGCGGCGACCTGATATTGCCAAAGCGCAAAGTTTACTTGACTGGCAACCGCAGGTGTCCCTGACCGAAGGCCTCCAAAAAACACTCATATATTTTCAAAACGCCGCATGAAAACCATCGTTGTCATTATCCCAACTTTTAATGAACGGGAGAATATCAATTCTCTAGTGGAAAAAGTTGAAGCTGAATTTAAAAAGCTTGACTACAAACTTAAAATTCTGGTTATCGATGACTATTCGCCTGATGGGACTGCAGAAGTGGTCACGAAACTCAGCAAAAAATACAAAAATATCACCTTACGTTCCAAGAAAAAAGAAGGCCTGGGAGCAGCGTATGTGTTTGGGATGAATTATGCGTTAGCCAAGATGGCCCCGGATTTTCTGGTGCAAATAGATGCTGATTGGCAGCACGATCCATCTCTGTTGCCGCAGTTTATTAAAAAAATTGAAGCGGGAGCTGATTTTGTCATCGGCAGCCGGTACATCAGGGGCGGATCAATCCCAAAAAACTGGGGACTGCACCGCAAAATTTACAGCATTGTCGGTAATTTAATTGTCCGGTTTGGTTTTGGCGCGCTTGCTCCGCATGACTGGACTTCCGGGTATCGCATGATGCGGACCGAAGTTTACGAAACCGTCAAAAATGGTTTAGAAACATATTCCGGCTACACGTTTCAAGTTGCATTTCTGCACCGGGTGCGGACTGCCGGATTTAAAATTGGGGAAGTGCCTTTGATATTTGTGGACCGGATTCACGGCCGCAGTAAAATCGCGCCGTATGACTACATTAAAAATGTAATTCTTTATGTTATTAACAACTCCACGTTTATTAAATACGTGCTGGTAGGTGGTGTTGGTTTTACCGTACAGGCGGTAATTTTTCAACTGCTCAATACAGCCGGTGTATTTCCCGGGCTTTCAGTTATGGTTGGTTCGTTTTTTGCCATCGTCACCAATTTTCTGGGCAACAATCTTTGGACGTTTGGACACAAGCGAATTACCGGAGCAACTCGACTGTTAAAAAAGTTTATCCAGTTTTTAACTACCTCGATCGGAGCAGTTGTCATTCAGGGAATAGTAGTTTCAGTTGGCGTCTTTCTCTGGGGCCGCGCGCTTGAGTTCTGGTACATGATTTTTGCCATCATTTTTCTGGTTATTCCCTACAATTACTTTATTTATAACCGCTTTATCTGGAAAACCGGTAAAAGCCACAACCAGCAGGCACCCAAATCAAATTAAGATTCTCCAGCGCATATTTTCTGGAAATCAACTAGTATAATAGAAGACTCCCGGTATGAATAAAAAAAATCTATCACTCTTTATTTTACTCGGTATTTTAGTGATTGCCGCCTTCTTACGGCTCTACCGGATTGAAGACTACATGACGTTTCTGGGAGACGAGGGAAGAGACGCGCTGGTTGTTAAGCGCATGATTGTTGATCACGAGTTGACGCTTTTGGGTCCGATAACGAGTGTTGGCCTCATGCACCTTGGGCCTTTGTATTACTATCTCATGATTCCGTTTTTGTGGGCGTGGGGTTTAAATCCGGTTGGTCCGGCAATAATGGTAGCCCTGTTTTCACTGGCAACCATTGTTTTACTCTGGAAACTGGCTGAGGAATATTTCGGGCGGAAAGCAGCAGTTATTTCCTCATTACTCTATGCATTGTCACAGCTGGTTATTATCCATTCCCATTCATCGTGGAATCCCAATATTTTGCCGTTTTGGAGTCTCCTAATTATCTATGGACTCACGCAGGTGATTATTCATAAACGGTTTTTCTGGACTGCAATTATCGGACTTTCACTCGGTATCGTAATTCAGTTACATTATGTGGCTTTGGTTTTCGGGCCGGTTGTGTTCGCCGCACTATTGGTCAGTAGAATCCGGTTACCGAAAAAATATTGGGTATTACTGGTTGCCGGAGGTTTGCTGACCTTTTCACCGTTTATCATTTTTGAAGCCCGGCATGCGTTTATTAATACAAATACAATTATTGGTTTTATTACCCGGACTGGCACTGCTAAATCATTTACCATCATGAATTTTTTCCGGCAATTTTGGGATCTGACCGTACGTTTATATTGGCGGTTACTGGTAATTACCAGCGCCGAACTGGCCATGCTTATTTTACTGGTGGTGTTTGGAATTTTCGTGTACCTGTGGCGAACTGCCAAATCTACCAGGTTGCGTCAGGCATTTCTGATCCTCGGTATCTGGTTTATGGTCGGGATTGGTTTTCTGTCTTTGTACACCGGCAATATTTATGATTACTACCTCATGTTTATCTTTCCGTTTCCGTTTCTGCTCACTGGCATTGCCGCGTCTTATTTACTGCGGAAATGGCCAACAGCGGTAATCGCTTTGGTTTGTTTAACTTTCTTTGTAACAACAGCAGTGAGAAATACGCCGATAGCCAAAGAACCAAATCGTCTGGCTACGTTGACGCGCGAAGTGAGTGAGTCTATTTTGCAAAAAGCCGCAGGCCAGCCGTTTAACTTTGGCCTCATCACCCCGGGGAATTCTGATCATGCGTATCGTTATTTCTTGGAAGTTGGCGGCAATGCGCCAGTAGTTATTAAAAATGAGGTTGAAGATCCGGGACGCGCGACAGTTACCGGACAATTATTTGTCGTCTGTGAACAAAAAGAGTGTAAGCCGCTCGGATACCCCTTATGGGAAATTGCCGGTTATGGCCGGGCAGAGATAACCGATGAATGGTACCTGAACCTTGTCCGCATCTTCAAACTGGTGCCGTACCAGGAATTGAAAATCTGAATTTTTTCGAACTATTGATTTCGTGAAAAAGTGCGTTTGATATGATTAGCAATTTCGATTCCAAATTTAACATATGGTATGGCAACTTCCCGTCCCCATTTCGTTTGCTGTAAATTACTGGAGTCTCTCAGCTCATTCATTTTTAATATGAGCTGTTGGTCATTAATTGCAACTTGCGGATCTATTTTTTTACGGGCTGAGTTTTTCCATCTGGTTTCTTCCCATTCAATTCCCCAGTTAAGATGGTCTACTGCAAAAACCGAGAAATACGGAATATCAAAAGCAGGATCGTTTCGCGCGCTAACATTTAAATTATCGTGAAGTAGAACTTGTTCTTCCAGATATTTATCTTGGATATTTGTGTCCTTCAGTATTTGCCGGGTAGCCATCATGCCTTCAGCTTGATGGATTGGTTGCCAACCACGCCAGGCTTGGACGTCGTGAAGTAGTCCCAAACGCCAGGCTCTTTGAATTATTTCTGTTCGCAACTCTGTATCAAATATTTTTCGTTCATCGCATTCAAGTTTTGCCACATATGCTGCGTTTTTAGCCACCCATTCAAGATGTCCCTCATAATCTCTGTCAGGAGATCTTACTCCCCATGCATCCACATGTCTTCTTATCGCGTCGATAAGTGGTCTATCCATAGCCCACATTTTTCCCAGGAATGGTTCAAGGTCTTGATCGGTTGGCAGTGAAGGGAGCGAAGAGCGAAGTTTCCCAGCTTTTGCTTGAGTCTCACTAATAATCTGATCATAAGTTACTTTTGGTATAACTTCGGTGTCCATTGAATAATTATACCATCGAGATCGAATTATTTACTATTAATTGCAATAGCGGCCTCTTTTGCCTACAATTATTAGTCAAAAATGCGCCAGATGGTACCTCCTGTTTTAAAGAGTTGCTTTCTCAAGTGTTTCTCGTAATCCGTGCTGTATGAAAGTGTCAATAATTTGCGCATTCACCGTAAATTGCCCAGAAATGAAATTGGTAAGCGTTAAGCCTTCGCCATGGACAAGTCGCCTTCCGTCAAAAAAGAATTGGCCAAGAAGAAGTATATTCCACATTGCGAACATGCCAATCACTGCCATTCGGCTCGTCAGTGACAACTTTTGAAGTACCCAGGCCATTCCCAATGCAAAAAAGGGGAGCGTTGAAAAAAAGAGCCGATTGCCGTAGCCAGCCGAGAGTCCACCGTTCCAGAGCCCTATGTAAAGGCTGAAGAGAGCAAATGTCACAAGTCCTACCCAAGCTTCAACTTTCAGTTTCTTTTTCTTCCTACTGCTCCATAAACCGTAAAGCGCAAGGAGTAACACTGGCGTCCAGGTAAACAAGCCCCGCTCAACTGAAAATAGTGGAGCTGTGAGAGAAATGAGATTGAAAGTAAACCTTCCCTGATTTCCTGTAAGATATGGATTTACAAATGGTGATCCAAAGAGTTGCCATTGTACCCAAAGCTGCGAAAGTAGACCAACACATGATCCCCCAATAATAATGAGTATCGAAGATATTGCAATCGGCTTTTCAATTCTCATGAAGAGTATGATAAAGGGAGCAAGAAGAAGGAACGTATCAGGGAGCCGTGTGATAATGAAGAAACCACTAACTATCCCAATGATCAGTAATATTTTGTTTGATAGATTGACGGTGTGCGATAGGCAGAGAAGAAGACTGAAGAGGAAAAAAGCTACTTGGTGAGAAAGCGCTGGTTCAAACGCGGTATAGTAAAAGAAGTTGGTTGTAAAAAAAAGGGTGACAATAACAAGCTCGCTCACTTTTTTTTCAAAAAACAGTTTCAGATACTTTTCCGAAAAGTAAAGTCCTAAAATTCCGAGAATAATTCCAGTTACCCCAGGTCCGAGTTCGTAGAGCGAACTGAATTTGGAAATTGGTGTCCCGAGCAACATACTTGTTGTATGAATTAGTGCAAGTGATGGTATCCAAAAAAGCCCTGTTCCGACAGTCCAGAGATTATTTCTGAGACCAGTCACCGTCTGTTCTGTATTCCAACCCACTCGATTAATCGTCCCGTGTCGACCTTGAAAATTCGATAAGTGATTGTAAATAGGTGTGAAATCAAGTCGCCGTTCAAAATACAGAGCATGTGCGTATGAGTAATAGCCATTGCCATCACCGTAAATCCCCTGACCAGTTATCCAGAAATGCATGAGGTAAATACCGAGTGATAAAAAGAACAGTAAAAGAAACTTTCTCATAGTAACGTCAAGTACAAGTTTACTGTACATTAAGTCCAACTGCACAGAAATTGCAATAGCGGCCACATTTACCTACAATTAACCAATGCAGAACCACCTTTCAGTCGTAGTTCCGTGTTACAACGAGGAGCAGAACATCCGCCTTGGCGCGCTCGACAAGGTTGCCCGCTACATGGAAAGCCAAAAATATCCGTGGGAAGTCCTGATTGTTGATGACGGCTCAATTGACGAGAGCCCGCAGCTTATCAAAAAATTTATCAGCAGTAACGGGCAAAAACATTTCCGTCTACTTGAACGGGAACACCAGGGTAAAGCCGGCACCGTGATTGCGGGGATGCTGGCGGCAAACGGCCGACATCTACTTTTTTCAGATCTTGATCAGGCTACACCCCTCGACCAGTTGGAGAAATTACTTCCTTTTATTGAGAAAGGATTTGATATTGTAATTGGTTCACGTAAAGACAGGCGAGCGGGCGCTCCATTATTTCGGCGGCTCATGGGCCCGGGATTTATGTTAGTGCGGCACCTGATTTTGGGACTCGGGAATATTAATGATACGCAGTGCGGATTTAAACTGTTTAAGCAGGAAGTGGCGCAAAATATTTTTAAACGTTTAACTTTGTACAAACAAAACCAGGCAACCAGCGGGCCGCGGGTGACTGCGGGGTTTGACGTGGAAGTATTGTATGTGGCGCTCCAGTTAGGCTATAAAATAAAAGAAGTTCCGGTTGAGTGGCATTATGTGGATACCCGCCGGGTGAGCCCAATTATGGATTCGCTTGACGCATTGCGGGATATTATTCGCATCCGTTTAAATAGTCTGCGCGGGTTATATCACATGATGCCATGAACAAAATATACGGATTTGCTACGGTCAGCTTATTCATCGCGCTTATTCTCATCACCGTTGTTTACTCGTACACGCAGGTTGACCTTAATTTAACCCTCTCAACAAGTTCGTTTTACCTGCAACTACAGAAACCGTTAACTCAACTTGGATATTTTAACCGGCCGCTATCCGGAAGTATATTTCTAGGGTTATTTATAGGATTGTTTATTGTTTACGGCATGTGGTTATGGGGAATTGTAAGTCAGCGATTACACCCGCGCCTGATAAAAATCGGGATCATTACTTCGTTTTTATTAGTCTTGGGCTATGCCGCATTTTCTTACGACTTATTTAATTACCTGTTTGACGCGCGGATTACGACTTATTACGGACTTGACCCGCATTATTTCAAGGCGCTTGATTTTCCGTTTGACCCATTGACCCGTTTTATGCGTTGGACCCACCGCTATTATCCGTATGGTCCAGGCTGGTTGCTCATTAGTCTCATTCCTTCGTGGCTTGGAATGGGAAAATTTATCCTGACCATGTTTTTATTTAAAGGTATGTTTGCTCTGTTTCATGCGGTAAACCTTTGGTTATTGCATCGATTATTGATTCATATAAAAGTGAAACTACCACTGTTCTGGTTGGCAGTCTATGCGTTTAATCCGTTGGTATTAATTGAAAGTTTAGTAAGTCCACATAATGAAGTAGTGATGCTCTGTTTTACTTTATTCGCTTTTTGGTTACTTATAAAAAATAAAGTGTACGGTGGAGTTTTGGCATTTGCAGTTTCTCTGAGCATTAAATATATTTCTGCTGTTCTTACTCCGCTCCTGATTTGGAGACAGAAAATCGATAGCCGGTTTTTTACAGTTGCCTGGTATTTATGGATAATAGCCCTTATTCCAGTTATTTTGATGCGTGAAGTGTATAGCTGGTATTTTATTCCGATTATAGCCATAGCGGCGCTTGGCGGCTCATTTATCCCGTTTATGGTAAGTTTGGCGCTTTCCGGAATTACCTTAATCCGTTATTATCCATTCTTATTGCTGGGCGAGTACTCTGCACAATCTTACGAACTACAACTTATTGCAATGGTAGTCAGTGGTGTACTACTTGTGCCTGCAAGCTTATGGCTATGGCAAAAAAAATCAGCTGGTTGATAGTTGCAGTTTGTACTCTAGTTGGACTCTATCTCAGGCTTAAGGGTACCTGGTCTGGATTTTTTGCCTTTACTTTTGATCAGGGTCGCGATTTTCTTCTGCTGCACAACCTGGTATACCAGCACGTCCTCACCCTCATCGGTCCGGCAAGTGGTATCGGAGGGGTTTTTCACGGAGTTTGGTGGTACTGGTTATTGGCGCCGGTTTTCTGGTTGGCTCAAGGTAATCCACGCACTGTTTTCCTTCTTTTTGGAATCCTGATGACATTTATTATTCCACTGGTGTTTATACTTGGGAAACGGATAGCGGGAACATTTTTCGGGTTGCTGCAAGTACTTCTGGTGACCGTATCTTATTTTTATATCGGGATAGCCGCCCAGATTTGGAACCCAAACGTGGCGCCACTGCTTACTGCGGGATTGCTGATTGCCGTCTGGAATTATTTTAGAAACCGTACGGGTTTCATATGGATTGGGGTCTGTCTGGGACTTATTCTTGAATTTGGAATTGGCTATGGCGGACTATTTTTACTGAGTTTTATCGTCACACTATTTATTCTCAAGATCCGCCCGAATACCTCACAATTTCTAAAAGGACTATTTGGTTTCTTTATCTGGTTAATACCACGATTAATATTTGATGTTCGGCATAACTTCATTCAGGTTCAGTCACTCCTCAAGTATCTTGGTAGCCATAATCAAATTTCCGACAGCCCTTTGATCGTACGGATTGGTGAGCGGTTACTAC
>Ga0209542_10019648_pt1 | contig 10793 bp, 12 predicted proteins | sample RifCSPhighO2_01_FD_184028 | JGI IMG/M metagenome (GOLD analysis project Ga0209542, IMG submission 184028) | Soil microbial communities from Rifle, Colorado - Rifle CSP2_plank highO2_0.1 (SPAdes) (version 2) | ecosystem: Environmental > Terrestrial > Deep subsurface > Rock core/Sediment ...
CCTTGAACCACCAAATTAATAGATTCTTGCTCGGTTAGACCCCGACTCATTAAATAGAAGACGAGATCTTCCGAAATTCGGCCGACCTTTGCCTCATGCCCCAAAGTCACGTCTTCCTCATTAACTTTGATGTAAGGAATGGTGTTGGATTGGGAAATATTATCCGGCATAAGTGCGTCACACTGGACGTGCGACTTGGAACCCTTCGCCCCTTTTACTATTTTCAAAAGCCCTCGGTAAGTTGAGATACCGCCTCCGAAGCTGATGCTCTTTGAAACGATGTTCGAGGATGTATCCGGCGCGAGGTGCATCACTTTAGCTCCTGTATCTTTGTGCTGCCCCGGGCCCGCAACCGCGATATTAAGATGTTCTGCCCGAGCGCCGCGGCCTTTTAGAATGGAGCACGGATACAACATAGTGATCTTACTTCCAAGACTTCCCCCGACCCACTCTTGGATCCCATCTTCTTCAACGATCGCGCGTTTCGTATTCAAGTTGTAGACGTCCTTGCTCCAGTTCTGTATCGTTGTGTATCTGCTTCGCGCGCCTTTCTTTACGAATATTTCAACGACAGCCGCGTGAAGCGATGTGTCGTTGTAAACCGGAGCAGTGCACCCTTCTATGTATTGTACCGATGCTCCTTCTTCGACAATTATCAAAGTGTGCTCGAACTGCCCGGACGCGCGCGCATTCATTCTGAAATATGTCTGCAAAGGCATGTCGATATGCACTCCAGCTGGAACGTGGAGAAATGTGCCTCCCGACCACACTGCCCCATGCAGTGCCGCCAATTTGTGCTCGCTCGTCTTGATGCACTCGGTCATAAAGTATTTGCGCACGACGTCGGGATATTTCTGTACTGCTGTATCGGTGTCGCAGAAGATTACGCCCTTATCTTCCCACTTTGAGCGCAGTTTTTGATAAAAACCCTCCGATTCATATTGCCCGATTACTCCGGCAAGATATGCACGTTCCGCCTGCGGCACGCCGATTCTCTCGAAAGTGTTTTTTATATCCCTGGGAACATCGTTCCAGTTGCGGTATTTACCCTCTTCCGCCTTTTGGTAGTAGCTAATCGCCTGAAAATTTAGGCCGCTCAAATCAGGCCCCCAAGTGGGCACGGGCAATCGCATGAATTCCTCGTACGAATTAAGACGGAACTCGCGCATCCAATCGGGCTCTTTTTTCATTCGCGAAATTTCTTCGACTATTTCGCGGGAGATTCCGCGCTTCACTTGGTAAACGAAACGCTCCGGAAGCGCAATCGAGGTTCCGATCTTGTGCGACTCTGCTATTGGTGCTGTAGCGGTTTTTTTTGTCATGGCAAATGTGCTGAATATCCTTTCTTTTCGATTTCCTCGGCGAGTTTGCGGGAGCCTGATTTTACGATTTTTCCCTTGTGCATTATGTGAACGCGATCAGCATCTATCCAGCGAAGAATACGGTTGTAGTGTGTGATAATCATGACGCTTACGCCTTTGTTTTGCAGTTTCGTGACTTGTTTTGCCACAAGCTTCAAGGCATCAATATCAAGACCCGAATCTATTTCATCGATAATTACGCACTTGGCCGGCAGCAGTGACAGCTGAAGCATCTCCATTTTCTTTTTTTCTCCTCCAGAAAAGCCCTCGTTCAATGAACGGGACAAAAATTCGTCCGGCATCCGCAAAGCTTTTGCTGTATCTTTTATTTCCTCGCGGAAATATGCTGCTTTGAAAGTTTTGGGATTTTCGAATTTGCGGCGAGCGATAGTCAGAAGATTTGTCACCGTTACTCCAGAAACAGTCTGTGGGTGCTGAAGAGCTATTAACACGCCCGCGCGCGCTATCTCATCAGTTTTCATCTTGGAAAGAACGTGCTTCCCGAATTTAATCGATCCGCCAGTTATTTTAGATTGAGGATGCGCAAGAATAGCATTTCCCAATGTCGATTTGCCAGAGCCGTTCGGTCCCATTATTACGTGGGTTTCTCCTTCTTTTACGGCAAGGTCAATGCCGTGCAAGATCGGCTTATCACCTATCGATACGCGAAGTTTTTTTATTGTGAGTGTGGACATAAGTAATGCCGCTCCTGAGGGGAGCGGAAAATAAATTCAATGCGATTCCGCTACCCTCTAAGAATGGGGAGGAGGACAATGCCAAATGTTGAAACCTTGTTCATAAATAAAACTATATCATTTAGCGGGCCGATTTCAACAGAAATGAATCCGTAAATCGCTTCAGCCAAATGATGCCAAGTACAAAGGTAGCATATGAGGAAAGCTCCAAGAGGGTGGGCGTCGCTGTATAACCAAAAAGCGTACGCAGGAAGCTTCCGAGAGTGCTTTCATGGCTAAGAATGTGCGAAATATTAATGACGGGGTCGAAGCCGAAAATAGGGAGATATCCAAGCTCCTGGAATTCATGCACACCATGAGCAACAAGTCCCGCGGCGAACATGATAAGGAACACGCTTGTAACGTTGAAGACGACTGAAAGATCCGCCTTTACTGCGAAACGAAAGAGAATGTACGACAACATGATGGCTGCAGCAATTCCAAGGACCGCTCCGATGAACTGCCCCGACTGCCCCACTATGCTGCTTGATTTAAGGTAAAGCACCGTCTCCGTGCCCTCTCGCCACACAGCTACAGCGACAAGTGCGGAAATGCCAAGACCGTAACTTTTAGAAACATGCTCGGCAACCTTCTCCTTGATCCTTTGCGCAACACCCTTTTGCCTGTGGACCCACATTATCATCCAAGTAATGAATCCGGCGGTCGTGAACATAAGAATGCCCTCGAAAAGTTTTTCGGTTGCCCCTTGGAAACCGGCAAAAAAGAGCTCAAGGATGAGTGCAAGAAGCACTGCCGCCGATACGCCCGCCCCCACTCCACTCCATACGTATTTGCGGAAAAATATCTGGTCCGTTTTCGCCAGAAATGTGAGGACAATGCCGATCACGATTGCCGCTTCAAGGGTTTCGCGAGAAGTTATCAAAAGCGCCGTAAACATTGGGCCATGATAGCACGAGCGCTTGTGCGTCATCAAAATACTGAAAGTTGAATCAATTTGCTGAAACAGTCACAAGCGAACCTCTATCGGAGTTTCTACGCTGCTCCACAGGTCTCCTGGATGCCACAGATGCGGTAATAGATCCAAGTGTCCACTGATACGTAGAACCCTGTTTTGCGGAGGAACTTAAATTACATTGCATGAACAGCGTAAGTGTCGTTCCTTTCGGAATAGTCTTCGAGTTGTCGAAGGTGAATGTTGTTACGGTGCCACTTGCCGCAGGCGAAGTAAGCTGATTAGATCCTGTATTCAAGGCATGAGTCTCATCATAAATCTGACAAGAAATAAGATCACCAACGCTGCCCATCACAGTATTGAGAACAATGGGAAGGCTACTTATCATGATGTCTTCTCCAGATACAGTTGCGTCTAGTTTTAAGTTCATAAAGGATATTTTATTTTGACCAGCGATAACTGACAATTCTGGCTGGCTATTAATGGATAACATCAATGACGGTGGGGCAGGGACAATAGGAATGATAGTTACGGAGTCCGAAATAGCGTTCGGAGTAACAACATTGTTTACAAGAGCAAAACATTTGACAGTTATTGTCGTGGTGGAGAAGTAAGAATACGGGACTATATTTATAGTACCTGACATTCCGCTGCCTGGAGCACCTTCGAGAGCACAACCAGGTTCAACCGCACCTTTGGATGTCCAGGTTATAACAGCAGGTATATCAAAGGGCAGGGTTAAGGGTCCGTCTGAAGCATCAATTTTTATATCCACCATTGGCATATTTGTTGACTGACTTTGGGTTCCTGGGGATATGGTTACCCCAGGAAGATTCTGCGAAGAATTTGGCTCATTGGAACTTGCTAAAGGGCCTGAATTTATGTTGGTAGTAGGGGCTGATGTAATAATATTCCCATTGAAATCTGCAACAGCGCCGTTTGGTAATATGAATTCCTGATTTTGAGTAGAGGCATTTGATGATAGGCCAGATGTTGATGCGGATGATGAAAGGGCGAGAGTTGCTTGAGTAATGGCTTGTTGAGCGACGGTTACAGCATTATCGCGGAAACTTTGCGGTAAATTATAAGATGATTGCGCAACTGTCAGTAATAACAATGCCGATTGAAGCAATGCCACTATACTTGCGAGTGTCATAAATCTGTAGGTTTCTAGATAATTAAATCACGAAATTAAATATTGGGCTGTCGGTCTTGAGCAGTTCATATGACATGCCGATGGCAGTCATGCGCTTCAAAAGTGGCTGAAGATTTTCTTTCTTCTGGAGCTCGATGCCAACAAGAGCCGGGCCATTCTCCCGATTGTTTTTCTTAGTGTATTCAAAAAGCGTTATGTCATCTGTCGGCCCAAGCGCATCATCCAAAAAGCGCCGCAGAGCGCCCGGGCGCTGCGAGAAATTAATTATGAAGTAATGTTTGAGCCCTTGATGAACGAGTGAGCGTTCGATGACTTCTGGATATCGGCTGATATCGTTGTTCCCTCCTGAAAGCACGCAGACCACGGTCTTTCCCTTAAAATTCTTCCCTAGCTGCTCGAGCGCCGCCACTGAAAGTGCTCCTGCCGGCTCTGCAACTATTCCATCGCGCTGGTAAAGAGAAATCATTTCGGTACAGACCTTTCCTTCAGGGACAAGAAGTACTTTGTCCGCAACTTTTTTCGTGAGAGTTAATGTCAAATCGCCCACCTTTCGCACGGCCGCTCCGTCGACGAACGTGTCGATTTTCTCAAGTTCGATCTGTCTTCCTTTTTTCAATGATTCGAACATCGCAGGAGCGCCCTTCGGCTCTACGCCGATAATCTTTGTCTTTGGACTTTTCCATTTGAAATACGAGCCGACTCCGGCAATGAGCCCACCGCCTTGGCATCTCTATATGCCTCATCGAATGAATCTCCAATAAGTTCCACCACAACCCATGCATTGCCGAGACTGCGCACGCGGTCAACTTTTTGCCGCGGAGTATTGCGCGGCATCACAATCGTTCCGCGTACTTTTAGCGCCTTGCAGCTTGCGGCCACACCTTGCGCGTGGTTGCCGGCTGATGCGCATACGATGCCGCGCCTTTTTTCTGCCGGACTCAATTGACGCATCCGATTGTAAGCACCTCGGATTTTATAAGAACGAACTACCTGTAAGTCTTCTCGTTTGAGGTAAATCTTCGCACCGAATTTCTCCGAAAGCCCGCGATTGAATTGAAGCGGCGTTTCCTTAACGACATTGCGGAGCGCCTCGCGCGCATCGTCCACCAGCTCTACTGAAAATAATTTGGACATATTATTTTGATAGAGACGCGACGCAGGAGACTTCAATGAGAGCATCCTTCGGAAGCGAAGACACGCCGATGGTCGCTCGTGCCGGTTTATGCTCGCCGAAGCTCGCGGAATAGACTTCGTTCATTTCCTTGAAATCTTTCATGTCGCGAAGAAATACATTAACGCTAACGACAGAGGCAAGTGTTGTCCCGGCTGCTTTTAGCACTTCTTCAAGATTTTTAAATATTCGAGCTGTTTGCTCTTTAATTCCTCCGGAAACAAATTCTCCGGTTGCCGGATCTAAAGGTATTTGGCCGGAGCAAAAAACTAGATCTCCTGAAACTACAGCTTGCGAATAAGGCCCTATGGCTTTAGGCGCTTTTTCAGTATAAACAAACTTCATATCAGCCCACATTACTATATAAGGCCGGAGTATACAAAGTAAGAGATTTTCCTAGGTCTTTTTTACTAGTTGAATAAAAAGCTTCATTTTCTCGAGATCTTTAGTGCAATCCGGATTCGATATACCAGATTCGACGTCAACCGCATAGGGCTTCACGATGCGGATGGCCTCCTCGACATTTTCCGGGTTAAGTCCGCCGGCGAGAATGACGGGAAGAGTTAATGCCTCCACCACTCGTTTGCTTATATTCCAGTCATGGGTCTTACCTGTTCCGCCGCGGGCGCCTGTGGCGACATCCTTGCTGTCGAGAATAACGGCATCAGCGGCATCTTCAAATTTCTTCGCATCATCTATCGCGTCGGCTCCGAACACGTGCACAACTGCATATATTTTTAGATATGGCATTACGGCTTTCACAGCCCGAACTGTATCGGCGGTAACATCGCCGTGCAGCTGGAAAGTATTTGCCCATGTTGCTTTGGCCAATCGGATGATCGATTTAGGGTCCGTCTCGGTTGTAACGATAACGCTCGAGACGTATGGCGGCAGCTTCGCAATAATTGAGGATGCCGTCGCGGCTCCAATTGGGCACTTCGAGCCCTCAAGCTCGACATGAAATCCAAGAGAGTCCGCACCCATTGCGATGGCAGCTAGTGCGTCCTTCTGATTTGTGATGCCGCAGATTTTAACTCTAACCATAAGGGACTATAATTAATTGATGAATGTCTTGGATGAGATAGTAGCAAACAAGAGAATTGAAATCGAGGCGGCAAAAAAAGCTAAACCACTCGATTTATTGAAAACTGAAGTGGCAGGATTAAAAAAGCAAAAACGGCCATTCGCGCAGCTTTTTGCGAGCGCCGAAGGCGTATTGATAGCCGAAATAAAGCCCAAATCTCCATCTGAAGGCCAACTTATCGCGGGTTCCCCCCTAGATGTAGCGGATCTTTATGCAAAAAGTTCTGCGGATGTCGTCTCGGTCCTCACCGATGAGAAATATTTTGGCGGAACTATCGAATTACTTAATAATGTGCGCGCCCGAGTGCCGCAAGCCGTGCTCCGAAAGGATTTTATAGTGGATGAATATCAAATTTACGAGACCGCTCTATCGGGCGCAGATGCGTTTCTTCTTATCGCAGCAATTTTGGATTCCGAAAAGCTAGCGAATCTTATAAGACTCGGCGACTCGCTTGGTCTTGGCATGCTACTGGAAGTGCATGACGAAGAGGATCTAAAGAAATCAATCGCCTCGCACAATTCAGTCTTCGGCATAAATAATCGCGACCTTAAAACTTTGAAGACAGATATTGCTGTTACCGAAGAATTGATGAAACAAATCCCCGCTGGCACCGCGTGCATCTCGGAATCTGGTATCGAAACATCCGATGATGTAAGGCGTGTGCGGAGAGCTGGTGTTCGGGGTATTCTGGTAGGTACGTCCATTTTACAGTCAGGAAATCCGCTCAATAAAATAGACGAGCTGAAAGAAGCCCTATCAATATGAACGAAAAAGATAAAAAATATGGCGGAGCATATGTGCCAGAAATGCTGTGGGAGCCTCTCAAAAAAATCACAGAAGCCTTCGAGGGTGCGAAAAAGGATGCGGCTTTCAAACGGGAATTTGAGAATTTACTGAAAAATTATTCAGGGCGTCCAACGCCGCTTATCTTTGCCGAGCGTGCAACAAAAGAACTCGGGGGTGCAAAGGTATATCTAAAGAACGAGGGGGCGAATCATACCGGCGCACACAAAATAACTCACTGTCTCGGGCAGGGACTCATCGCGCGTCGGCTCGGAAAGAAAATGCTTATCGCCGACACCGGCGCTGGCCAGCATGGCGTTGCCACTGCGACGGTAGCTGCAAAGCTTGGCCTTGCATGCAAAATATTCATGGGGAGCGTAGATATGGAACGGCAGCGCCCAAATGTTTTCCTGATGCAGCGCCTTGGTGCCACCGTCGTTCCCGTCGAGTACGGAACAAAAACCCTCAAGGATGCCGTAAATGAAGCCTTAAAATTCTGGATGGCGAATCTCGAAGAAGCGTACTTTGTGATTGGAAGTGTAGTGGGACCACACCCGTATCCAGCCATGAATCGATACCTTCAGTCCGTCATCGGGCGTGAGATTCGCGCACAGCTTGCCGAACGGGAGAAAAAACTGCCAGACGCTGTTGTCGCTTGCGTTGGCGGCGGCTCAAACGCGATGGGAAGCTTCGACGATTTTATTGGAGAAACGAAAGTAAAACTCATCGGGGTAGAAGCGGGAGGACGAGGGAAAAAGATCGGCGAGCACGCCTCGCGCGCCCTATCTGGAGAAATCGGCATTTTTCAAGGATATAAATCTTTATTCCTGCAAACTGAAGATGGTCAAATCGCGCCCACGCATTCGATTTCAGCTGGCCTTGATTACCCGGGCGTTGGCCCTGAACTTGCGAATCTGTATGCGGAAAAAAGGGTCGAGCTGACTTATGCCACAGACGATGAAGCAGTCTCAGCGGTAGACTTTTTTGCCAAGCAGGAAGGAGTGATTGCTGCACTCGAAAGTGCGCATGCGCTGGCACATGTGCAGAAAATTGCGCCAAAAATGCCTAAAGACTCCGTAGTCGTAGCAACACTTTCCGGGCGGGGTGACAAAGACCTGTTCAACTTTGCGCGCGCATTCAAAGACGAAAGTTTCCGCCAATTTCTTAAAGAGGAATATGATCGATACTAATAATCTCGAAAAATTGCTTGCGCAAAAGAGAGAAAAGAAATCTCTCTTCATGGCGCACCTGATAGCTGGATTTCCTTCTATTGAAGAATCCGAGAAAGTAGCGGACGCCCTCGCAAAAGGCGGCGCCGATATTATTGAACTGCAGATTCCCTTTTCCGACCCGATGGCGGATGGGCCGACTATCGCTGTTGCAAGCGAGGAAGCACTCCGAAGTGGCGCGACTGTCGCAAAGTCATTAGCGCTTATAAAAAAAGTATCTAGCTTCGGCAAGCCAGTCGTCGTGATGAGCTATATGAATCCCGTTTTTCGCTTTGGGATTCCAAAGTTCGTTGCAACTATTTCAGCCGCTGGCGCAAGCGGGCTTATTGTTCCCGATTGCCCTTTTGATACTGAAGAAGGCCAGGAACTGCTGGCAAGTTGTAAAAAGGAAAATATTTGTCTTATACCTGTCGTATCCCCGGGCGTCCCTGAAGAGCGGCTTCGAGAGATCGCAAAAAATGCGCGAGGTTTCTTTTATTGCACTTCACGACAAGGCATTACTGGAGCAACTAGCGTGTTCGCATCCGATTTGCCAGATTTCATAAAATTACTTCGCAGTGTTTCCAATCTTCCCGTCGCCGTTGGCTTCGGCGTTAAATCTCGCGAAGACGTCGAATCCATCGGGAAAATTGCAGATATCGTAATTGCCGGAAGTGTGTTCGTTTCTAGAATCAAGAACGCACAAGTAGGAAGTGCTGCTGAATCGGTAGAAAAAACTCTGCAAGAATTGATTTCCTGATTATTATCTTGATGAAGACTATTCGATATATAGAGAATAGAATATTTTGGTTTTTTGCGAAGCCTATTCGAATCATATACCGATATGTTTTTCGCCCCCAAGGCACAGCGGTGAGAGTTCTAATCAATAGAGAGGGGAAATTTCTTTTAGTGCGTCCCACTTACGGGCATCGATTATGGTCTGTGCCGGGTGGTGCCGTTGACAGAGGAGAAGCGTTGGACGAAGCAGGTCGGCGAGAGGTTGCCGAAGAGACCGGTTTAATAGTTGATGATCTTGTCCCGCTGGGCAGTTATATCTCTATTTCGAATTATTTAACGAGTACTGTGCATGTATTTTATGCGAAAACCGTGGAGGGAACAGTGGAGGTCGATGGTATAGAAATAAAAGAAGCAGGCTGGTTTTTAAGCGATACACTGCCCACAGACAGGACAGAACGGGTTGATCAAATAATTAATTTGTATAGAAATAGAAAAGTGGAGTCCGATTCCTAACTATCCGTTCTGCGCACGGTGACGCAAATAATGATCCATTACTACAAGCGCGCCCATAGCATCCACTATTGGAACTGCGCGAGGAAGGACGCACGGGTCGTGACGGCCCGCGGCCGATAACTTTATCGCTTCTTTTTTCCGACTCACCGTATCCTGTTCTTTTTTGATAGTCGAAACCGGTTTAAACACGACGCGGAAATGTATCGTCTCTCCGCTCGTTATGCCGCCATATGTGCCACCAGCGTCATTTTTCTTCGTTCGAATTTCTCCATCCCGAATCTCGAAGGTATCGTTATGCTCGCTCCCTCTCATGCCCACGCTCCGGAATCCAAGCCCGATATCAAAGCCTTTTACAGCATTGATGCTCATCATGGCCTTACCAAGGTCGGCAGGAATTTTGTCAAACACCGGCTCCCCTAGGCCTGCCGGCACATTGCGGATTACGCCCTGCACGATGCCGCCGATGGAATCACCATCTTTGCGAACAGAATCGACGAGCTCAATCATTTTCTCCGCCACCTTTTGATCAGGGCAACGAATAATATTGGATTCGATGTCTGCCGCTGTTACAGAATTGAAGTCAACATTGGCTTTGATATCCCCCACTTGCTCCACATAGCTTAGAAATTCGATATCAAGTTTTTCTTTCAAGTATTTTTTCGCTATCGCCGCGGCGGCAACTCGAGCAAGAGTCTCGCGCGCAGATGCCCGGCCACTCCCTCTCCAATCACGAAATCCATACTTGGCCTCGTAAGTAAAATCAGCGTGCGACGGCCTGTATGCCTCTTTCAATTCAAGGTAATCATCCGACTCGAATTCCTCGTTGTGCGCAATGAGAAGTATCGGAGTGCCTGTAGTTTTTCCCTCAAAATAGCCTGAAAGAATCTTAATTTTATCTGCCTCCTTGCGAGGAGTTGTGATTTTGCTCTGCCCCGGTTTTCGACGATCTAATTCTTTTTGAATCTCTTCTTCAGTTATTTCAATACCCGGCGGGCAGCCATCAACGACAACGCCGACACCGCCGCCATGCGATTCGCCGAACGTCGTTATCCTAAAAAGTTGACCAAATGAATTTCCCGCCATAGTCGAATTATCCGATTGGCGCATTTCTGCGTTGCGGAGCCTCTGCATC
>Ga0209542_10019649_pt1 | contig 10793 bp, 10 predicted proteins | sample RifCSPhighO2_01_FD_184028 | JGI IMG/M metagenome (GOLD analysis project Ga0209542, IMG submission 184028) | Soil microbial communities from Rifle, Colorado - Rifle CSP2_plank highO2_0.1 (SPAdes) (version 2) | ecosystem: Environmental > Terrestrial > Deep subsurface > Rock core/Sediment ...
AGAGTGGTCCAAAGATATTCCAGTTACCATTTTAACTAATTCAGGTGAATCAGATAAAATAGCCAAGGCATTGGAACAAGGAGTCTCTAAATACATCATAAAATCCAGCATGGCGGTTGATGACATCGTTGAAAGAATTGCAAAAGAATTAAAGTAACTGCAAAATCTTATTACCATTAAAAAACCGCCCTAGGCGGTTTTTTCATTTTTCCTCAATAACTATTAGTCTTCAAAAATACTTATAAGATACCCGTCTATTTCTCGTTGCGCCATGTTGTAAAAATACATGTTCTTATCGTGCAAGTCATCAGCCAGTTTTTTGCCCACAAACCTCCAATGCCATGGTTCGAAAGTGTAATAATTATTATTTGGCGGATAGGACAGGACAAATCCATGCCTATAGGCATTATTGACTAACCATGTATAAGCTGGCGTATTGTCAAAACCATCAAGTTTTCCACTCGGGCTTTTTACCGTAAAATCAACCGTTGTTCCCAGCTGATGCTCAGAGTACCCCTGCTCCGCTGAAAAGCTATTGGCCGTCCCCGCACCGTATCTGACCACATAGCCACTCTTTAATTTAGATTGGTCGCCAAAGGATCGGTATCCAGATAAAATAAACAACTCAATATTATCCCTCTTGGCATCCCTTAACAGATCTTCTAAAAATGGTAGCATCTCTGTATGAAACGGTATTTTCTCTCCTTCTTTGTATATATAATCATCCTGTATATAGCTTAAATCCAAAGGCACATAGTTTTCACTCAAAAAGTACACTTTTGAATATTTTTTCAAAAGTTCCGAATCCAATTCATTCAGTTTTTTAAATACATTAACATCGCTTGAGAGATCTTTGACGATATCCTCGATAAGGGCGCTCTTTTGCCTTTCATTTTCAAGCGCCTCCTGTAAAAGAGTGTTATTTTCAGCCAACTGCCCGAAAACATTTTTCATTTCTGAAAAATCATTTTTAATTTTAGTAATTTCTTTTTTAGTGCTATCAATAAATGAATGGGCTTGGTATGCGCCAAAACCGACCCCGACAATCAAAACCGCCGTAATAGACGCTATTTGTTTATTAATTTTAATCATTTGCGTATTATACTTTGAATTATGAAACTCCTCGGAGGTCTTTTTATGCTGGAGTTTCGTAATCCAAAGTATTACAATATAATAACATAAAATAAAAAGCACTCCAAAGGCGCTTTCTTTACTCCACGGATACCGTGAATTACAAAATGGACATTGTAAAATAATTTTCTTGTCCTTTCTTCAATTTTTGGCTATATGTCAAGCATATACCCTGCGCCGCTCGGCTATAAATTCGCTATATTTTTTATGCTTATGCGTAACTAAGCATAAAAATTCTATCAAACTTCTATCTCAAAAATTAAAGAAAATCCAAAGAAACCATTTCGTAAATCGTGGTACAAATGGAATTTATCATGAAATAAAAAACAGCCCCGTTTGGGGCTGTTTTTAGGTCAGATTAGGTCGGATATTTACTTGCCGTTTTCAACGAATGATACGCAATCTCCCTGATTCTTAAATAATGTTCCGTCCGGACGGCCCATTGTCATCCAGCCTCCATCTTTGCATTCATCTTTGGTTACAGGAACAGGAACCTCATACGTAAAGAGCGTCGCATTGATCAATGTGTTATCTGCATCTAATGCTTGTTCTCCATCCGTAAACGCCCAGCTTGCATCTGCAACAAGTTGAATGCCGGTAACTGTATAATCTCCATATTTTACCAGGGCAGTTGCATATGGATCATAAAAAGTACCTGCGTCAAGCTGTGATGTATCAACTGGGTTTACCCCCTCAAGAAGGTCTCCAGTACTTAGCCAAACCGACGAAGGGCAACTAGTATAACTAGGCGTCGGACCGATGTAAACAAAGATATTACCCGTATCGGTGTTATCTGGACTTGTGACATTTATTTGGAATCGTGGGGATCCTCCACCGCAAGAATCATCCGATTCAAATCGATAATCAGTGCCCAACGCAGCAACGTCGGCAAAAGTCATGCCGCTTTCAACTCCATAATTAACGCCAGCGTAAGCTGGAGATGCGTCAGATATCAAGTGCACAGCACGATTTGATGCGTTCCCAGGTAAAACATATGACGCTTCGCCAAAGAATGAATAATGCCCTGGAGAATGCAACGCGAAAGCCACCGATGCCATAGTTAGCAATGAAACTAAAGCTACTGGAAAGAAAATATATTTTAATTTTTGCATAATTATTTTGTAATTTTAATATTAAAATTATAATAGTTTTATTATTCGACCTTTCTACATTATAATACTATTTAAAAATCGCAATAAGCTGCCGAACAATCAGTTCATTAGGTTTAACATGCTCCCCCGTAAAATCAAACCAAACTTTCATAAAATCACTTCTTTCAATTTTCCGTAGTTTTCCTATTTCTGGATCTTGCAAATAAATAAATTCTTCGTCCAATCCAACCACAACAGAATAATGGCCATCGGGAACTTGTGAATCATCATAATCAATTCGGCCTCGTGTAAACCAGTTTACGATGACTGGTATTTTTTTATTTAGCCATTCTTGGATTTCCTCAAAACTACTCTCGTTTTTTATTTCTACGGTAAATCCCAAAGATTCTGCGGCTTTCTTGATTCCCTGGTCATCGGTGCCAAAATTTTTTATGGTTTGAGCCAGTTTAGCTATTTGTTCTTCAGACTTTTCAATTCCATAATAATCAAAAACCATTTTAAGGCTTGCCGGGCCGCACATACTCTTAAAAAGAGTTTCCTGGAATGGTTTTACGGGTAATAAATCTTTTGACATAATACTACATTCTAGCAAAAAATCGCTCAAAAGGCGATTTTTTGCTCGGGGGGCGGTTTTTAGTTTCAAGCTTTCTAGTGTGTTTTGAAAAAAATCCCCCAAAAGCAGAGTCCTGTATACTCTTGGGGGCTATGCGGAACCTTTGGAACAACCTCAAATTCCTTAAAGTGTTGCATCGTAATGATATTCCTTAATTTGACGCATGTCAATCAGATGCGCTAAAAGACAAAAAACCAAGAAATAACTCTTGACTGGCAAGCAGCTACAAAGGTGAAACCTTTGTAGTTGTTTGGTAATTTTGATTAGATACTCCTGCTTTGAGGTGATATTTGAGATGATAAAGGATTGATCCTCTTTATTTTAACGATGAATACAACCAGCCCAACAGCAAGGCCTGCGTTTTCCGTCCATAAGCTCCCTCTGCGTCCTCTTGAGGCGATGACTCCTCGTTTCCGGTTTCTTGGCGCCTTCAATCCAACAGATCCACTCATTCCGGGCGAGTGGCGTAATATCCTCCCATGCCGCTTGCGCCGCCGGGACAGAAGCAAGAGTCTTTTGTAAATCCGCTGGGATTTCGTGAACCAGACCAGTAATCATTTCTTTTTTAGTCATATTTTACTATACAGGTCCGGTGCCATTTATATATACCCGAATTACACGCAAGCCCCAGAATTGTCACAGGCATCCTTGCAGGTGTTGGTGGTTTCTTTCTTTACGTTGGTTGAGCTAACGCAGTATACTTTTGTAGGATCAGTTTTCAGTACCGAACAGGCACACCAGGCATCATTAGTAGTTGTTACCACGCAGTCTGGGGCCACCCCGACAGCTGTATTAATGGCATCATAGATAGGCTTGTTTGCAATCACATAGTCTTTGCAGAAGCTTTCGTAGTCGACGTGTGAATCAAGATACGCAGCTCCGATGTTTAATAGGGTTGATAAGTTCTCTCTGATAGCCGCGTCCTTTGCTTTATTAATATAAGGAGCCACGTCGACCATTACAATTCCCGTCAATACAGCGACGATTGCTACCACGACTAATAATTCAATGATGGTAAACCCAGCACCACTTTCCTCACGCCATCTGAAATTGCTTTTTACCTTGTTATTATGTTGAAAAATCATAAGTTAAATTAACGCTACAATGGGAAAGTGGTGCTGGGTAAACCCCCATTTTCTTAGCACCACTTTTACCCTTGAGATTTTTAGCACTACATGCATTATTCATCGTAATACAATTTTTATATTGATTGAGAGAGTTTGTGGCAAAAGTGGTGCTAGGTAGAACCCCATTTTTTTTGCCATCTGCGCTTATTTTTAAGCAACATCGAATTCATGATATTTTAAATTAAATGCTAGTCTTTTTGAATTTTACCATTTCGTAATCCAAAGTTACTAGTTATTGTATCATAATTATCCATTCAAAGCAGATTAACTTTTCAACAGTAGCACCTGGGATATTTTTCCCGTACTTATATGATGCGTTCTGAACTTTAAATTGGATAAAGATTAGAAAAAAATAAGGATTTTATTGAGTTTTGTGAAATAAAAAACCCGCTACTTCTAAAAATAGCGGGAAATAAAGGCGGATTACTTAGTCTTTGGCGATTAACCAGATTTTCCGAATTTCTGACGCAACCCTTTTTTCAGTTCCTCTAAATGATTTTTATGGCACATGGGGCAAACTAAGGAGGTATTGGAATCTGATTCTTACCCTACTTGTTCGCCGTGGTGGTCCAATGACTCCTCAACATGCCCACATTTTGGATTTTTACAGGCATGCTTATAGTTATCATTGTACGCAGTATAACCACCATTTTCAAAGTGTTCACACTCAATGGTGTCAAAACCGCATTTTTGACATTTTATCCCAACGATAATAGACATAGCCTTCTCCCCCTTGCAAGAATTAAAGAACAACCCTAGTCTTATATTAATATTTTATTAAGCTTTGTCAATAAAAACCTGGCGATCTCTTTAGATCATATGTTCCAAAAATGTAACCATATTACAATATGGTTTTGTACAATAAAATAGCCCCTGCTCTGGACGAGAACAAGGGCCATTGCCGCGGAAAGGCGGACCGAACGTTACGACTTCAGAAAGTCTTCAAGAGTAGTAATCAGGCTTCGTGTCGCTTCATGGATCGGATTCCAGGAGACCACTTGCCATCCTTGGCGAAGGCCCTTGCCGAACCCCGGCATTACCAGTTCCGGGAACTCGTTGGTGACCTCCAGCCAGAAAAGCTGACTGACCTGGTCGATCCATTCATGCTGGACAGCGTGCTCATACAAGAGCTTTTTTTCCTCAGCGGTCAATTGCGAGGGTTTCACACCCGCATCCTGCTGAGATTGAAAGCGGGCGTGAACCTTCTCGCAGGTCGCCTTTACATCGCGGTTCATGGTGAGAACCGCGATATAAAAACGCCTGAGGTGGTCAGGCAAGACGCCTACCACCTTTTCTCCACTTTCCACCTTACCAGCAGGAAGGAGACTTTTGTCAACCTTACGCAGGTCGACGTTCTTGACCATCTCCAGTAGACTGGTCATCAGTAACGACTTCACTTCACCACATCCTTTCTTGTTTCAGATTACTCTTCCTATGCCCCAGCACAGGGAAAAGCAACCCTTTAATACTAGGCACATGATAGCAAATTAAATTTACTTGTCAAATAGGCGCTCCAAAGATGAAATAATACCCTGTCCTGGTTGCCCTAAACGAAGCTGAAGGGAGCGCAGTCAAAAGATTAGTCAGTTGGGGGGTTAATAAGAGTGGAAATAAATAATTTAAGCCTTGTTTAATGCTTCTTTGGCGTAAAATTTAATTTAAATCTACATTAAAAACTTTATATCCAATATCCTAACAAAAAATTGAGACCCATTATGGCGATAGCGATCAGGACAAAATTTCTAAATATTTTTTGAGGTATTTCATTGACGATTTTTCTTCCTATATAAGACCCACCTATTGCGACTATAAAAAGAATCGGAATATACCAATAATACTTTTGCTCCAAAAAACTTCCTGCAAAATAAATCGGTACTCGGGCAATATCTACTACTAATGCTATTGCAGCAGCAGTAGCAATATAAACTTCTTTTTTTAAATTAAATGCTGATAAAAAAGCCCCTCGTAAAGCTCCACCAGTCCCAATGAGACCAGCCAGAAATCCGGAAAGCCCTCCGCCAGCTATCGCATTATATTTGCTTGCAGGAAATTTAAAGCTCGGCCTTATAAGAGAAGTGGCTGCGAATAACAATAAGAAAAGCCCCATAGTAGTTTTTAAAATTTCTTGAGGAATATAATTTACTAAAGAAGCTCCTACTATTGTTAAGGTTATGCTTGGTACACCAAAAAGAAAAAATAACTTCTTATCAATGCCGTACTGAAAAAATGTTATTCTGCCAATATTGCCAAAAATATGTAGAAGAGCAACTAAAACAAGAGCTGTTTTAAAGTCTACGAAAAATAATGCGAGTGGGAAAAAGATAGTTGAAGAACCGAAACCAACCATCGTGCCTGCAATCTCGGAAAGAAATGCAAATATAAAAAAAAGAATTTCCGCCATATCAATTATTTTACCAAAAAATCGCCCTAAAGGCGATTTTTATGCTCTCCGCTTTGGACACCGTTAGAACCTGTTTAATGGCGTCCGCATAACCCTATTGATTATCTTCAATGCTTCTCCCGTTTATCGTACCGCCAATTTTAATCTTATTAAAATCAAGGTGTGAACCATGGTCAATATAGACATTGCCACGAATTTCTTCTAAACTGCCTAAATCTTCAATTTCGGAATCAGTAAAATCCACATCACCATGGATAACTTTTAACTTACCTAAACTTTTTATTTTTGATTTGCCTAACTTTAAACTTCCCCCCACATAACATAATTCCACTAAGTCTTCTATTGGTGAATTATGCAAATCCACATTACCCATAATGTATTTTAAATTTTTGGGCATTAATTTCAGACTAGTAAATGAGGCAAGAAATGAACCTGAAAGCAAAATTGTTTCATCATCAGCATGATCTGCATCCAATACAATATTTTCCATTGGACAATCAAAAATGATGGACAAGTGTTTTCCCGTATCTGTTCTTTTCAAAAGTTTCCTGAGTCTAGGATCATCTCGATAACCAAATCCTTCAATCCTCCCATCCATCCCATAAAAGAATCTTAAATCTTCTTTTGTAAATTCTTCTCCTCTACCTTTTTTCATCTCAAGCTCCGTTACACGCTTCATGTCATTTACCTTCTTCTCATACTTATTTCCCCCAGGCAATGTTTGCATTTTTTCCCTAGCGGTATCAATTAGAACTGGTTCAAGTTCTTGGTCTTGATTGATTCCCCGCACTTCGGCAATTTCTCCCTCTTGCATCCGAATGGCAATCCTGGGAACTTTGTATTGGTCATTTTTGTCTTTGGTGTAAAAAACATGGAAGTCTCCCATTTTTAATTGAGCTTCAGCGGTACTTTGACCAGCAGTACACCAACCGGTTCCATGACCTTGCAAGGATTCATAAAGAGGCTCTGCATCTTCTGGATTCTCACTTTGGTTGTATGTTGCCCATTTGCCCTCAATCTTTTCTGTTTCTTCTTCGGAAGCCGGTGTGCATTTTTCAATAGCATGGGCGTAGAGTTTAGCGAAGTTTTTGGTTTTAAGAAGCTCTTCCCATTTTTTACCATCTGCTTCCGGTAATACCCCCCCCTGCTGTTTTTGGACCGCATCCAAAACATATGCCAGCGCTTCTCGGTTAATATCAGGAAATTGGGTAGTCGTTCCCTTACTCCGTTTTTTGAAGGCTTTGGTTTTTTTGTCGTAAGACGAAAGCTGGGAAATGCTGCGAAACACCCAGTATTTGAGCCAGTCCGGATACATTGCATCATCTGAGCCAAGATAATCAACCCATGAGTCCAAGCTTTGTTCCTGATCATTAATAATTACTTTTGCCGCCTCACTTCTCATTTCAGCAGTTATATGAATATCACCGTGACCCTGCTCCCTGGCAATGCGCTGTTGGTTTTCAAAATAGCCTTCGGGAATATCTTCTTCTTTAATGACGAGCTTTTCATGGAGTTTGTCTTTAAGGAAATCCACCCTGAACTCTTTTTTATCGGTGTCTTTCTCTTCGGGATTGGAAATTTCATTGAGGCGTTTTAAGTATGCCCCAACCTTTTCGTTCTTATTTTTAGGTTTTTCACCCGTGCGGATACGTTGGCGCTTTAAAGCACCCTCTAATTCGGCAGAATGCTGAAGGTCTGGATATTTTTCGTTTAAAAATTGTTCGCCGGAGTTTCTATTTTCAGACATATTTTTTTATTAACTTTATTCTACTCCCAAGTCTTTTTTAATTTTTTCTATTAGTTCGGGAGAATAATGTTCCGTGACCTGATTCGACAAAGATATGTACTCCTTGAACCAATATGAATGCTCGCCTCGATAATTATTAGCTAAACGAGAAGCCCTTTCTTTTCCAATCTTCAAAATACCAGCTAAAGCCCTGTTCGTCATCCATCCCTCAGGCGCTTTTTCTTGTTTATCTACTTCTTCTTTGATAATTGCCACCAACTCGGGGGAGTAATGCTCTGTAATCCTATTGCTAACACCCAAATAATTACCAAACCAATCTGGATGCTCATTTTTGTATTTCTGGGCTATTCCCTTCGTTTTTGTTTCACCGCAATGCATTTCCTTGGCAAGACTATTATTCGTTATCCATCCCTCAGGCGCTTTTTCCTGCCTACCCACCTCTTCTTTGATAATTGCCGCCAACTCGGGGGAGTAATGCACAAACAATCCCCCTGTTTCACCTAGATAAAGCCTGAACCAATCTGAGTGCTCAACTTTATAGGTTTCGGCCATTCCTTCTACTTTTGAACTATCGCAATACATTTCCTTGGCAAGACTCTTATTCGTTATCCATCCCTCAGGCGCTTTTTCTTGTTTATCTACTTCTTCTTTGATAATTGCCACCAACTCGGGGGAGTAATGTTCGAATAATCTATTCGCTTTATTCAAATAATCCTTAAACCAATCCAGTTGAAGGTTTCTATATTGACTAGCTATGTTTTCTATTTTTTTGCGTCCAAATCCAAGATCAACAAATTCTTGCAATGTCATCCATCCTTCAGGCGCTTTTTCCGCCTTTTCCAACTCCATCTGCCGTGTAATTTTCATCACTTCGTTGGCATCAGTAGTAATTTCTAATCCCTCTACGTCAATTTTTTGATACGTTCTTTTTTCTCTTCTCTTTTGAGGAGAGGTTTCTGAAGTCTCATAAGATTTCTTATAGGCAACCGAGCAGCCCGCGACTTGAGCAAAGGTTACTGGTTGATTCCTCTTGCTACTATTTCGATCTAAAAATTCAACGATGGTTGCGTGTTTATTTTCATTTTCTTCATCTAGCCTTAGAACTCTTCCGCCTCGCTGTTCGGCAATAACCGGCGAGAGAGTAGGCCTTAAATTCAAGCAAACACTAGCTTTAGGTTCGTCAAAACCAGCAATTAAGATATCTGCATTGCAGAGCACTTTAACTTCTCCTCTGGCATATTTTTTTAAAATAACTTGTTGCTCTCTTTGATCCTGATCGCCATAAATTACAGTGGCAGATATATTTTCATCATTAAAAAGTCGAACAACATCTTTGGCATGCTGGACGCTCATGCAATAGACTACGGCAAGTTCGCCATCAAACATCTCTTTGTAGAGTTTAACCGCTGATTGATTGCGACTTTCGATATTAATAGAACGCTGCAAATCTTCTTGGTCATATTCGCCCGCTCTGGTAACTTTCACATTGCTCGTATTCACATTGGTTTGGGCAAGAATTACAGAAAAGGGACTAACAACTCCTTCCTCTGCCGCCTCCCTTACTCCGAGATTATGGATTTCAGTACTGAGGAGATTTCCCACCCTTTTATTAGCTGAATAGGTTGGGGTGGCGGTAAAGCCGATTTTAATACAACTAAACTTTTCTACGGCCTTACTCCTTTCATTACTTAGGGCGGTGTGGGCTTCATCAAGGACTAAAAGTTGGTAGTCATCAGGATTAACACTATCGTCTTTTAATCCCCTAACCAAAGAATCGTAGGTAATAACAGTAACATGTTCTCCTTCTCTTTTTTCTTCACTGTAGCGACCGCCAACATCCAAACCCTGGGCAAATTCTTCCAATTTATCTTTTGTTTGCGAAACCAAGAGTTTAGTGGGAACCACGACTAACGTTTTAAGACCAGTCGCTTCAATAAATTCAGCGAATACGACGGTTTTACCTGCGCCAGTAGGAAGTTTGACATACCCCTCTTTATTTCCATTCTCCAAAAAATCCCGAAGATCCTCAAATACGGTAAACTGACGCTCTCTCAGGGTGCGATCCTCCTCATTCTCTTGGTGGTTTTTGACGTAGGCGTCAAGATTTAAAAGCACAACCAGCCAGCGCTGGAACTCTTCTTTTCTTTCTTCGGGAATTTCAGAAATAGACTCAGAGCTTTCTCTATTTACATTTTCAAGATACTTTGCGTAACGTTCGGGAAACTTTTCTTTGATTTGCTTAAGAGACATGCCAAAAATATCCTCAGGCGTTGGCAAAGTTTCTTTAACTGGTTCTAGTATCTTTTCTTCAGCTTCTTCTTCTGATCTTCTCCCTCCTAAATTTTCCGACATAATTGTATGATATATTACCTGAGAATATTAATAAAAAACTGCTAGAAAAATCAATTACTAAATTGTATCCCAAAACAAGAAAAATGGGAAATATATCACCTTGAAAAATTACTTAAAATATGTGTAAAGACCCCCCTCCGTTCTTAAGACTGTAAAATAATCTCTGCCCGAGTAATACAGATGTTGGGAGAAAAGATAGACGAAAAAAACACTTTCGAACCGCCAGAAAAGCCCGTCAACAAAGGAAAAACACCAGCTTTCGCTGATGCTCATCCTATCTGGCTCGCCCTGCTCAACGATTTTAGAACTT
>Ga0209542_10019651_pt1 | contig 10792 bp, 9 predicted proteins | sample RifCSPhighO2_01_FD_184028 | JGI IMG/M metagenome (GOLD analysis project Ga0209542, IMG submission 184028) | Soil microbial communities from Rifle, Colorado - Rifle CSP2_plank highO2_0.1 (SPAdes) (version 2) | ecosystem: Environmental > Terrestrial > Deep subsurface > Rock core/Sediment ...
CCGGTAAGTTAAAAAAGGTCTATGATCCGCCAGCCGGCGGAAAGTTAACTTTTTAAGCTCCGGTGAACGGCAGCAATAACTATAATTGTTCTATGGTAGACCCGAAGTGGGTCCGCTGCCATAGTGAGGCGAAAAACCTCTCCGCCATCTGGCGGAAAAATTTGACTATATGCTGGAAACTCTCGTTATTCTGAATCTACTATGGTATAATGTATTCATAGATGAATACTCATAGTGACAACGATTTCAGTAGAGACAATCAGCAGGAAAGACTTAAGACTGAAAGCTGGATTGTAGGATTTGTGGATGGGGAAGGGTGCTTTTCTGTCTCAATATTCAAGAATCCAACGACAAAGAGTGGTTGGCAAGTGTTACCTGAATTTGTGGTAACACAAGGCGAAAAGAGTCTTATAGCACTTGAAGAAATTCAAAAGTACTTTGAGTGTGGAAGAATCTTTATAAACAAGCGATATGACAACCACCATGAACATCTGTATCGATATTGCGTTCGGAGGCTTAGGGATATTCAAGAGAAAATTATTCCTTTTTTTAAAGAAAATCCGTTGCGAACGGCAAAAAAGAAGGACTTTGAAAAATTTGTGAACGCTATCCAATTGATCAATAAGAAGGCTCATCTGACAGAAGATGGTCTTGAGTTGCTCAAGCAGATTAAACGGTCTTAAGAATCCTCAGAGACTATACGTCAAATGACATACCGACGGGTGTGTTAAAGATATAGTCCAACCATTAACATATCGTTAATGATCGAGCGAAATTCCTCGACAGGGGACCTTCCACTGTAAAGTGGAATTGAAAATTTGGCTATATGCTGGAATATCTGAGTATCTCACGCTACTCGTTCATACGAGTGACAATGCGATGGGTGCAGACAATCAGCAGGAAAGATAGGAGTATAATTGCATTATGGCACACGAATTTGAAACGACAGGCAAAGTTTTATTTCAGAGTTTGATAGATGAGTGGGAACAAGGTGATAAAATATTAATCAGACTTCAACAAGCGGTTAGTAGCGATGATGTTCGTCTAGTTATTGAAGAAGTTCGAGCTAACCAGGGTCGAAGAGAGATGATATTAGAAATTGCGCGACAACTTGGAATAAATCTTGATGACTTTGCCAATGTTGTTCTAGATGGCGAATATCGTGATATAACTGATTTGCTAAAGTGATATATTCCTAAATCCTCAACGACTATACGCCAAGCCCCGCGCAAATTTCAAAAGAAATTTGTTCGGTGAAGATATAGTCTGAACTTAGTAGCGATATTAAGAGCTTCTGATAGGAACTCAAGAAGCATCCGCCAACTGGCGGAGTAACATATTTGTGTCGGGCAAGTTCCGACCCGCACGAAAGGTAGAACGACTTAGCGACTGTCTTGAACCATTACCCGGCGAAATTGAAATGGCTGTGAAGATGCGGCCTACTTACACTTGGACAAAAAGACCCCGTGGAGCTTTACTGTAACTTGGCACTGAGGACTTTATTTTGACTGTCGAGCATAGGAGGGAGTCCGCCGCAAGGCGGACGAACAATGGAATACCTCTCTTCGAAATGGAGAAATCTGACCCGCGCCTGCATAAAAACGCAGGCGGGGAACACTGTCTGGTGGGCAGTTTAATTGGGGCGGTTGCCTCCAAAATTGTAACGGAGGCGTACAAAGGTTGGCTAACCCTGAATGGAAACCAGGGTCTGTCGTGCAAACGCGTCAAGCCAGCTTGACTGCGAGGCGTACATGCCGAGCAGAGACGAAAGTCGGTGTTAGTGATCCTCGGATGCATCGTGGGATGCACCGGGCTTAACGGATAAAAGCTACCCCGGGGATAACAGGCTGATCGCTTCCGAGAGTCCATATCGACGAGGCGGTTTGGCACCTCGATAAACAAATGGAGCCGTTGTCGAGGATATAAATTCAGCTCATAACGGAGAAAGCCTTTAGAGATTGAACCCTTCTGAAGGTCAACACCGTGGGAAGTCGTCCCGATTTTATCGTGGATTGACCCCGTAACGACTGATTCCCTCCGTCAATTGACGGAGAGGATGAGATAGTGTCTTTTTTAAGCATTATCACACGCTGAGTCCCGATTCTTATCGGGAAAGGTATAGTCTAAACCATTAGTAATAGTGGAAATTTAATTTGGTCGGCTCATCCTATCCTGGGGGTGGAGAAGCTCCCAAGGGTCCGGCTGTTCGCCGGTTAAAAGGGTACGCGAGCTGGGTTCAGAACGTAAATCTCATTGCGTTCTACGTCAGTAATGACGTAATATAAAAATGAAGTCAGAGAACTTCTGCTTTCTGTCACCTACCGAGGAAAAGCACAGAAAGAATCGACTAAAATCGGTGAAACCCCTATAAATTTCGAACGTTTATTTGGGCAATACCGAGGGTAAGACAAATATGACGAATGAGGAAAATGCATATATTGCAGGATTTTTAGATGGAGACGGGTGTATTATGCTTCAACTGGTATATCGACGCGATTACGTGTTGGGATATCAGATACGGGCAAGCGTCGTTTTCTATCAAAAGCAGCAATATCGTCCTTTTCTTCAATGGCTGCAAGATCAATTCGACGGCATGGGATATATTCGCAATCGTAACGACGGAATGAGCGAATATACAATTGTTGGAATTACTGACGTTGGGAAGATTTTACAGCACTTACTTCCATATCTTCGCTTGAAAAAGCGACAAGCAGAAATTGCACTCAATGTGATTTCGCAAATGCCTGGGTCTGGAAGAAAGATGACAGAGGAAAAATTGCTCACGTTATCAAAAGAAGTAGATCGTTTTTTAGAGCTGAATTATTCTAAACGACGAGTAAATACTTCTGAAAAATTACGTACATTTTTAGCCTCATATCATATTTGATCCCGTAGAGACTTGCTTCGCGAGGAGCAGATCCGTCAACTGGCGGATAATACGTCGACCCCCGATTAAATCGGGGTGAAGATATAGTCCATACAACTAGTAATAGTTGATTAGTTATGCGTGAGACAGTTCGGTCTCTATCCAGTGTGAGCGAGGATTCTTGAGGGAAGTTCTCCACAGTACGAGAGGACCTGGAGGAACAGATCCCTGGTGTGCCTATTGTCGGACTTCCGGCACCGTAGGGTAGCTAGATCTGGTCGGGATAAGCGCTGAAAGCATCTCAAGCGCCAAGCCCATCCCAAGATGAGGAATCGTTATAGACCCCTTGTAGATTACGAGGTTGATAGGCGAGGCGTGTACGCACCGCAAGGTGTTTAGCGTACTCGTACTAATTGGTCGATGTTGTGGAGAACAGAGGAAAACTTTGTTTTACTCAACGAAATTTAAGCAGTAAGGAGATCCTTGTGGATTTTCCCTTATAGTGCAACTACATTTTTAAAAAAAAGAACCGCTTTAGTGTCTTCCGGTGATTCGAGCGGCGTGGTACCACCCTATTCCATTCCGAACTGGGAAGTGAAACACGCTAGCGCCGACAATACCTGAGCCGCGAGGCTCCGGGAAGATAAGTCATCGCCGGGGGACAGTGAAGCGGTTTTTGTGATATAATAGACAAATCTTATCGAAAGGTGGTACTCATGAATGGGCAAAACTACAGCTTCTAAACTTTCTTCAGCTCCCCAGACGATGGAGGAGCTATTAGCATCGACAGGTTACGCCCTGAAAGGATTCAAAAAAGGCGACGTCATCGAAGGCGCCGTTTCCTTTGTTTCTCCCAAAGAGGTTCGGATTGATATTGGCAGTAAAACCGAGGGCGTCGTCATCGACCGGGAACTTGAGAATTTTAAAGAAGCCCTCATGGCGCTTAAAATAGGTGATCGGGTCGTTTGTCAGGTGATTGTTGCCGAAAATGACCGCGGTCAGTCTGTTTTATCACTCCGTCGAAGTATTTTTGAGAAAAAATGGCAGGAACTCGCCGACCACATAAAAAGCGGCGAACCGGTCGATGTTGTCTGCCGGGAGGCAGTTCGCGGCGGGATTCTCGTTGATTACGGAGGAATACGAGGCTACATTCCCCAGTCACAGCTCGATTCGGCAAGTGTCAAGCAGATCGATAAGCTCTCCGGCAGAGTCATTGTCGTCAAAGTCATCGAAGCAGATCGGGAAACAAATCGTCTGGTGTTTTCTCAACGCGCGATTACAGAGGCAGGTGCGCTTGCCAAGCAAAAAGAACTTCTCGAAGGCCTGGAAATTGGTACAGCCGTCGAGGCGGTGATTACCACACTTGTTCCTTTTGGTGCATTTGCGAAATTTACTCTTACCAAAGACGAAGCCCCCCAGGAGGTCGAGGGACTTATTCATATTTCGGAGATTGCGTGGGAAAAAGTTGATGATGCAGGCCAATACCTTAAAGTGGGTGACAAGCTCAAAGTTAAAGTGATCGGTGTTGATCCCAATACCGGTAAACTCTCGCTGTCCCTCAAACAATTGCTTCCTGACCCGTGGGAAAATGTTCTGGACATGTTTGAAAAAGACAGTCAAGTCAAAGGAACCGTGTCGAGAGCAACACCGTATGGCATATTTGTGAATTTAAGTCCTGGTATCGAGGGACTCTTGCATATCAGTAAAGTCGCTCCGGGGGAAGAGCCCAAAGCGGGGGATGCAATTACCTGCATTATTGAAGATATCCAGGTCGATAAGCGAAAAATCTCGCTCTCGATGACCTTGACTGAAAAACCGATAGGGTACAGATAGAATCAACTAATCATCTAATCAACTAATAGTCAAATCATCCAATGGAAAACAATCGATTTGACATCCACGATCGAATTTTTACCTTCGTTATTCGCGTCCTTAAACTTATAAAAGCTCTTCCGAAAACATTTGAAAATAAAACGCTCATTGATCAGCTGATACGATCAGCAACCTCGATGGGTGCTAATGATCAAGAAGCAGACGGTGTATCAACGAAGAAAGATTTTACCCATTGTTATACCGTTGTACGGAAAGAGTCAAAAGAAACGTATTACTGGTTGCGGCTCATCGGAGAGACTAACGAGAATATAAGTACTCGAATGAACGCACTATTACAGGAAAATAAAGAAATTATTAGCATCGTCAGTACCATTCTCAAGAATGCTAATAAAATTGGATAATTAGTTGATTGGAAATTAGTTGATTAGTTGATTATGAGATACGTAGGAATAATTACAGTTCTTGTAATAACAACGTTACTATTGTTCTACAGCCTCGGAGATAACGCGCTTTCTCATTGGGATGAGGCGTGGTATGCGGATGTTTCGCGGACGATGCTTCGGACGGGTAACTATTTTACGCCGGTTTGGAATGGACACCCGTTTTTTGATAAGCCGCCGCTGTTTTACTGGGTAACTGCGTTTTCGATGAAACTATTTGGAGTGGGAGAATGGAGCATTCGGGCAGTCTCGGCAGTTGCCGGCGTTGGAACTGTACTCATAACCTATCTTCTTGCACAACGATTATTTTCCAATCGATCTATGAGTTTGATTTCAGCAATGGTGTTGGCTTCAACCATCGCGTTTCTCTTTCGTAGCCGGACCGGCAATCTGGACACGTTTCTTACGTTTTGGCTGACACTCGGTATGTATGCAATCTACACAAAGCGACGATTAGTACTCGTCATAGCAATTATTGCAGCATTTTTGACCAAATGGTTTATCGCATTTCTATTTCCTATACTTTTCATCCTGCGGTCAAGATCGCACGTTAAATCTGTTGGAATAGCGCTTCTATTTGCAATCGCCTGGATTGCTATCTACACAAAAGCCTATGGTCAACCATTCCTCGACGAATTTTGGTTTAACCAATACGGCAAGGTCGCACCGGGCGCATTTTCTTTTGATTATATTTTGTATCTTAAAAGTGGTTTAAAACTTTGGTTTATTTTTTTGATTCCGGCCATCTACCTCGCAAGAAAACTACCTATATCGATATATATTTTCCTGATAATTTTTGGGTTATCTTTTTCTGCAAATAAAAGTGATTGGTTTTTAATGCCTCTTTATCCACTTATTGCAATAGTAATTGGCTTTATGATGAGGAGATGGATTATAGTTGTTGTCGCTATTGCCGTTTTTCATATCACATATTACGGATCACTATACATTCCTGCCAATACAGCAGCTGATGATGCGGCTGTTGCCAAAGTAGCCAAAGCACGCACCCTGCCTGGCGACAAATTGTACGTCACCAATTATTTAATACCAACGATTGCGTATTACAGTCAGCGGCAAACGTATGCCGTCTATGGTAATCGGCGGGATCCCAACTCACCCTGGATTTTACCCCAGGAGGATTGGCAGAGGATAAAAGAGAACCCACGAGTATTTGTAATTACGAATTTCGGAGAACTTGAGCAGCTCAAAAAAGATCTCGCGCCGCACGAAGTAGAGATGCTCTATCAATCCGGAGATAAATTGTTAGTAGGGAAGCGGGGGTGATTTTTTGTGCATATACCACCAGGTGAGCAGTAATCCGGTAAGAATGATTGCGCCGACGCCGATTGATGCCCATGGGAATGCCTTTTCTTCTTTTTGTTCTTCCATAGGTGTTGGTGAGGTAAGAGGAATAGTTGGTGTTGGCGTTATCGTAGTAAGCGCGACGAGTTGTGTACCGATCGTGGGTTGTGGTGTTGGGGGGATGGGGGTAGCAGTCGGACGAAACGTCGTGGTTCCTGCCCGACTCACCGCAGTGGTCTTTTGGCACGTTCCCGGACGGGACGAGAAGCTACCGTTGTTGTCGCGTACCCGGCACGATGCGGCAAACGAACCGGTTATCGTATAGGTGTGGGTCGTAGATATCGTTCCTTTCGCCCCTATATTTTTTTCGATTGAAAGTTGTTGGCCGTCTCCGAAGGTGAATTCTGCATAATTAACGTCATCGTCTGTGTCTGAACCAGTACACGAGAATGTTACGGTCAGCGGTGTCGTGCCGCTGGTTTTATTGACGGAGAGTCCCTCGCAGACCGGATTGATATTATTGCCACTATCTGGCGCACTCGTTGCGGTCGGGAGGGGCGTTGCCGTGGGAACGGGTGTGTTCGTGGGTTGGGTTTGTGAGTCAAACGTGATCGTCGACTGATTGAGACTACCACAGGAGAGGATGTTGGTGCCGGTGGTACTCAAAATTTGAGACGTGGGCGAAACAGGTCCGCACCGAAACGACACCGTGGCGCTTCCCGAACTCTTTTTTGCCCTGAGCGTTATTATGGCGAGTGTTCCCGCGCCGGTATTACTTGAAAAGATCTGGAACGAACCGGCGTGAATTTCGAGCCTGTCATTTTCCGGGTCGTTTGCCCAGGCAAAGTTAGGGAAAAAACCGCCGTTTGAAACTCCTGTGACATCAAAATCATCATCGTCGTAGGAGATGACTGCATCGCTGCCTATTGCCTGGTTGCTTTCGACGTCAATCGCAACACGTAATTCAAACGTCGCGTTGTTTAGAACCGTGATAGAAGCAGGCTCCAAATTCAGGCGCGGGGCCGCATGGGCCTTTGTTGCCCCCGCAAAGCTGCCGACTCCGGCAAGCAGGAAGATGATGACGAGGCGGGCAAGCTTAATTTTCATCGTATCGGGTTTCCAAGGTCTTGCGCATGAGGAACACATCGGCAATGTCGATGCATCCGTTGTAATTGAGATCTGCAGTCGCCTTTTCTTGTGTCGTAAGAGCAGAACAGGGTTTGGTGAGGAGGGATTTAATGATATCAAAGTCGGCCATATCTGCTTTTCCGTCTTGTGGCGGCAGATCGCCGGGATCCAAAGGCAGTCCGGTAAAATCGAAAACAGATGTTAATGTTCCAGATGGAAGAGTTATCGATTCATTTCCGACACATGGTTCGATTTGACCTGTTTGTTTACAGAATTTCCGCGCGACATGTTTTTCTCCTTTCAAAATAATAGTGTACCCAGGTCCGGCGGGGAGGTAGGATCTAGACCAACCGATGGTGGCTTTATATACGCCGTTTCCATCATGCGTAAACAGGATCGGTGGCGTGATGAGATTAATGTCGTTTCGGACAAATCGGGCCGTTACTTTTGCACCTTGGGCCGCGCCACCAGTGACCCCGGAGAATTTTATTTTAAACTCAATAGTGATTCCTCCTTGTGGTGGTGTTGGCGTCGGGGTAAACGTCGGCGTTGGAGAAATCGTAGGGGTTGGAGTGGGAGTGCTGCATGGTCCACGATGCCCCATAAATTCTTGGTTTGCAAATAAAGCAGGAGAGCCAACAGTGAGACAAAATTTTTCACCAAAGAGTGGATCTGCGGAGATATTGTTGTTCACACCCGTCAAGTCAGGTATTGTTCCATAGTTTTGTCGATTTCCAAAAAGGTCATTGCTGCGCATGGTATAACTTCCTGCACCTGATCCTTCTTTGATATCAATGCCGATGCCCGCATTGAACGCAACGATATTTTTTTCAAAAAGAAGATTTGTGCTCCCGTCGATGGTAAATTGGGACAATACTGCCGCCTGAAAAGAAGGATCACTCGCCTGGTTGTTGACGATCGTATTGTTGTGAACATTTAGATTTTGCGTTCGTACGAGATTGATCGCCCGTTCACGATTATTTCTTATGACATTAAATGCTACAGTGCCCGACGAATCAGACAACGATATTCCGGTGTTTGCATCATGAATTATATTGTTCGTAATCGTGACATCGTTTGATCCACTTACTTCAAGAGCTCCTGCGCTACTTGATATCTCGGTATTTACTATTTTATTTCCAGAGCCTCCCTGAATATCGAGCGTATGTGCCGATTGATCTGAAAGGAGAGCGTATCGGACAGCAAATCCCGAGCTGTCACGGATGCTCACGAGCCCATTGGACGTCCGTCCGTTGATTTCCATCCATTCGATACTCCCGCTTGAGTTTTGAATGTTGATGCCACCCCGGGTTCCGTTAAATTCAAGTCGTATCGCTTTTGATGCTTGTGAGGCATCACCCTGTATAAGCAAATTTGTTTTATTGACTATGTTGATACTAAATGTATTTCCCGATTCGGGTATAGCATACGTACCGGGTTGAATTCGGATCGTGATATTCGGCCCGTTCACATGGTCTATGGCGCGCTGGAGGTCATGGCATGTGCTGGTGGTGTCTGTGATACCCACCGTTATGACATTGTTAACCGGAAGACAGTTGCCTTGTTCCGTATCCGCTGCTTTTTTCCTCAGTTCCAGCCGTTGGGTTTGGACAGCCCAGATGGAAATACCGGAGAGAATGAGGAGGACGAGGAGAAGAAAGAATCCTTTTTTGGAATGCAATAAACTCATGTACAACCATCATGGAACAATGGGTATGGTAAGTCAAGAAATTTCGATTATAATGGCGTTACCTTTTTATGAAATCCCATTCCTCCTTCGTCTGTCAACAGTGCGGGTATGAGACGCCCCAGTGGTACGGGAAATGCCCGAACTGCGGGGAGTGGAATACGTTGGTGGAGACGGTGAGGGAAGAAGGTAAACGGCAAACGGAAAACGGTAAAAGGGGAATACAAAGCGCAAAGCCCCAAAAACTATCTGAAGTAAAGCATATCGAGAAGAATCGTTTAAAGAGCGGATACGGGGAATTTGATCGGGTGATGGGCGGGGGGATTGTGCCCGGGTCCGTCACGCTCCTGGCCGGCGATCCGGGGATAGGGAAATCCACGCTTCTCCTTCATGTGCTTTCTAAGATCGGTGGCATGTATGTATCGGGAGAAGAGTCGGCAGAACAGGTGAAGCTGCGGGCGAAACGGTTGGGGATAGATGGAGCGAACATCAGTGTCTTTGCAGAGACGAACGTGGAAGGGATTGTCTCTGTCATTCCGGCCACCGAGCCGGAATCCAGTGGGAAAGAAGATGGATCCCGGGTCAAGCCCGGGATGACAAGGGTGCCCTTAGTCATCATCGACTCGATTCAAACGCTTTCTTCCTCGGACCTTGATGGCATGGCCGGATCGGTGGGGCAGATACGGCGAAGTGCCGAGCTTTTGATCGCTGCAGCAAAATCTCGCAGCATCCCCATCCTCATTATCGGACATGTAACGAAAGAGGGTGCGATTGCCGGGCCAAAGGTACTCGAACATATGGTCGATACCGTTCTTTATATAGAAGGCGAGCGATTTGCCAATGCCAGAATTTTACGAACCCTCAAAAATCGTTTTGGTCCGGTGGAAGAGGTGGGAATTTTTGAAATGGCAGACGAAGGACTAAAAGAAGTAGACAATCCCTCTGCTCTATTTCTTCAAGATCGAGTAAAAAATGTTCCCGGGTCTGTGGTGACGGTAATAATGGAAGGAACCCGCCCGTTGCTCGTTGAAATCCAGGGATTGGCGGTTCCCAGTCAACTTGCGATGCCCAGAAGAGTGGGAAGCGGAGTGGACTACAACAGGTTGCAGTTATTGGTTGCCATTTTACAAAAACGACTCAATGTGCCTCTTGGAACCTTTGACATTTTTGTCAACGTGAGCGGCGGACTGAAAATTTCTGAACCCTCTGCAGACCTTGCTATCGCTCTTGCAATACTTTCATCATTCAAAAATAAAGCGCTTGATCCAAAGACCGCAGTATTTGGCGAAGTGGGACTTTTGGGCGAAGTGCGATCGATCGGATCAGAAGATAGAAGAAGTAAAGAAGCAAAACGGTTGGGATTTACGACGGTTCTGTCTCCAAAAATAGCACGAAACCTTCAACAAGTGACGAAGTATCTCGATGGGTAAACCAAATCATTTAGAGCGCCTTACTGCTTTCCGGAGGACTGAGCGTTTCAGGTACGACCATGTCATTGGCTGGTTGTCCCATGAGTGATTTCATAATCCGGATCGG
>Ga0209542_10019652_pt1 | contig 10792 bp, 13 predicted proteins | sample RifCSPhighO2_01_FD_184028 | JGI IMG/M metagenome (GOLD analysis project Ga0209542, IMG submission 184028) | Soil microbial communities from Rifle, Colorado - Rifle CSP2_plank highO2_0.1 (SPAdes) (version 2) | ecosystem: Environmental > Terrestrial > Deep subsurface > Rock core/Sediment ...
GGCGTCTTGTTTTGCATGCTAAATGTACCGCTTTTATCAAACAGTACTTCAACAATAGCACGCTCAGATGGTCCCAAGACTACCGAGTCTTTCCATTGGTCCTTTTCATAGGCACCACCGTCAGCTCCGACGAGTTTCATTTTTGCGTCCTCAATCGCAAAGTTGAATGGCCGTGTATTGGCGGAATTTGTAATATAAAAACGGATAACTTCACCTTTCTTTGCGGATAACGCATAGTTAGTTTCGCCATTAATAAGCATGACATTACCGAATCGTCCCATGAGAGTACGATCAGCTTCCTGTTTGCTTAGCATGATTTTCCCATTCTCAATGAGGATGTCGTCAAGGAACAAAGGAATCTCACGGTTCACCGGCGACCAGTAATCATTACTTGCCGGAACAACCAAATAATTGCCATATAAGCCAAGTTCCTGCTCATAATCCTCCCTAACGTGTGGGTGGTACCAGAACATACCCACATCCGGGAATTTCAACTTGTAGGCAAATGTTTCGCTTGGCTCCATTTCTTTCTGACTTGTTTGTGAACCGTCAAACTGATTATCCATCCGAATGCCATGGGAATGTAGCAGGGTCTTTATATCGGTATTATTTTTGAAGTTTATGGTAACTTCCGATCCTTGGATAATTTTAATAAGTGGCCCTGGAATTGAACCATTATAGGCAAGCATCCTATATTTTGTTCCGCTAATGTCCTTTTCAATGTAACCTGCGGTAAGGTTGTAAGTATCGCCGTTTTTTAGTTCTACCGTCTCGCTGGGGCTAGCTTCGGGTAAACCAGAGACATCGGTGCTTATATAATCCTTTTGTAACGCAGACTGCTTACTCTGCCAAAAGAAAACAGAGCCAATAAGAGCAACCACTACAACAGCAAGAATGATGTAAAGATATTTTTTGCTCATATATATTAGATAACTTAATTATATCCCCGTTCAACAAAGTAGCCATGTGCATCTTTTAAAATTCTTCGCACACACCATTTTGCATAAGATTTTCCAAATATGTAACCCAGCCAGATATTTGTTTGTGGTAAATCATAATCAATAGAAACTTGTAGCACGGATTCACTATTTTTCGGTTTAATTTCAAACTTCATTTTATAATAACCGATAACTAAAAGTTTTAAATCTCCTACTGTTTCCCAGGCTTTTTGAAGTGCTGGCTGATAGTGAGTAATAACTTCATCAAGAAATATCTTTATTCCGAATGCTCTGCCAGTGAGACGAATATGAGAGCCTACTTTTTGCCCCCTTCCTTCATCCAAAAAATTTTCCATTTTCCCTCCGCCCATCATCCAAGAGGATTTGCTCATATGAGAAGACAAACGAGAATGGTCGTCTAGATAAGCAAATAGCATCACTGCATTAGCGGGGATTACCACGCTTTCCTCATAATGTTGTTTGTAATTTTTCATTTTTCTAAAAAGTATTTATCGCCAAAGAGCCATTTCATATATTTTAAATTAAAGTAGTGGCCAAGACGTAGAAAAAAGGCACAAATACCAATAATCATTGTTAGCCAGCCAAGCCATTCTGGCATATTCCGACCTAAACCAGAGAAGAGTCCTAAAAAAGATAAAAATATGCCTAATAATATTCCGCTAATATCAAGTAAAATTAAAAATGGTATTTTTAAAAATTTGTAAATAACGATGATTAAATTTTTAATTTAGATTCGACCCTTTTTAGCAGTACCGCGTTAGTTGCGACAATAATAGAAGAAATACTCATTAAAAGTGCTGCAAATTCCGGCCTTAGCACAATATTAAAATTGGGGTACAAAATCCCTCCGGCAACAGGTATGGCTAACACATTATAGATTGAAGCCCAGAAAAGATTTTGTTTCATTTTGACTACCGTTGCTTTACTTAAGGTAATTGCTCGAAGAATATCTAAAGGATCAGATTTCATAAGTACAACTTTTGCTGTTTCTATGGCCACATCAGTGCCAGCTCCAATGGCAATCCCGACATCTGCCTGCGCAAGCGCCGGGGCATCGTTCACGCCATCACCCACCATGGCTGTGAATTTCCCTTCCTGCTGGAGTTTTTTGACATAGCTTGCTTTGTCGGCAGGCATCACTTCGGCAAAGACTCTCTCAATGCCAATTTGGCTGGCTACTTTTTCTGCGGTGGTTTTGTTATCGCCGGTAATCATAGCAATCTCAATTCCCAGCTTTTTTAAACGTTCTACGGTTTTTATGGCATTAGGTTTTACCGGATCGGCCGCCCCAATGACCGCTTTAATGACTCCATCAACGGCAAGAATCATAATGGTTTCTCCTTGCTCCAAAAATTCATTGATTTTTTGTTCTAATTCTCCGAGGGCAATATTACTTTCTTTCATTAATTTAATCGTACCAATAAGCACATGTTTGTTATCCACAACGGCTTTCACTCCCAAACCTGAAAGATTTTCAAATTTATTAACTGATTGAGGCAATGATAGGCTACGTTTTTTTAGCTCTTCAAGCACTGCCTCCGCTAACGGGTGGGATGATTTAGCTTCTGCTGCGCCAACTAACCTTAATGCTTCGCCTGCATCAAAGCCATCTATCGTGGCTATATCAGTTATTTTTGGTTTTCCTTCAGTGAGAGTCCCTGTTTTGTCTAACACGATAGCCTGAATTTTAGATACTTGTTCAAGGGTGGGTGCATCCTTAATTAAAATATTATATTTTGCTCCAAGGCCGGTGCCAACAGCCACGGCAGTCGGAGTAGCCAATCCTAGCGCATCAGGACAGGCGATAACAACGGTGGCGATAGCAAACGAGAGCGCCAAAAGGAGCGGTGAACCGACTATAAAATACCAGATAATAAATACTAATAAGCCCGACGATACCGCTCCGATAACCAGATATTTTGCAAACCTGTCAGCGAGTCTTTGCCCTGGCGCTTTTGAATTCTGGGCTTGCTCCACCATGCGGACAATCTGGGCAAGAGCAGTATCTTTACCAATTTTTGTCGCTTTAAATTTTACTGAACCGGCAGTATTAATTGATCCGCCAATTACCTGGTCTCCTGCTTTTTTGGCAGTGGGAATAGATTCTCCGGTAACTAATGATTCATCAATAGCAGTTTCGCCCTCAATAATCTCGCCATCAACAGCTACTTTATCTCCAGGTTTTAGCACGATAATATCCCCCACTTTTATTTCTGAAGTTGAAACGAGTATTTCTTTTCCATCTTTGAAAATTCTGGCTTGAGGCGGAACTAAGTTAAACAATGCTTGCAGTGCATCAGTAGTTCCACGGCGGGATTTCATTTCCATCCAATGACCAAATAATACAAAGGTAATCAACATGGCCGCTGCTTCATAATATGAATCGCTGCTGCCGATTAATGTCAGTAACACACTAAAACCATAGGCTGCCGTAATGCCTACCGCAATCAGCACGGCCATATTGAGTGTTTTATTTTTTAAAGCAAAATAGGTTGAGTATAAAAAAATCCAGCCCGAATAAAAGAACACAGGCGTAGTTAAAATAAACAGAATCCATGGAATGGGCAGTGGCGAAGGAAGATTAATTCCAAGAAATTCTGTGCCAAGCGGTGAATATAAAATAATCGGTATCGTCAGTATGAGGGCAAAGAAAAACTTGTTTTTAATATCAATTTCCATGAGCCGTGCCATTTCCCGACCAGCAAGGCCAGTATGATCCATCCCCATAGTCATAGACATACTCATTTTAAACCTTTGCCAAAAAGTCATTTTGGACGGGTCTCCCATTACGTGTCCTTCGTGAGAGCCTTGCTCGTTTTTTGTTTCTACTTTTTTAACTAGCATCATTCCACACTTGGGGCATGTGCCAGGCATACTTTTTTGCACATTAGGATGCATAGGACAAACATATGTTGTCTTTCTACTGCCTTGATTTTGCAAATTATGACTATTGTGGTTCATACGATTTATTATTCTCAACAGCGTGTCTTATGATTTCCACATTACAACTGTGATGTTCTTTACACCACGCCTCGCATTTGTCTTTCCACCCTCTTTTCTTATAATATAATTGGCAACCAGGACACTGATGAAGTTCTTTATTGATTTTATGACTGTCGTCATTCATATTACTTATAAATGTTTTAGTTTGTGCAATGTGAAATGTTCGTAGATACTCGACTACATAAGTAGTTATTTTCTTTTTTAAATCCGGCCGGCAGGAACATGTGGTAATTCCTCCAAAAATAAGAGTTAAAATAGAAAAATATAAGCCGCCGGCCAGATACCGACTAACGATAAGCTCCAAATTAACCAGGTGTATTGAATGCTTATTCAGTCAGATCTTTTTTCTTTTCATCAAATTCTTTTTTATCTATCTCGCCCTTGGCGTATCGCTCTCTGAGTATATCTATGGCAGTTTTAGGACCAGATGTTTTTTCAGAATGATTATTGCCACCTATTTCTCTGGTTACCCAAACAATAAAGAGAATGATGGCGGCCCAAACGATAATCATCATTATGCCTCCGCCAAGACCCCAGCCAAACATATTGCCCTCGTATAAGTAGTTCATCATATTGTTTAATAATTAATTTATTAATAGTATTTTGATTACTAAAAAACCAAAACCTTATCCGAACTTTCGACCATTTTTAGCAAATCAGACATTGTTGAAACCGGACATATTTTACTTTCGCCCTTTCCACGCAATTGAAGGCAAGTGCTGCAAACATACAGTTTGCCTTTCAGGTTTTTAAATTCCGCCACTTTTATGGAAACATCAAAATCTTTGCTATCGCGAATGACATCAAGTTCCGATCCTTCACTCATTAAAAATATTTCTACTTGATGATTGGCCTTGAGTGCAGTAATACCAAGCCGGAACGCATTCCAAACATGTTCAAGATTACTGGATTGTAAAATTATGCCAAGTTTCATAAAATGAAATACCTAATAGTATTATTTATGCGATAAGGTATACACCTTGATTAATTCCTTGACGGCCTTCTCTTCTTCTCCTTTGTGTTGCATTTGGTGTTTAGCATGAGTCCTAAGATGATTTTCTAGCATATGGGCATCAAGGCTCTTGAGCGACCTTTGGATGGAAAGCGACTGCTCTAAAAGTTCAGGACAGTATACTTCCTTCTCAATGGCCTTGATGAGGCCGTCCAGCTGTCCTCGTATAATCTTTGCACGATGCAAAGATCTATCCTTAATTTTTTTATCTAACATATAAATGTGCGGGCGTTTTATTAGTAAATATACCCGTCTACTTATAGGTTATACCCCCATACCCTATATGTCAATGCCCTCGACCCGTGGACAACTTAAAAGCGGAGTTATTACTCCGCTTTTAAGTTTTTATAATTTTTGGCTTTTAATCCTTAAGCTATTTCCCACTACGCTTACACTTGAAAATGCCATTGCCAAGCCGGCAAAAATAGGGTTAAGCATCCAGCCGAAGATTGGATAGAATAATCCTGCCGCCAATGGGATGCCAGCTAAGTTATAAATAAATGCCCAGAATAAGTTCTGTTTGATTCCTCGCATGGTCATCTTTGAAAGCTTGATGGCTTTTACTAATTTTGATATATCTCCATGTAAAAGAGTAATGCCTGCAGTTTCAATGGCCACATCAGTGCCAGTTCCCATGGCAATTCCCACATCGGCCTGGGCAAGCGCCGGCGCATCATTTACTCCATCTCCAGCCATGGCTACTATTTTGCCCTGTCTTTGAAGCTCTTTGATTTTATTAAGTTTATCTTCGGGCAGTACTTCAGCCACCACTTCATCGATGCCAACTTCTTTTGCGATAGCTTGAGCTGTATTTTTGTTATCGCCCGTAAGCATGACTGTTTTAATCCCAAGTTTGTGTAAATTTTTTACCGCCTCGACCGCTTCTAATTTTATGGTATCAGCCACCATCACTACAGCCAGCACTTCATTTTTGGTGGCAAGGATAGCCGGCGTCTTACCTTGTGATGTTTCTGCTTGGAGACTTTTTACATCAAACGAAAGCCTTAAGTCGGAAATGAGTTTTGTATTGCCAGCAAAATATTCCGTATCTTTAATTTTCCCCTTAAGGCCCTTGCCTTTAATGATTTCGAATCCCTGCACCAAAGCAATATCAGCTTCTATTTCTTTAGCATACTCTATGATAGCATGGGCAATTGGATGTTCCGATTTTTTTTCAAGACCGGCAAGAATAGATAATACTTCTTCTTCGGCTAATTTTGAATAATTTTTAACGCTGGTGATTTCGGGTTTGCCACGGGTTATTGTTCCTGTTTTATCAACTACCACTACATTTACTTTGTGGAGTTTTTCAAGCGTTGCGGCATCTTTAATTAAAATACCTTCTCTGGCTCCCTTTCCTACTCCAACAATGATTGCCGTGGATGTAGCCAATCCCAAAGCGCATGGACAGGCAATCACGAGAATACCAACAAAGGAAGTTAGACCGAATGATAACGCCTGAGAAAAACCTACATAATACGTTCCGATGGTAAGCCATGCGCCGAGAGCAAAAAATGATAGCACCAGTACCACTGGTACAAAAATACTTGAAATTTTATCAGCCAATGCTTGAATCGGCGCCTTGCTTCCCTGGGCATCTTCAACCATTTTTACAATATGAGCCAAAAGTGTTTCTGATCCAACCTTTGTCGCTTTGAAGGTAAAAGCACTATTGGTATTGATGGTCCCAGCAACAACTGGATCTCCTACTTTTTTCTCAACTGGCATCGGTTCGCCGGTTATCATTGCTTCATCAATGAATGAGCTTCCTTCGGTAATAATCCCATCAACAGGAACTTTAGCCCCTGGTTTTACGATAATCAGATCTCCATGTTTTACTTCATTAATGGAAATTTCTATTTCTTTGCCATCACGAATGACTAAAGCGGTTTTTTCCTGAAGATTCAAGAGTTTTTCTATGGCGTCTCCAGTCTTAAGCTTTGATCTGGCTTCAAGGTATTTTCCTAATGCAATAAATGTAATGACCACAATGGTAATATCATAATAAGTATGATCCACATTGATAAATTGCCTGAGTGGCCCTTCAAATGCTGTTACAATAAAGCTATAAAGATACGCCACAAAAGTGCCGATACCTATTAAGGTATCCATATTCGCTTTGCCATACCTGAAAAAACGATACATACCAAGCAGATACGGCTTTCCTACCACAAATAATACATACGTGGCCATCAATGGCAGTAGATGATGAAAAAACTCAGAGATATTTATTGGAAGAATAGCGACAATGTTAAGTTGGGCTAAAATATCCCAACTCATAATAAAAATACCAATAACGGCAAGCGGAATAGCAGACAGTACCTTATTTCTCTGATCTGAAATTTCTAAAAGTTTTTCTTTCTTTAATTGATTAATGCCAATCTCTGCTTTATCGTTATCAGCCGATGTACTCATATCGTTTACCGTAGGCATAACTATAGAATAGCCAAGGGGCTCAATCTTCTTTGACAAAGTCTCAAGAGTTATCTTTAAAGGGTCAAACGACATCTTTACATTTTCCGTCCCGTAATTTACTTGTACAGACTGAACGCCCTCAACCTTTTTGAAAGTTCTTTCTATGATGCTTGCGCATGAGGCGCAATGCATCCCTTTAATTTTATATGTGTTCGTCTGCATAGTTATAGATTGAGTTCAACGTTATATTTTCCTAATTTTTCGACCTCTCTTTTAAATTCCTGTAAATTAGCATCTTCGTCATGCTCGATTTCCGTTCTGCCAGTTGCAAAATCCACAATACACGAATGGATGCCATGGATATCTCCTGCCACGTCTTCAATAAGCGTCTTGCAAGCGTTGCAATGTGTTCCTTTGATTGTAATCGTAGTTTTCATATAATGTATTTTAATTATTCATACCGGAGTTCAATTTTATCCTTGTCCTTCATCATATAGTTTTCGTATTTATTATTTTCTTGTCCATTTACGGTCATTTTCATATTTTCGCCAAATGACCTCATATCCTTACCCCAATTTTTGAAAAACTGGCCAAGTGTTGTTTCCTGCTTTTTGACGAGGCCTTGGAATTCCATGTGAATAACTCCATCTTCATTGTCATCATGAGTGTGGATTGGCTGATGAACTGCTCCAATGCCAATGTTCTCAGGAATTTCCTGTTTTTCACCTTTAACATAAATGGTGAGCTCCGGATGCCAATGAAAACCGTTTCTAGATATAATATCAGATTCTGGAGTCGGAAACCTTGTTGCAATATACCAAATAAGACCTCCGATGCCTAAAATAACTATCGTGCATCCTAAAACCCATGCCACAGTTTTCTTAAACCGTTGCTTTTTTGCAGCTAATACTTGAACTCTTAGCTTTTCTTGCCTTTTAGCTTCGTACTTTTCTTGATTAGTTAACTGTTTTGGTTTCGACTCCATGGTATTTGCATTTTTATTGCCGATAATGGTGCAGTGAATGAATACGTTAAGATGTATTCATGCGCAAACGACGCAGCCAATACAGGGTTAATACTTTTTACTAATTTTTTCCAGCTTTTGTGCATCACTTTTATCAAAAACTACTACTTCGCAAATTTCCTTTTTAGAATCACTCTTTATCATTAAGTAGAGTGACACAAGAAGAAGTGCCGCCGATACTACAGATATTTCTATTCCCTTAAATGGAAGATAGATAACGCTCCCACTCAAGCCTAGTAAAGCCAACATTGGTAGCCCGCACGCAGCACACCCGCTTCCTATAAATCCCAATAGAGAGCTTCCTCCCGCTACAAACTGTAATTTTCCAAAGGAACGCAATTTTACAATTCTTTGGGCCATAAGAGTTAGGTTGGCTCCAGTTAGCAGGGCAATGATAATCAGCATCATTAATCCAAAACCACTCATTGCTGTCCACATACCTCCTAAAATGGCTATGAGCAATTTTACTTTGTATTCCAAGGTAAAGGAACCTAATAGGGTAAATTTTAGAAGGCGGACATTCATCATATACGTCGTTATTAACGTATACAAAACAGCAATAATAAGCGTTGGGATGATGAATTTCTTCCTAATAATTTTCTGCAGCATACGGATCTATTATTTAAGCATTTCATCAATGATTACCTTGAAGGCAGAATATGGCTGGGCGCCCACAATGATAGTTCCGTCTATTATTCCATCTTGGCTTGATTTGCCAACAAAGAACGATGGAGTGCCACTCACGCCAACTTTGGAAGCATCTGTAATGTCTTTGGCAACTTCATCTTTGTACTTATTGGAATCTAAACACTGCTGCAGTGCAGTGGAATTAAGGCCTAAATCCTTTGCGATAGCTAAAAGCTGACTTGCATCAAGACCATTTCCGTTTGAAGTGGTTCTTTTAAATATTTCGTCGTGATATTTGAAGTACGCTGAATCTCCACCCTGTTCCCTGGCGCATTCTGCGGCCATGGCTTCAAAAGTTGCTAACGGGTTATGACTTGGTACTGCGATAAAATCTCGGTATACTAGCTTCATTTTTCCCGTGTCTATGTAATCTTTTTTGATCTGAGGATACACATCAGTAAAATGCCTCTTGCAGAATGGGCATTCATAGTCGGAGAATTCAATCATGGTCAATGGAGCATTCTTATCGCCCAATACAGCATCATTATCAACCGATACTTTTACTGGACCAATTGGCTGTTGTTGAGGCTGTTGATTTTGAGCATTGTCATTAATTACAACATTACTTGAGGATTTCGAATTACTGTATAAAATAGTTCCCGCAATTATTAGGCAGGATAATATAATAGTTCCACATATCATTGCAAGATTTTTATTTAGCGGTTCACCTGTTTTTTTGTTAGGCTCAATAACTTTTTGTTGTTGTGTGTTTTCCATCTTATTTTATTAATTAATAATAATTTTATTTAAGACTAATTAACTACTTCCAAAGCTCCCCTTGCCATCCCCATTGGACAACTAAATGCATATTTACCAGTGCTTTGGGGGGTGAATTCTGCAATCGTTACCTGCCCTTGACTTGGATTCAGATATGCTGAACCGCCTGGTAAAATCTTTGAAACTACTACTCCGCTTGCACATCCGGGCTCGCCGGACGATAAAATCTCCCAGCGCACAGGAACTCCGACCTTTACCTTAAAATAATTTGGGTCATACGATACTGACATTACCGTCATTTGGATGACTTGTTTACCATCAACCATTGGAGCCATTCCGCTGGTATCTTGGATTTGGTTGACTGCTTGACTGCTCGGCTTGAGAATAAGGTATCCTGAAACAAGCACCGAAACTGTAATAATGGCAATGGCAGAAAATTGTACTACTTTACTATTTTTCTTCATGTTTTATAGCTAACTTTAATATTTAACGAACGCTTATTAAACCCAATACGTTCAGCTGGTTATAGATATTATATAAGGCAAAAAACAATATCAGAAATCCCGCACCTTTTGAGAATATCATCGCTAAATGAGGTTTTGCAGAGAATTTAACACTAGAGAATCCTATCAGCAAAAGCATGGGTGCAGTGCCAAACGCAAAAAACGCCAAGATCATCGCCCCTTGTAGTGCGCTTCCTGATAGTAGTGCTATCGTTTGAGCGGTAATGGTAAAACCACATGGTAGAAAGAATGTGGCAGCCCCCATGACAAAAGGCATATACTTCCCTTTGAAATTACTTTCATTGGCTATACCTCTAGTAATGAATTTTGGAGCCGCAAACTGGAACCTGCGAAATCCTTTCACTTCAAGCATTTGCAAGCCCAAAACAATCATGAGCAGCGAAACCATAATTACCAATAATGCAGTAAACCCAAAAGATAGCTGCAGCCTACTGCCGATTAATCCAAGGAC
>Ga0209542_10019653_pt1 | contig 10791 bp, 13 predicted proteins | sample RifCSPhighO2_01_FD_184028 | JGI IMG/M metagenome (GOLD analysis project Ga0209542, IMG submission 184028) | Soil microbial communities from Rifle, Colorado - Rifle CSP2_plank highO2_0.1 (SPAdes) (version 2) | ecosystem: Environmental > Terrestrial > Deep subsurface > Rock core/Sediment ...
CTACTCTGTCCAAGTATCCGAGACCTGCCCTCGTAGTTCAACGGATAGAACTGCGCTCTTCTAAGGCGTTAATGTAGGTTCGATTCCTACCGAGGGCAAATGAATAAATAGGTGAGTGGGCGGTACAGGACTCGAACCTGTGACCCTTCGCGTGTAAAGCGAGCGCTCTACCAACTGAGCTAACCGCCCATGCTGAGAGTATACAAAATAAGCTTATCTAAGCGAGTCCCAGAGCAAATTAAAAAGTCCCCGAAAAGATTCCGCAAGAGTCTTATTTTCGACGATGACGCCGGCCGGTTCATCACCAAGAATCATAAGAGCGACGCTGTCGCCGTAGACATCAAGCTCGATATTGAACTTGTATTTTTTTGGATTAAAGAATTTCATCTTCCGGCACTCGACGTTGGATCGAGTATCGATTTTTCGGGTGAGCGGACTATCCGGCGCAATCCATCGGAGTGGGATACGAGCTTTAACGCGCTTATCGATGAACTGCTTTTGGTGTTCAGGCTGGAGCTCAAATACGTTGTCCCCGGATGCGATAGCAAGATTCTCGCGCTTCGAACCTTTGGTAAGTTTCAGTGTCAGCAAAATATCCTTGTGCATAATTTCGATTCCGTGCGCGCCCTCGAAGAAACGGATCTTGGTCTTTTTATCACTACCACTTACGGCATTGAGGAGGGGGAGGAGTGCGCGCATATCGTTCAGTGACTCTTCAAACCGGAAGAGAAGTGCTTCCGGCGATTCTGCTGTAAAGCGTTTGCGCGCGCCATCTACGTGATGGGTGATAAACCCTTTATTACCCAATCTTTCCAAAATCAAATTCACCGTACTGCGTTTGATTCCAGTTTGTTTTGCAATCTCAAAAATAAAGAGCCCCTGTTTATTCTGAAGGCACAGTAAATAGACTCGAGCTTCGGCCTCTTTGAATCCCAGCTGTGCCAGTGTCTTCTCAATATCTGGAGGCATAGCGAACTGATAACATAAATGATGTCAAATTGCAATACTTTTGACATATTTCATAATCTGCCAGAACAGCACTTTCTGTTCCCTGACACATCAAACCTGAAAGGTGGAACATGCCCAAGACCCTTCGTACTGCGGCGAATATCGCCGAACGCTTCCCGCATTTACCGACCGAAGAGATCGAACGTATCGCCGCTTTCAACCGGCGCATCCGTTTCGGTGTCTCGGAAGAAATGCTCGCGTATTTCCAGACCGACGAGCGCGGCGTGCCGTTACCGACCGATCCACTCGCTCGTCGCTACTGGCCGTTCCCGCAGTTACTTGACACGGCACCGTTGGATTCCTACGCTGGCGGATCCGACAATTGGGAGATGCCAGCTGATTTTCCAATCCCTGGCAACTCCGCATGGCAGTGGAAATATACCGACCGCATCTGCTGGCGGGAGTTCCGCTGTACTGAATTCTGCCTCGACTGTTTCGAGGCAAACCGCACACTCAAAAAAGATTCGCAGAAGCATCCGCGCAAGAACGACTGGTCCGAGGGCATCGCGTTCATCAGAGAACACCCACAGATCAGAGAGGTCATCTTGACGGGCGGGGAACCGCTCATCGTTACGGATACGACACTGAAGCAGCGCCTCGCCGACATCCGCTCCGTCAAACACGTAGAAACTATTCGCATCCACACAGCACGCGGTATCCACGATACAGACCGGCTGTCGGATACGTTTGCCGGACTATGTCGCGAGTTCTCGGTGACCGAGATTGCTCTACATATTCTCCATTCGCGCCAGCTTACGGAACGGTTCAAACTTGCGATGGAAAGAATGGCGAGCGGATGCGGGTCCACGATAAGACTTGCGCACATACCTGTACTTCTCGGTGTCAACGATGAATCGGGAGTGCAGAAGGAGTTGTGCGCAGGGCTTGTCAGACTCGGCGTGAAGCCGTACTACTGGCTGCACCAAATGCCATCCACTTCCGGCATCAGCTACCCTCGCTTATCGGTGTCGCATATGGTGGACGTGCTACGACCGCTCGTCGGCCGCGGATTCTCTCACATGCAATGCGCCGAGCCCATCATCGTCTCGCGTCGCGGCAAGAAGACAGTCCCTATGGAACGCACACGTTTCTGGCTGCACGAATCGCAGGTCCGGGAGGGTGTGTGGGCAATCGATAATACGCAGCAACGACTCGAGGACTTTGCGCTCAGTCGGCAGGGAGACCTTCTTGAATTCGACGGCACTCCCGACTTCATGTACACGACATACGGAAATCAACCCGTCATCGTGTTCAAGAACTGGAAGGGTTCGTGGGAGATGTATCCCGACGCGGCGGAGTGAGAACCAGGAGCCTGGACGAAAGCCCGGGCTCCTCTTTTTAGCCTCAGAAGTTGTTTTCTGACGCCACCGATGGTATAGTGCCGCGACATGAAAAACGCAGTCAAAGTTTCGCCCGTAGACATGGAAGCACGCAAGAATCTCGACCTTCGGCCGGGAGACACTGTGCGTGTCTGGCAGAAAATCGAAGAGAAGGGCAAAACCCGCCTCCAAGCATTTGAAGGCCTCGTCCTCGCGCGCAAACACGGCACCGAAGCGGGCGGCACCTTCACGGTGCGCCGGGTCGCAAGCGGCGTCGGCGTTGAGAAAGTGTTTCCCATCTATTCCCCGATGATAGACAAAATCGAGCTCGTGAAGCGCTCCCGCGTGCGCCGCGCAAAACTCTACTTCATCCGCGACAAAGTCGCCCGCGAAGCACGCCGCCAGTTGCGCCGTACCCGCATGATGGTCAATGTGTCGGGAGTCACAAAGGTTGTTGCAAAGGAGGAAGCTCCGGCCGTCGTTGAAGCGGAAGCGAAAGCGGAAACAAAGAGCGAGTAGTGGATGGCGGGTGTTTTTTTATTTATCAACAACTAGTAGACGCTATTACCTTGAGGTATGTTAGCATGAGGGAATGGGGAAGCGAGGTCCAAAGCCCGGGTTTAATGCGAAAAGAAGAATCTCGGAATCATGGTCACCCGAGCTTGCGTATGCAATTGGTCTCCTGGCGACAGATGGTTGTCTATCGCCGCCGGGACACCTTATTGACTTGACCTCAAACGACCGGGAGCAGCTCGAAAATTTCAATCGGTGCGTGGGAGTTGATTTCCGGATTACGGCCAAAAAGTCGTCGACGACGAAGAGGTCTCTGCGCGTCCAGTTTAAGAACGTTATTTTCTACAATTTCTTATTATCCATCGGCCTTACTCCCGCAAAGTCAAAGACACTCGGCCCCCTTGCGATACCCGACAAGTATTTTTTCCATTTTTTACGAGGCGTTTTCGATGGAGATGGCTGCACGTATTCATATTGGGATCCCCGATGGAAGTCGAGCTTCATGTTTTATCTCTGCTTCGCGTCAGCAAGTCCCATATTTCTAAACTGGCTGCGAATGCAAATTGAGGAACGCCTTTCCGTGCGCGGACATGTAACGGGTCTGCATCACGGTAGCTGCGGCCAGCTAAAATATGCAAAGGCAGACAGCCTAAAGATCTTAAAGCGCATGTACCGTCACGTCCCGAAAGGCTGCTACTTGCCACGCAAGCATTTGAAGATACAGAGAATGTTAGCTATAGTGGGCGAGCGGTTGTAAATGCGCAGGTGGTGGAACTGGTATACACGTACGTTCGAGGGGCGTATGCCGCAAGGCTTGGGGGTTCAAGTCCCCCCCTGCGCACAGAAGTGAATTTGAATACGTTATGCACGTATTAAATCCGTTACTGACGGACTTTTCGGCGGTTCTCACCGTGTAGATTCGTACTGATAGAGAAAGCGACGGTATAGATTCGCACACCTGGAGAATGCGGCGAGCAGCAACGATTTTCTAGCGTCTAAGTGGCGGTTCTACCCAAGTAGGTGATAGAATCTGTGACGTTATGGAAGCTAAAAGCTTAAATATAAAGATAAGTCCGAAAGGGTCGGGAAAAGTATCGGATAAGAGCCTTGAAGACTTATTGAGAGCCAAAAATCCGTTTGTTTTACTGCTTTCGCAAAAATTACTTGCATCTACGTCGAAGTACATTAAGAAAAAGGGTTTCTTTTCTACGGAGGCATCGAGACTACAAAAAGTCCAAAGACTAACCTATCAGTTGAACTTAGAACTCAAAAAAGAAAACCCGACAGCTGACGACCTTGCCCGTTTAGAAACCCACTTGTCAATGATTTCGGATACTTATCCGAATTGGCGGGATGAATACCAAGTCCTGAATCGCCTAATTCCTTTGTTCTTTTAATTTCCGGCCAAAAGGTGGCGACTCATAAATATGTTGGTTAAGGAAAGCGATAGATTGAGAAACTATGATTGGGTTGTTTTCGCCCAAAGTTATTTATATATCGCTCGACTGGCCTGTCAGGAACTTTTAAACACAGAAACAAAGCACAGCAAGGCGAAAAGAATGATCGTACCGTATTCTGCTGGCGATTTATTCGTGCCCATATTGTTTAACGTAAAACATGGCATTGAAGTATTTATCAAAGCTATCAGTTTGTTCGCTTATGGTGAATATAGGGAAGGACACGATATTCACGAGCTATTTGTAGAGATAAAACAGAGAATTGCAAAATTGAAATTAACCCCAACAGAGCAAAAATATTACGACTCTGTATCAAAACAGGACATTGAGAAATTGCCGGCAGACTTTGACCGAATCGAGGCTCTTGTACGGTATTTTTACAACTTGGATTTGCTCAAACCACTAATTGGGAATGACTACAAGATCAGGGATTCGGTCAACGACGTGCTGAGGTATCCAGACAGCAAGGCTGCTGTTCAAATCGATTGGAGCACAATACTTGACGGTAGAGTTACTAACACGGCGATTGAGGAAATTCTAGAAAAGACGGAGGATCTTAGTGAGCTACTTAACAAAGTCGGATACATATTTGCTGTTCTAAGCCGACCAGCGTCAAAAAACGTAAGTAGCTAGTTCCAACGTCGGCTATGCCACTGGATCGACATTAGCGAATCGCCGTGGTGAGAAAATGTTGATAATTCAAGGCATTATCGGAGGTTCCCACTTCAGCCATTAATCTGCACAAAACTTGACGAGAAGGCGGATACCGTGCATACAGCAGGGAGTTCTGGTGTTTGTAGGAGTATCGACATGCACACAACCGCGTCAGTAGTCTACGGACTCGTGCTCCTGTTGTTGGCACGCAGTCTGAATAGTCGGAAGATGACAGGGTACGCGATGTTCTTGGTCGTTGTCACAATTGCGGGTCTTGCCTACGGTCTATTGCAAGACCTCGGCCTCTGGGACAATCTGGTCAGGCGTCTTCCGACATGATTATGGCTCCGCATCCGGCGGGGCCATCGTTTTGGTATAGTTGTCGCATGGTACTCTTTACGGGCAAAGGCGACGGTGGTACGACGAAGCTATTTGATTCGGAGCCGGGGAAGCGGGCGAGCAAGGCGAGCCCGATATTTGAATGTTTGGGAATGCTCGATGAGCTCAATACACTCGTCGGGTGGTGTAAGACAGAGTGCCCGGAAGACCTCGCCACCCAGGAGCGTAAGGTAAAGATGATTTTGCACGACGTGCAGGACCACCTCTTCACACTTCAAGCGGAAGTCGCGGGCGCGCCAAAGTCGGTGCCGCTCTCGAGTGTCGAGATGCTTGGCGTTTTGATAAACCGCATTGAAGGGGAAATGCCGCCGATAAAAACGTTTCTCGTCCCCGGCGGCACCGAGCTTTCCGCGCGGCTCGACATCGCGCGCGCGGTCGCGCGCCGCGCCGAGCGTCGTATTGTTACTTTGCACGAATCGGGCGAGCGGATCGTCAGTGAATCGAGCCGCGCGTATGCGAACCGCCTCTCTTCGCTCCTCTATGCGCTCACGCGTCTCGTGAACCATCGCGCGGGCGTCGAAGAGAAGAGCCCAAACTATCAGGACGCCCAAAATCAATGAGAAAATATCTTCCCAAAAGCTTCGAAATGGAAGAATTGACCGCATGGTACATGCGGTACATTTCTCCGCTCGCGCTCATCGGCGGGTTCTTCGCGGACAATCTCATTCTGTTACGGCGGGTGGACGTCTGGACGAGCCACGCGCTCCTCTTTTCGTACCTCTTGATTGCTGCGCTGTGTATCATCATACTCAATCTCATCACGACCGGTCGTATCCGCGCTGCGTGGGTACTCAAAATCACGCCGCTCATTCCCGTGGTCGCGCAATTCGCGTTTGGCGGGCTCTTTAGCGGCTACCTATCGCTCTATAGCCGTAGCGCGAGTTTCCCGCTCTCTTGGATATTTGTCCTGATTGTTGCGGCTCTTCTCATCGGCAATGAACGGTTCGTCCGCCTGTACATGAAATTTTCGTTCCAGATATCGATGCTCTTCGCCGTCCTCTTCTCATTCCTCATTTTCTTTCTGCCCGTTATGTTCCACCAAATCGGTCCGTGGATGTTCGTCCTAAGCGGCGCTGTGAGCATCGCGATTATCGCGCTCTTTTTGCGGTTCATCGGATACTTAATGCCGGAATTGCTCAAGCGCGAGCGCACGCGCGTCGCCCGTATCATCGCAGTCATTTTTATTATTTTCAACATTCTCTTTTTCTCAAATGCTATACCGCCCCTGCCGCTCGCGCTCAAGGCGGCGGGTATCTATCACAGCGTCGAGCGCACCCAAGACGGCGTCTTTCATCTCGGCGCCGAATCGCAGGCGTGGTACTGGGATTATGTGCCGCATGAAGTAGTCTTTCATCACACGCCAGGCGGCATCGCCTATGCATACAGCGCCGTCTTCGCGCCGACAGGCATTTCCACCGTCATATTGCATGAGTGGCAGCGCTACGACGTGCCGACGGGCGAATGGCTCACGAGAGCAACCGTGCGCTATCCCATCATCGGCGGCCGTGATGGCGGCTACCGAGGGTACTCATTCATAAAAGACATTTCGGAGGGGAAATGGCGCGTCAATGTCATCACGCAGCACGGCCAGCTCATCGGAAGGATTTCATTTACTGTTGTTGATGTGGATGTACCCGTCCCGCAAACTGACCGACAGAACTAGATATAGTTTTCTCTCCGGCTTCTGGAAGTTTTCCACAACCCCAAGAGCAAACCTTTCTTGCTATAATTCACAGATGGCACGAAAGAGAAGCCGAGTCACAGTATCGTGTAGGCTGTGTAAAAAGAAATTCACCGCAAAGCCGTCCCATATTGCAATGGGATTTGGGAAGTTTTGCTCCGCTGCATGTCAGTACGAAGCGGCGCGGACGGGGACGTGGCTCAAATGTGAAGAATGCGGGAAAAGTGTGTATCGCACACCAAAGTACATCAACGCCTCAAAGAGTAAGAAATACTTTTGTGACAAGTCTTGTCAGACAGTGTGGAGGAATAAAGAGTTTAGCGGCGTTCGACATGCTGGTTGGAAACATGGGAGAGGATCATATCGGAACATCATGAAACGAGCCGGTAGGGAAGTGGTTTGTGAATTTTGCGGCACGACCGATCAGCGTGTCATCGTTGTACATCATAAGGATAAAAACAGAAAGAATAATGTTCTGAATAATCTTGTTTGGCTTTGCCGCAACTGTCATTACATAGTTCACAATTTTCCTGATGGACGCGCGCGAGGTTTGCTAGTATAGTCCCCAAAATGGCGGCCGTAGCTCAATGGTGGAGCTCTTGGTTGTGGTCCAAGAGGTTGTGGGTTCGATCCCCACCGGTCGCCCCCGTAGGTTTTTAATTCGGGTTCAATTCCCGATAGTCGCCCAAAGAAGAGGGTATAATGGCACGATGCCGACGCTCGTAGTCGTCCGTCTGATTGCCATAGCAGCCCCCATATTTTTCATGATTGCGCTCATCCCGTATGTGCGCAACGACTTCGTGCTTGCCGGGCTCTATATTGCGATTATCGGCGTATCTTCGTTCAGATACGAGCGCCACGACTTTACCTATCTCATTGTCGGCTGCCTCGTCCTTTTCGTCTCGGAATACTTTTTCATTTCCACGGGGGTGGAGACCTTCGAACGCAAAAGCCTGCTCGGCGTTATGCCGCTGTGGCTTCCGCTTCTGTGGGCGTATGTGTTTGTGGCAATAAAGCGCGGAGTTCTCATTATAGAAAAATATCTCCCGTGATTTTGTATGGACATTACCCTCATCATTTGCGCCCACAATGAGGAGTCTGTCCTTGGCGAGTCGATAGATGTCGCGAAAAAGCACTCCGAAGGGAGGTTTAAGGAGATTGTAGTGGTGGACAACGCGTCTACAGACCGCACTGCCCATATTGCCCGCGAGCATGGAGCTCGCGTCGTCTTCGAACCGGAAAAAGGGCTTCCGAGCGCACGTCAATGCGGATTCGAGAATTCGGCGGGTGAGTTTCTCGCGTACATTGATGCGGATACCTTGATAACGCCGAAGTGGATAGACATCGCGGAGAAGACCTTTGCCGCGCGGCCCGACATCGTTTCATTGAGCGGCCCACGCCGTTACTTCGGTGCCGCGTGGTATCGGATATGGACATTGAATGCAATGTGGTACATCTCGCCGCTTGCGTATTACATCGTGGGCTACATGATTTTGGGCGGCAACTTCGTCGTGAGGCGTTCAGCTTTAGAAAAGATCGGGGGCTTCGACCGGTCGATAAAGTTCTACGGCGAGGATACCGACCTTGCACGCCGTTTGAGTGCGGTAGGGAAGGCGCTCTTCAAAATGAGCTTTTATGCATACGCCTCCGCGCGCCGTTTCGAGAGAGAGGGTATTTGGAAGGTGAATATCGTCTACGTCTTCAATTACCTGTGGCCCGTGTTATTCGGCCGCCCGTTTACCAAAGAGTATCAGGACGTGCGATGATGGTGTCATGGGTAATCCGACCGTCAAAACGTGGACCGCGACAATCGCATTTTCACTCGCAGGAACCATTTCCGCGCTCTTCTACTCCACCGTCAGCCCATTTCTTTTGCCGCACTTCATCATCTACGCGGTTCTCGTCGTCAATACCTATTTCTCGATACGGTTTTGGAGCGCACTGCAACCGCAAGATTCGCGGCAGTTGCTCATAGACGCCGTCCTCGTCGCGGCCTATCTCACGCTCGCGTTCTCGATGGGTGAGCCGACGTATTTTCCTCTCGCCCTCGCCGCGCTGTTCGTCCTCGCGACTTTCAAGTACGTTCTCATGCGCGGTCGTATCCTGTATGAAGCGGTCGTGGAACGCAAAATACGTATCGACGCGCTCGGCGCGCTCGCATGCGCCGTACTTATTGTCGGCGCGTTTCTGGGCTATGCATTCGAGGCCGCATGGCTTTTCGCGCTCGGTTTCGCCCTCGCCAACGTCTACCTCCTCTTCATCCGCCCGATGTATCGGCTGTAGTTCTCATTTGCTTTCTATTAAAAAAGCCGGACGCCTGTAAAGGCGTCCGTAGACTTCAAGACCGTAATCTGCAACTGTTCGCCCGTACGGCTTGCCGTGCTTGTTAGCCGTAGGTTAGCCGCCCGGCGGTGATTGCAATCACCAACGACGCGAGGACAATGAAGAACATCCCCGCCGTCGGAGTGATCTTTTTGTGCGTCTCCCTCGACGGCATCAAGATGCCAAGGGCGAGGAAGCACAAGATCAGGAAGGCAGCCAACACGATCTCCATCTGACCCAGCCCCGGCGTGAGGAAGTAGAGGACGAACACGGCCGACGCGAACGTGACGTACTCCGCGTTCAACACGCCGGGAATGCTCACCAGCTCGTAGCGGGCCAATGCCTCGAGCAGTTTGTTGTTTTCAGTGGCCTTGGCCCACGCGCTTACTGGGCCGAGGGCCACCACAGCCATACAGATGAAGCCCACAGGCATGACGATCGGCAGCGCCCATTTTTCGGCGTGCGCGACCAAGATGTAGGAAATCAACACTGCCACGCCGTAGCAGCCCCAGTAGCCGGCATGCCGTTTCAGGCAGGCGATCTTTTCGTGGTGATTGTGGCGGTCATGCTGGCGCACTTGCTCCATGGTCCAGAAACCGTCTTTCTCGGTGCGCTGGGCCATCAGGCCCAAAATCAGCCACTGACAGAAGGTGTATACGGCGCCTTCCATCAGATAAATCAGAAAGGCGGGGGTTTGAATCAAGTCCAACAGGGCTTTCATTGCGTCCTCTTTCTCCACCCGCAGGTGGTTCAACTCAAGGTTCAGTTCTAGGTGAATTCAAAGCGACTAGCAGCATACAACTTTTTTGTGAAGCGTCAATGAGGCGTGAGGTAGATATTCCCGCCACTCATCTCCCACGGCTTCTATTGAATATCGCTGCGCAAACTTATACGCGTTGGCGGCGCATTGACCATATTTGCCACAGGGCTTCCCACGGTGGGATGGTCTTCATGACGAGCCACGCCATACGGATATAATCTTTTTTTATGCCGAAGAGCCACCATTGTCCGGGCGTTTGGTGCTTGAATGCGCTTTCCGCACTGTCCCACCGAACGACGGCGATGCGTAATTTCTGTTTTACGATGAATTTGTTCATATATACCTCGAGGCCGAATCCTTGGAGTTTGGATATTCGTTCGAGGAGAGGCTCGATGAATCGCCTCGCGAAAACACGTTCACCGGAAATGTAGTCGATTCCTATCCAGCGCCATACAATGAACGTGTTGCCCCTCAAGCTGATTGAGATGTCAGCGCGACCTGAAATCACCGGCTCGATGAGGTTCGTCAGGTATTCAGGACTGATTCCCGCGAGATCGGCGTCGAGCAAAAATATGAATTCTCCCGTCGCCCCCTGTATGCCTTCGGCAACGGCGTGCGATTTGCCGCCGTTTTTTTCCAGCGCGAGTAGTCGCACGCTGGGAAATTGCGATACGACAG
>Ga0209542_10019654_pt1 | contig 10791 bp, 11 predicted proteins | sample RifCSPhighO2_01_FD_184028 | JGI IMG/M metagenome (GOLD analysis project Ga0209542, IMG submission 184028) | Soil microbial communities from Rifle, Colorado - Rifle CSP2_plank highO2_0.1 (SPAdes) (version 2) | ecosystem: Environmental > Terrestrial > Deep subsurface > Rock core/Sediment ...
TTTGCGTAAGTCCGCCGTGCAAACTTATTGAAGGTATTCCGTTGCCGTAAAGGTTCTTGGTGACTATGTCAACTCTCCTTCTCGTGGCGCAGAATATGATTGTGATTCCTGTTCCTTGCTTTAAAAGATGAACAAGAAGCGAAAATTTATCGCGTGAATTAACCTGATAATAAAACTGCTCCAGCATTTCTTCTTCAACATAAGACTGGACTTTTAATTTTTGAGGATCTTTCATGTGATGGCGAACTATGTCCATAACCTGTGTTGACATTGTCGCGCTGAAAAGCAATGTTTGCCTTTGTTTTGGCAGCCTTGAAATTATTTCCTTGACATCATCAACAAATCCCATCTCAAACATCTTGTCTGCTTCGTCCAAAACCAGTGTTTTGACTTTTGTAAGATTTATTGTGCCTCTGTTTATGTGGTCAAGCATTCTTCCCGGCGTTGCAACTGCAATATCAGCATGCCTTAAGCCGGTTATCTGCGGGTTTATTGCAACTCCGCCGTAAACTGTGATTATGCTTGTTCTTTTGTATTTTGAGAATTTTACAATTTCGCCGGCAACCTGTTCGCACAGCTCCCTTGTTGGAACAAGAACTAAAGCTTGTAATCCTGCCCTGTGCTCTATCTTTTCAAGTATGGGTAGTGAGAATGCTGCTGTCTTTCCTGAGCCTGTTTTTGACTGGCCTATTACATCGTGGCCTGCCTTGATTAATGGGATTGCCTTTAGCTGAATCTCTGTGAATTCAGAATATCCCATATCTTTCAATGCTTTTGCCAGTTCTGGCTGTATGTGAGAATCCATTTTTTATTTAATCCAGAACAAGACCGCATTTTTTGCAGTAGAATTCTTCTCTGGCGTAGTCGATTTCTTCGCTTCCGCAGTCAGAGCAGACTCTAAGCAAATCTTCACGCTTAACAGTTTCAAGACTCCTCTGTGCCCCAACGTATACCATAGTATTTATGTAAGTTTGACCCTTTTTAAAGGTTTCTATTCTAAAATGACAACTGACTGAAAGATTTAAATATCTAATTTGATTACTCCTTTAAAATGAGTACACCAAGTTTAGCTTCTGAAATCAGTGATTATGTAACTTCTGCAACTGGATTGGAGTTTAGAAGACAGCATTTAGTTGACAGGATTATGCAAATTTGCCGAGATGAAATTATTCCAGAATTAAGCCCACTTTTGCCTGAGAGATATACTCTAAATACAAAAACAATGGAAGTAAAAGGGCTTGATGCAGAGCCATCGATGCATGTTGAAAGCCACTTTAGGCGATCCAGTGAGACAGTCCCTATAACATTTGGAGTTTATCTAGCCTTATTGTATAATGGAAAAGGAATCTGTCACATTCAAAGTGGCGTTGTGGATAGTGGTGTGGCTAAAATTCAAAAGGACTTAAAACCCAAGCTTGATGAATTAGCAAGAAGGTATAACTTGGCTTATGTTATCCCAACTGGCGGTGCGCCTTTTCCCCCTTAATTTTTTATTGATATTAATACTATTTTTAATATTCAAACAACAACACTAACCCCATCTTGCTTCTGCACCCGTATAACATTCTCCACAAAGCCTTCTATCTTGCTTTCGTGCGAGACTATTATTACCTGCTTCATGTTTAATTGAGTTAAAACATCTCTAACTTTATCCAGCTGTTCTGTTGAAAAGCCGTCTGTTGGCTCATCGAGCATTATGATGTCTTTTGTTTTGATTTCAGCAACAATCTCATTTACAACTTTATTCAAAGCCAATCTATAAGCCAGTGCAACAGACGTTTTCTCCCCGCCGCTTAAATTCTCAATGTAAGTTTCATATCCGTTCTGCTCAATTATTGGGGTGAATTCATCGTCGACGCGCACATTGATTGCCTCATCTTCAATCAGAATATCAAACCAGTTCCTGAACAGATCATTAAACTGTGAATGGATGCTTACCATGACGTGCTTCTCCATTGTCGACATCAAATTCAAAAACATCTCGTCAATCCAGTTGCTTAACTGCGCAAGATAATTTATTTTTTCCTTCGCTTTTTGTTTTTCTTCAATCTCCTTTTCAACATTTTTCAAAAACCTTGATATTGATATTTTTTCAGTTTCATATTTTTTATGCTCTATTTCCAAAAATCTTTCTTCCGGCAGCAATAAATCAAGCTCTTTTTTCATTTCTTTGTATCTTTCCTCTATGCTTGAGTGCTGCTGGATTTTTGCATTCACTTCAGTTTTTTTAAAATTTAAAATTCCGATTTCCTTTTTCACTGTTTCTTTCAATTTTATTTTGTCATCTTTCATCCTTGATTTCTCATCTATGTTTTCAATTTTTATTTTCAGGATGCTCATCTTGTTCTGCTCTCTCATAAGGTTGTCAATCTCATTTTTTAATTCAATTTTTAATTTTGAAAGCTTTTCATCCTCTTCGTTCAATATTCTTATTTTCTCGACCAGGTCTTCGTGCTTTTTGCTTTCTCTTGAGTCTATATCATGCTTATGATTTTCACTTACTTCCTGCTCGCACACAGGGCACATATCAAGCGATTTTATTTTTTTGATTGTCTCGTTTGAATGGTCTATCTTTGCCTTGCACTCGCTGATTTTTTTTATTGTTATTTTGTAATTTTCATCCAGCCTTCTCATTTCATTATCTTTTTCCGCTATTTTTTTCCCGATGCCATTGAAATCCTCAAGAGACTTTCCTTCTGTCTCTGCTTTTAATGTTTCAATCTGCGCTTCAAGCTTTTTTATCTCGTCATTCAGCCTGTTGTTTTGCTCTATCCTCAATACAAGATTGTTTTCTGCAACTTTCAATTCGTTCTTTAAGCTGGTTAATTCTTTTATTTCCTTCTCTACAGCTTCGATTGAAAGTTTTTTTGCTCCAACCAGTTTTTTTATTTCTTCTATTTTTGGAAGCATTGCAGCCATCTTGTGGTTGATGTCAAGAATTTCTTTTTTTCTTTCCTCCAGCTCCCTCTTCTTGTAATCCAAATCAACAACAAACCCTTCAAGGTGCCTTTTCTTTTCCCTCAATGCGCTAGTTAATATTTTTGCATTCTCTTTGATTGTCTTGTACTTGTCGATGTTGAACACTTTTCTTAACGTGTCAAGCCTTGTTTCCCTGCTCTCGTAGAGTATTTTTTTCATTTCTTCCTGAGGCGTATAAACAGTGTACCTGTAAATCATGTCCTTGCCTTTTTTAATCAGGTCTTTCGGATAGCCCAGGATTTCCAGCACAATCGCCCTTAATTCCTCTGACGTGCCGTCTTTTTTTATTCCGTTTATTATCACATACCCTGCTTCCTGCTTTATGTCATTGCTTCCTCTCTTCAGCGTTCTTTTTATCAGAATATCCTTGTTCTCAATCTGCATCCTTAATTCAACGCTTCCTTCCTTTTTTCCGTGCCTTAAAAGCGTGTATGCCGGCAGTTCTCCTTTCTTTGCGCCGAAAATCGCAAACTCTATTGCAAGAAGTATCGTGGATTTTCCGCATCCGATGTCTCCAGATAATAAAACAGAGCCGTTTGGGAAAGTTATCTCCTGATTCTCGTAACTTCTTATATTATTCAGTTTGATGGATTTGAGGAGCATACGCATGTTAATGCTGGAAATTATATAAAAGTTGTTGTATAAATATTGATTATAACTTACTGATTAGAAACAACAATAACAAGATTTAAAAGAGTAATGAGGTTACCAAGAACAATGCCAATAACTCTTGACGGAAAAGTCGTTGAATCACATACTACATTGGGCACAGACAGGATTTATGGTGGCAGGGGACAGGATATAGTTCCGAGAATACATGAAACTCCCCATATTGTTAAGATAGAATTAGACGGAAAGACGGGGATTGTTTACGTGGTTTCTAATCAGGGTGTTTGGGATATAAGCGGGCAAACTATAAATAATTCTCATTTGCTCAAAAAACTCGGAATTCATTACGTTCCAGATTGATATTTTATCACTACTTCTAAGGAGTTATAAAAACGAAAGGTTTATAAGGAGAGTTTCTTATCGTATTCTTTATGAACAGGCCATCACAGCAGCAGCAAATCCCTCCTGAAATAAGAGCTTACGAAGCAGGAGTTGAAGCCGGAAAACAGGGAAAATTCGATCCTCCGGAGGGAAGTATAGACCTTTTGGCTAATGGTACCCCTAGGAGACTTCTTGACAGATTAAGGCTTGAAGATTTAAAAGGAAAAATTGAAGGCATCAGAAGCTATGTTTCTCAAAATGGGGTGCTTGTTGATATAGGCACAAGCGTTGACAACATCTTATTTAGGGATTCTGCAGGAAAAGGCAACACATACAACATAGAAGGAGTGACTGGAGTTTACAAAGGAAGAAAATTTGAAGACCCATTGATAGACAGGAAGACTTTAGCCAAAGCAATAGCTAGAAAACAGAATGGTGAGGAGCATGATGCAGGAATTGTAAGCCTCTCCAGTGGATTCGGCTTGGGAGTGGCAATCGCCTATCATGCAGACAGGGGAATGGACTTCTTGCCAACGCAATACCCTTGTGACACAGATTCATATATGGCCTTGATGGCGGCAAAAAATCTCAAGAGAAAAGAAAAATCAAAAACAGATATTGAGATAGAGGAATATTTCCAAAAAGCAGGAAAAAGTGATTTTGTCAACGTACTTTTGCAGCTTCAGGAAAGAGATGCTATAATCTATGACGCGTTCCTGCGCATTGCATTGACAGATGAAGGAATGACAGAATCAGAAGTAGAAGACAATGCAAAACTCATCGCAGACCCAAAATCCTGGGTTGAAAAGAGAAAATAAACAATATTTTTATTCTTTCAATTTCTTCTTCAGATTCTCAATAACATTTACAGGAGAAGGATCTATTCCATTCAATAAAGCAAGATAGTAAGAAGTAAAGTCTCCGTAATAAATTCCTGAAAACATTCTTGCCAATAAAGAATTTCCTTTTGTTGATATTTCTTCAACATCAATTCTTGCAGAGGTTATTTCTTTTGTTATCATCATTCTTTTCTTGATTCTTTCATGGTCAAAATCATCTTTTATGTAGATTGCAATGAATTTGTCTTTTGACATCGTTTGATACCCCACCAATTCATTGTGATTTAATTCCGGAAATGCATGGAAAAATGCCGGAGATTTGCTGTTTTCATTCAACTGAGTTTTCCACCTGTAAGCAACCGGAGAAAATAAATCAGAAGCATAAACAATCGGCGTCCTTCCCTTTATTTTTTTAGCCAGATCTTCTCCTTTTTTCTTGAATTCATCGACATTCGACAGTATATCAAGAGTTTCCTTTATTTCTTTTTCTCCAAGTTCTATAATTCCTGAATTTGCAAGGACGCCAAGCATCGGGAAAAACAAATATCCAAGAGAAGCTCTTGGCTGTAATCCAGACGGAATCCTTATTGATTTTTTTGATTTTGCTCCAAGCTCGCCTCCGCTTGTTATTGCTATAACCTTTGCTTTTTTCTTTGTTACAGTGTCAAAAACAGACAATGTCTCTTCTGTGTTGCCGGAATATGAAACTGCAAACACCAAAGTATTTTCGTCAATGAATGCAGGAGCATCATAGCTTTTGACAACAAAAACAGGAATCTTGGAATCGTGCATGTAAGCTTTCAATAAATCTCCACCAACAGCAGATCCGCCCATGCCCGCAACAACAATCTTGTCAACTTTGCCTGTTACAGACATTCCTTTTGTCAGTTCAAAAGCTGTTTTGCACTGGTGCGAGAATCCTTCAAGAACTTTGAGCATATTAGATTGATCAATTGGCATTTTAGAAGAAAATTAAATTTAATGTATAAAAAGGTTTAGGTTGTTCATTTTATTTTTATTGTGCTCGGCCTCGCCATATTCTTATTTTTTGGATTATAACCCAATAAATGATGAATCACTCCTGTTTTATGTGTCAAAGTTGAGAGATTAGCTTCCAAAGTGTCTGGCGCTATACCTACTCTTATAGCAAGCTCTGCTTTTGTTAAGTCCAAACTTACAGCTTGGCTTTCAGCATCCGCTTTTCCCTCATTCATAAAAATTGTTTCAATATTTGCTAATCTTATAAACCTGTTTGACCGAGGGACACTGTTATAATATCTACCTGCTTCAGTGATATACTGATCCTGACACACTCCAAGTTTTAAATAAACTGGGCTAGTTTTGTTCATTTTGATTTTTTAACTAATGCCTATTTATTTTTAATGTTATCCAATACCAGCGTAAAAACAAAGTTTTTACTGGGCTTTGGAAACATAGTTTCCAGCTTTGCCCCATAAGTGCCACTTGCCCCATAAGTTCTGATTCTGCCTCAAAAGTATCCTTACGAATGATTTACGAGTCAAAAGTTAGATTTAAATATAAGTTGTTTCTAAAAAAGCCCTATGGCAGGGCAATTTTACCCAAAACATTCTGAGGAATTTCTTAAAGACATTGAACTAATAAGCAAATACGGCGGATTCACACAAGCCGAATGGCTTAATGGGTTTTATCTAAGGACTTTTACATTTGTCAAAAATAAAAAGGCTCTTGTGATGAAATACATAGATGGTGACTGGCTTATTGGAAGGATAACGGATGCAGAGTATAGAGAGCTGACTGGCAAAGAAATTTCTAAAGAGTTAAAGCAAGAACGTGTTACAATGTGGCAGAATGAGGATTTATACAAAGAGAATGCGAGAAAAGCTTTGATGATGAGTATTTGATGTGGTCTTAATGTCAAAAGAAAGTTGTTATAAGAAGTCAAAGAATAGAGTAAGCTTTGTTTGTATCAGGTCTGCTGAATTAAGAAAAGACAAATCTATTGATGAAATGTCCCAACATGACGCTTTTGTTAAATCAAATAAAGAAGCGGATACTCTAAAATTCTAAAAACAACCGATAGTTACCACCCTTTACTTAACCCATTATTTTACCAACCATTAAAACCTAATTTTTAATATATCAACTCAATTATAATTAAACATATAAACATAGACTTTATTCTCGATGTTTATGGCTCAAAAACGTAAAAAGGCAGATACAACCTTTAATCATCCGCTTAAGATTGCCCACGACATAAGAAAGCTTGAAATAAATCTATTATGGAAAAGGGCTTGGTTCTTTTGGGGTTTCACATTGGCAGGATTTGCAGGTTTTTCTTATTTTTTACATGGACAAAATCAAGACCATCAAAAAGCCCTTTTAGTGGCTAACTTTGGGTTTATTTGCTCTTTTATTTGGACTTTGGCAAACAGGGGCAGTAAATTCTGGCAAGACCATTGGGATAAAAAAATTAAAGGAATAGAGAAAGAAAGAGGAGGATATCAATTTTTTCAAGAAGTAGAATCAAAATACAAAAATTTATGTGAAGCAATTAAATGGGAAGGGACAAGGTTTTCTCCAAGCAAATTAATCATAGCACTAAGTGATTATATAACTTTGTCATGGCTCTTTATCTTGATAATGCAGGTAGTTGTAACTATCAGAGACCAAGATATAAGCCCAATAGGTTACTTTGCTTTTGCGATGACAATATTCACATTCTATTATGCATATATTGTTTATCAAAAAACTCAAAAGCACGGATTTTAGAAATGGGTTCAGCACCAAATCATAAAAAATCTGGATTTAAGAAACCTGAATGGGCTAAAGAGCAAGATAAGTTCCATAGCAAAACTAAATATCCTTATTGCAGGGGAACTTTTCCAGATTGTCCAGAAACAATTATCCCTGATGTAGTTGCTGATATTTGTAAGGTATGCCCGATTTATAGACAGAGATAGTTTTAAAACCGAAAAAGATTTAAACTGGTAGGAGAATTACTCATAAATGCCTCAAGAAATTACTTCCATTATTCAAAAAGTCATTCCGATTCTCGTTAATTCTTGTGATATTTCAAGAAGAAATATTTTAACAGACGCAACAACTTCCAGAACTTCTCCGAAGCGTGGTGATATATGGGTTTCTACAGTTGAAATTACAAAAAAGCAAAAATTTGAAAATGAAATTTTACTTTTAATTGAGGTAAAAGATGAAAACACAAAACCTCTTCAATTTGAAGAATTATACAATCCCACACAAAATGGAAAGTATACATTAAAAGAAAGCTTCAAAAAGGCTTTTGATGAAGATTATGCCAAATATTCTTCTGGACAACCTTATAAAAGCATTTATAAAAATAATTCATGGTTTGATGCCATTATTCAAGGTAAATACAAAGCAACTAAACAAGGGTTAAAATTCTTCGCAGTAACAAATTGTGCTTATATCTATTTTTATCATACAAAAACATTGCAACCTATTATAATCAAAAAAAATAATGAGTATATTGTTTTGGATTTCTGGATTAAACTTTCACTTCTTTTAGAACTTAGTGATTCAATAACTTCCGACATTCATATCTTACAAATTAAAAAGGTTGAAACAATTATAGACAATCCTTCGGAATATGAATTTCAAAAATTTTTAAGAAAAATTCACAATCAAAATGTTTTTCGTTTTGGAAATGAGGAGATGATAATTGATAGCTTATTAACTTTCGTATTTTTTAAATTCTTACAAGAAAAAATGATTCATTCTGGTGAGAAAAAACCTTTAAATGTTGTTCTGTGGGATGATTTTGCAAAAGGAGCAGAAAAAGGGCAAGAAGGTAAAGTTATAATAGAAAATATGAACCAACAACTAAATTTATTAAAAGACCCTCAAAGTGGTTATAATGAAAAATATAAAGAGTTTACTCCTATTCTTACTATCCCTTCTGATTTAAGACAAAACGCAGAAAATCAACCAGTCATTTATGGGGTATGGAAAGAGTTTAGTAGGTATAATTTTCATGGATGTGGTTTTGATATTTATGGGGGAATTTATGAAGTATTTGCAAGCCCAAAACAAAAAGAAAAACTTGGGCAGTATTATACCAGAAGACACATATCTAAAACTTTAGCTTATCTTACATTAAAAGATATTAAAGACGTTGAAGAAGGATTCAAAGTTTGTGACCCAGCTTGTGGGACTGGAGGACTATTAACAGAATGTTATAATTTACTTAAGGAAAATGTGACTAAAAAATATGGTGAACTAACAAAAAAGAAAAGTGATTTGCTTTCAGAAAAGGTGTTTTTTGGTTATGATTGTGTTACTGAGAATGTTGAAAAGGCAAAACTAAATATGTTTTTTGCAGGTGATGGGCACACAAATATTAGAAAGCAAGATAGTATTCAATATCTTCCAAAGATTGTTGAAGAGGATGATTCTGAAGGATTTAATGCTATTGTTGCCAATCCACCTTATGGAAATGGTTCTCTCTATTACAAAGATTATGTTACATGGATGAATACCAAACGCCACGAGCTTGTTTTTATTGAACGCATGATTAAAGCACTTAAATATGGTGGAAGGTTTGGATTTGTAGTTCCAGACGGTGTTTTAGAAAATCCTAAATGGCAAGGTTTCAGAGAACGATTAATTGAACAAGCAAAAATTGAATCAATCATTTCAGTTCCTGTTCACGCTTTTGCTCCTTATTGTGCACAAAAAACTTATTTGATTATAGGTCAAAGAAGAACTTATAATAAAATACGAAGTTTGACACATGATAAGGATTTTGAACAAATAGCAAAGGATACAACAACTATAAAGAAGGATAGATTGGAAGACCTTCAAGAAAATATTTGGATGTATATTATTGATTTTGATGGTTTTGCCAATAGTAATAAAAGATTTCCAACTGATTTAAGTATGATAAATGATAATGGTGAAATATCGTTTATTCATAATGACCTTTTTGAATTGCGTGAAAAATATTTATTTGGAGATGATGATAAGGGTAATATAATAAAAATTAATCAACTTGACCTTGATGGAAGCAAAAAAGGTGAAATAAAAAATGGAAAATATGTTTTGTGTAAGGCAGGAAATGTAATTTTAAATAAACAAATAACTGGAAAAAATTGGTATTGCCTATTACCTGAAAATTATCTTAGACCATATGAACCTAAACATATAGGGATTGAAGATTTTAGAATAGAAAAGAAGAAAATTGAGCAAGAACTTAAATCTTTCATGGAGAGTTTATGATAATCCCATTACTTGACCTTTTTACAACAGCAAAAGAAACTGATAGCAATGATGCTATGAACCTAACAGAAGAAAATATTTATAGCCATTCTCATTATTTTTTAAATGAAAAATATGATAGAGTTCCAGTGCTTTCAGCTTCTACGGTAAATGAAGGAATTATAGGGTATGTTCCAGATTTGCGAAACTCTAAACAAAAAAAAGAACAAAAAACTGGTGAGCCAATTAATGCTCAGGGGATAAATTACTATAAAAATAAAGAAGAAGGTTGTATTACAATTGTTGCTGATGGTGTTTATGCAGGATACACATTTTTTAGAGCACAAAATGAATATCCATTATTTTGTGGTAATACCTCTTGCTTAATATTGATGAAAAAAGGAGATGATGAAATAAAAAAGGATTATCAGAAGTTTGATGGGTTAAATGTTGAATGGTTTGATTTTAGGTTTCACAATATGCTAAAAAATATTCTTCGTGGTGAGGGAGTTAAACATTTTACTCAAACAATATGTAAAAGTATTGAAGAATTGGAAATACCACCAATTAAAGAACAAGAAATAGAATTAATTGAACTAAGAAAAATGAACGATATTAATAAGCATTTTGATAAAATAAAGAATAATACTGAAAAACTTCTCGATAAAGAAGTTAACGGATTTGAGGCTGTTGTGGAAGATGATTTTGGCAATATTTTTTTAATAAACAAAGGAACTGGCGGATTTACGGAAGAAGGGATATATCATGC
>Ga0209542_10019658_pt1 | contig 10789 bp, 5 predicted proteins | sample RifCSPhighO2_01_FD_184028 | JGI IMG/M metagenome (GOLD analysis project Ga0209542, IMG submission 184028) | Soil microbial communities from Rifle, Colorado - Rifle CSP2_plank highO2_0.1 (SPAdes) (version 2) | ecosystem: Environmental > Terrestrial > Deep subsurface > Rock core/Sediment ...
ATCTTAACAAATTACTAACTCTTGCAAAAACCAAACAACTGCAAGCTGCGGCAAAATTAGAATTTAGTGATGATCCGGCCTTGCGAAAATTAATTCTGCAGCAGCTCAAGATTGATATTAATCAACTTAAGGATAAAGAATATCTTAAGACAGTTGAAGATAGCGCGCGGTATCACCTCCTTGTTCAAGAAGGATTTAAACAATTAGGCATCAATCCAGAAGACAAAGAAAAATTAGATGCAGTTCTTGCCAGCCGCGGTGTAAAACCAGAACTTGCTGCAGCGTTTGACGTATACACAAAAATTCTCGAGAATGCTGCGAGGGCAGATCTTGCCGATCTGGAAGCAGCGGCAAAAGCTTGCCAGGGTAATCCAACCGCTTGTTCTTTCAGCCCAGCGCAGTTAAAAGCCGAACAAGAAAAAGTAAAAAGCAATCTTATTTCTGTCGTCAATAGACGCGAAGCTGCTTATCGGGAATTTAAACAACGAGAATGGGAATATCTTAAAAATCATCCTCCTGAAGACGCCAAGAACGCTCAAGCGCAAGCTGTGCAATTAGGAAAAGATATCAAAGAAAACCAAGAAGATGCGCTTCGTATTGAAACAACTTTACGCGGAACAAAAGAAACTCCCGGTGCAGAAGCAAGAGCAGCAGCAGCGAAACAACGATATGATCAATTATTGGCAGAGCATACACAGAAGGTAGAAGGACAGCGTCTTTTCGCTGAACGCAGTATTGGATTTGGAGAAGTTCCTGTTGTATCTTCTGAGGAACAGGAGAGTTCAGAGTTTAAGGCAGCCAGAGACGAATATTATCGAGAAAGAGAATTAGTAAACACCCTTCAAAAGAATCTTGTCAATGCGCAAAATAGAGAATCAAACGCTCGAGGAGAGTTAGAATATCTTTCTTCAGAATTCGCTGATCGGGACGATGTGGTAGCAGGTTTATATTCTGCTGCCGGACTGCATCAGGAAGCAGCTGAATTTGTAGCCGACAATCCATATTTGTCTGATATTTCTAAACAAGAGCTTCTCCAGAGTTATGAAGGAACTACTGAAGCGCAAGCGTTAGAACGTTCTATTTTTCTCGCCGCACTCGGAGACGATCCCAGCATAGCCCAAGCTGCTGCAATCCAAAAAAACCTACAAGAACAGCAGCCAGGTATTGTGGCAACTTCGCAATTTCAAAAAGCAAATGATGCTTTATCTAAGTCGATTGTAGCACGAAGTGAAGAACAATTACAAAGCCTTAACGAGCAAATCGCGCGACATGACCAACAAGTACGTGAACGCAGAGCAGGAATATTTACTGGTCCAGAAGATTGGAAACGATCGCCAGACCTTCTAGGCATTATTGCTTCACCGCCGCCAGTTACTGTACTGCAGGCACTCGGCGTACTTCCTGATGTTGATGTGATTGATTATGTTGGTCACGTTGGTGGAAGGTTATTGGATAAAGAGCACGAACCAACCTTTGATTATCTTTTACCAGCAATTACCAGCACCGGCGGTGTTGGTCTAACCCTTGATGCGTTAGTTGCTGTTGGTATATTGCGAGAGGATGGAGTTGAATCATTACGAGATTTCGGCGCATACAGCAGAGAAAAAGCTGAACAGGAAGACAGAACTACTCAATCATTGCTTGAACAGCGAGAATTTTCTCAGAAAAGAAATGGAGTTTTGCAGGCGTATGCTGACGCAGGATACAGCGCTAGTGAAGCATTGCGGGATATGGAAACCGGCAACTACCATCCTCGCGTTCTTCAATATAATCCAGAATTGGAAGGGCAGCCGATTGTTTTCGTTTCTAAACTCGAAGGACTTCGTACCGAAGACGGAAACACGCTAGTGTTGCGTGAACTTGCTAACGGCAGGCTTCCCGAAGGGACTGCAGCCGGAAGGGCAGGTTTAGCTGCTCAGGCCTTACAGCGAGCAGAGAATGAAGAAGCAATTCAGGGCGGAAAAGCAGCCTTTGTCGAGGGAGAATATAGGGAGATCATTTTAGCTTATGAAGGAACTGCTGCAGCCCTGGAAGCGAATGCAAAAATAGAAGCACTCGGAGAAACTACCCTGGGTATTGAAGAACGCCATCATCAAACTATTGTCACACCGGTCGGAGATGGTTTCGCCGCTATAAGCAACATTGCCACTGCGCCATTTGATTTTTTGGAGTTAGCTCAAGCAGCCAGAACAGCCTACAAAGCGTACAAGTTGGGCAAACAGGCTGTTACCGTCGGAAAACTAGCAGCGCATGCGCCGGAAGCAGTAATTGCATTACGATTAGCACGGCAAGAACTTATAGTGGCAGAAACTGCTGGAGATATCGCCAAGCTGGAGAAAGCCAGAACCGCATACCAAGATGCATTGAGAGTATCGGAAGCTGCACGAGAGACAGGACGAGTTGTTGATCTAGCCCATCAAGCCAAAGTTTCTCCGTACCGAAGAACTTTAGCTGCGGAACACAATCAGGAAGCACGGCGATTTGTGGAAGCAGCCGAAGATCTGCAAGAAGCCGAGCGCGTCAATGATGCTGCCCGAATAGAAAAAGCACGAGATGCAGTCAGACAATCTGAACAGAAACTTTCTCAGCTCGAAGATCTTGATCAAGCAGCAAAAGTTGCTGATGCCAGGCCGGCTGCAAAAAGAGTTGTGGGAGAACTTCCTGTCTCTGAAAAAGTTCGCGATGCAGAACGAAATTTCGAAGAAGCGCAGGCTGCATATAACCGCGAAGTAGATGCGTTAGGAGAAGCTCGGGTAACGCCGGAAACATCTGAGAAAGTAAGAATTGCTAATGAAGATCTGGCAAAAGTGCGGGCAGAAGATCTTGATAATGTACCACCAGAAATTGCTAATGCTCGAGCGCAGAATGATCTGGCGGTGCAGGGAGTTGCTGACAGCGAATATACAGCTTCAGTTAGACAGAAAGCTGCTGCAGAAAGTAATGTTGTGCAATTGCGAAAAGAAGAACGTCCAGGAGGAGCTAAATGTAATATTCTCAGAGCTGCAGCAATTTATGGGTTGGTGATAGATTGCGGTGATGATTTGGATGAGATTCCTACCATAGCACCTACTCAAAGATCTCCAATCGATGTAGGAAGACTTCCAAATCAAAATGAAGTAAGAGATATTGAAGGAAGGGCGCGCGTGTTGCTGGCCAATGATCCTGAGAGGAGAGTGCAGATAGCTAATCGATTAAAGGCAGAAGGATTATCAGGACCTTCCGTGGATGATGCAGTATTGCATGAAACCATGCGTGACATCGCCAAACAGCAAGGTTTCAGCGGAATTGATGTGTCAAGCATACGTTTCCACCAAAAAAGAAATATTCCAATTCCTAAGATAGGTGATCCAGAGTTTGATTATCTTGTTGACATTCTTGAAAATCATCCTGGCGGCAGGCTATCGCCATCAGTAGAGAGGCAATTAAATATACATGCTATTGGCAAAGGAGCAGAAAATTTTGTTTTTGATGTTTCAGATGATGCCTTAATAAAAATTAATGAATACCGAAGATCAATCGGCAAGCCCGAAATAAAAGGGCCAGTCGTTTTAAAGATAAAAAGCAGCGATACTAACTTTGGAAATACTCCTGAATGGTTAGACAAAATACATGGCGATTTATGCCGTGCGAAAGCCGCTACATGCTTGGAAGAAATAGGAGAAAATGGAAATTATCAATTCGTGCAAAAAGCAGAAGGCCCTGATCTAGACGAAATTGTCGCCAAGGCATTAAGAGAAGATGAAGAGCTTGAGTTAGAACAAATAGATAACCTAAGAAAGAAATTCACCGCAGAAATTGAATCTTCCGCAGCAGAGAGAAGGCTTGCTATTGAGAAAAAAGCTCTCGATGAAGGAAGGGAACTATCAGATGCGGAAAAGAATTCTCTAGCTCTGATTAAGACCGAAGAAAAAAATAAGATTGAAACAGTGCAGCTGGAAGCAGTTGCAGAAAGGCAAAAAATTTTGCAAGTACCCTATGCCGAAGGAAGATTTGATGCCGTAAACCTCGACGGAAGAACCATAAATCTCCGAGAAAAAACAGAGCAGTTATTTGCGAAGCTCAGGGAAGCAAATGTAGAGGTTTTTGATGCCCATTTCCAAAATATTAAATGTATTGATGCAGATTGTCTTTGTTGATTTAGGAGCAGCTACTCAAGGAAAATATTCTACCATTGCTAATCCTGGAGTTGCCGATGATTATGCTTATAACGCTATAACTGGCGGAAATCTTGATTTGCAAAAACCAGAATTAAAAAGATTACTTGAACAAAATCTAGAATCTCCATTTCCAACTGAAGTAGGCGCACCCCATCCCGCTATCTGTGGAGGTGCCATCCATTCAGGAATACTAGTTGGAACAGCTATTGATGCTGGATGTGGATTGCCAAGTTTTGCAGATGACTTAGAAGGGATTGTTGATGAAGCATTGCCTAGCGGTGTTCCTACCACTATCGAGGGAATTCCGCCTCCTAAAACAAGTTCTCCAGAGATTATTTCTCCAAGAAAATTATCTGTAGAAGTTGATCCAGATATCAGTATTGAAAGTGGAAAGTTTACGCTGGATGGAAAAAAATATACCTACGATCCTGTAGACGGCTGGAAGGGCGGATTCTTCGGCCAAAAACCTGATGCTCAAACTACTGCCAGATTAGAAACTGCAAGGATGCAACAGGTAGTAAATTCAAAGCCAGCTTTGGAAGAAGGGCAGCAGATTCTCACCGTAACAAGAGATAATAGGGTTGTTGCCGGAACATTTGATGGAATTGATTTAGAAAATACACTTAAGCCCTCTCCGACCTTTGGCCAGGCTAAACTTAAAAATGGGGTAGAAGTCAGTTCAGGATCTGTAAATAAATTTTCTAAAAGCAGTACTCGAGATCCGACTCTTGAACCGCGTCTAATCATTGAAGGTGATTTTGTAAGAGTAAGAACACTAGATGGAACTGCTGCTGTCGGCCGGTTTGATGGTATAAAAGGAACGGATGTTTTACTCACTGATAAAACAGGAAGGAAGAAAATTCCTTTGGCCAACCTTGATTCCAGCAGCATCCTCAAAGAAGGCGATGAAGTTGTTATTGGCGTTACTCGTCCAGTTGGATACAGAGAAGGCGCTGTAACTGAAATCCGCGGCAGATATTTTGAAAATGAAAATTCAATTATTTTATTGACTGATGATGGGGTCGTTACCATTCCTAAGGGAGATGTAAACGTGGATAGTTTACGGCGAGCTGTCCCTGGACAAGGAAAAGTGGTTAGCCCAGTGCCTACAAAGTTAGACCCTAGAGTGGAAGTTGTTCCAAGAGAATCAGGACCAAGACCTAAATCTGACGAAATAATAGACGAAGAAACAATCAACTGTCCGATCGTCGGTAATGCCTTTGTAGGGTTAGTAGGCTGCGTCCCTAAAACTGTAGCACCTCAACCAGCTCTCTCTCCAGCCGATCAACGGCGAGCAGAAAAGTTCGTCCCGGTTAGACGCAACCTGGGATCAGCTCCTGAAGTGAGAAACTTATTAGGCAATCAACCAACTGTTGGCCAAACCCTGGAAGCGCTCCGTTTGCAAGGAAGAACCGATTTATTACGTCCCGAAGTTATCGAAGAAACTGTTACTGCTTTAGGAGATATCGCGCAAGCAGATATTCTTCATGGAACTTCTTCAAAAATCCTGCCCGGCTTAGTAAGAACGGATGGAAAATTGATCCCGACAGGTGAATTATTGCAGCAAGGTATTCCTCCATATGGCGGTGAGTTAAAATATGGGGCGAGCAGTAGGGGAGTAAGCCAAAAGCACGTTTCTTTTGTGGAAATGGAAACCGGAGGTGCCGAATTAAAATATGCCCGAGATGATTTTAATAAAGGCTGGAATCCAGAGTTAGGCAAAGCTGATTTAGAAGAACAAGAAAAATTATTAGCAGAAGTAGAAAGCGGTGATTTAAAATTACCAAAAACTATCCAAGACCAAATTGTTGCTGATATAGATTTGCGAAAGCTCCGCCTAGATTATTGGGGTTCATTCTCTGCTGCCGAAAAAGAACTGATAGAAAATCCCTTCCCTCTGGTAATCGGGGTAGATGCTGACAATCTTGTCCTGAATACTAATATTGGAGGAAGACTGCAAGGTGAGGTTGCTGTTCAGGGCGGAGCGGATTTAACTACTAGGAGAGTAATATTATTCACAGACGAACAACATAAAGCTGCTTTGCAAGCATTCATGAAAGAAAGATTTGGCATTGATGCAAAAGTTTATTCACTTGAATCCTTAGAATTGTCCTACGAGGTCAGAAAAAAATATGCGTATACTGGTTCTGAAAATTGGAATCAATACCAGGGTGGATATTTTCTTAAAACTGATCCTGCTTACATTCCTAAATTGCGCGAAGGCTATCAGGAATGGTTAGATGCCGGAGAACCGCCTCAAGAAAGAAAATGGTGGGAAGTATGGAAGTTATTTGCTGAAGAAACATCATAAGATTTTGCTATTAGAAAGATTGTTTTTCCACCTCAATAAATGTATCCCGAAGATTAAACACTATTAAGTCTCCGCAATCTTTATAAAATAGTATGGTTTAACCATACTAAAAATGAAAACAACCAAAAATCTCAAGGAGCTGTTTTTTGACTATCCTACCAAACAGTGGCACTTTGAGCAGCTCTTAAAGGAAGTAGGATTAAGTAGGGCGCAGACCAATGCGCGGCTGAAAAAATTGATGAAAGAGGTTCTGATCAAGCGTGTCAAGCCGCGAGGAAGGATGCCATATTACCTTGCTAGATATGATGCTCAGGAGTATATCAATGCTAAAAAATTATTTGCGCTGGAGAAATTTCATGACAGTGGTTTTTTAGGGCATCTTTCTTCCTTGAAATCCGCTAAAGCAGTAGTTATTTTTGGAAGCATGGTAAGGGGAGATTGGTATAAGGAGAGCGATATTGATCTTTTTGTGTATGGCGATGCTGATGAAATAGAATTGGGAAAATATTGGCTGAAGTTAGGTAGAGAAATACAATTCTTCGGCTGTAAAAATAAGGAAGAACTTAAAAAATACAGCCCGGCTTTATTACGGAATATCCTTAATGGATATACGGTTAAAGGCAGTATTCCGGTAGAGGTGAAAACCATTGCCTAAAGAAATAACCCAGAGTGAAGCTTATGATAAATGCACCGCCGAGGGTAGTTTCATTTTTCTCCTTGAATCAGATGCTGGCCGGGTCGCTTCCATGGTTGAAATTGCTGAAGAACAATTGAAGGCTGCAAAAAGTTTATCTGGTGAAAAATTATGGAACTCAACCTACAAATTATATTACGATACCCTGCATTCATTAGCAGAAGCATTTCTGTTGTTGGATAAGGTCAAATCAAGGAATCATTTATGTCTCTTTGCCTATCTTTGTGAGAAATATCCTTCCTTAGAATTGGACTGGAATTTCTTTGAGAAAATAAGAACCAAACGCAACGGAATAACCTATTATGGGACTCCTGTCAATGATAAGGATTGGAAAGAAGCGGCCGTGCAGTTTCAGTTATATACTGATCTATTGAAGAAAGAAATCAAGCAGAAATTAGATAGATGGAGAAGCTCGCCTGATTAGGGAAAGAACTTTTGCACCTAAAGCAATCTTTAAATAGTTCTAAATACTCTTCAGTTCAATGCAAAAAAGAGGAGCATCAATAGCGTTAGTTCTAGCTTTATTCCTTATACTTAGCACAGTTGCCCAAGAAGAAGATCCTAATGCTTGGATTTCTGACCCTGCTTTATTTGCTGCCACCTCCGGAGCAGCGTTTGACGCCAATCCTGAACTTGCCTGGCAGACTCTGCAAAATAATCCTTATCTTCTAGAAGATCCAGCTGTGATGATCGATGCTCTTGCAGTATATCCTGAAAGAACTGCTGCCTTAATAGATAAAAGAACTCAGGCATTGGATAATCCAGATAATGCTGATTTTTTTGACGATGAAGTTGCCCATACTGGCGTCCATTTAGTAAACAAAAATCCCAATGCCAAAGAATCATGGCTGGATAAAAAGCATAATATCAAGATGCAGAGTAATCATGTAGAAATAAAATCGTATGATGGAAAACAGATTACCACTAAAATTGGTGGCCCTTTTGGAGCAACTACTGAATCGATTTGGAATCCATCAAATGAAGCGAAAATTACTGTTGATGGAGATCACTACCAGCAAGGAAAAGTTACTATCGCTGAATCGGGAAGCATTCTCTACGAACCTAACGCAGAAGCGAAAACCATAGACATTCCGGAAACAGATATTATCACTGTAAAAACCGGAGAGCAGGAGTTAGAGTACCAAGGAAATTCCGTCCAAGGCAGATTAAACTTTCTGGAAGGGCAGTTGTCAGTATGGGACGAAGAAGCGACGATTAATGGGGTGAGCGTTGAACCCAATTTTATTGCTGACATCATTAACGTCTATTTTGATGAAGGAGAGTTAGATTCTCGACATGAAGAAGGAGATGAATATATGCTCATGGATGCGGAGGAGGGAACGCTAGAATTTGGAAGCGGTGAGTATAGAGAAACCGGAACATATAATTTGGAATTTAATCCAGGCAATCCCTTCCTCAATGTTGGTGATGATGGGCAGTTCCGTGTTACAGATATACAGGCTTTTACCACTGTCCGAATAGAGCCAAGAAAAGGATTGCCTCCGGCGGTAACAGTTAAACCTAATAGTGATGTGGATGTTCAACCAGGGGCAACCTTTCAGAATGGCTACCAACAGTTTGAAATCTCCAATCGGAAAGTCTTAGACGCGGATACGGGAGAATTTCTGGAAAGAGGATTTTTCGAATTTACTGGATTTGATGATCAAGCCCTAGAGAAAAGCCGTTGGGCTCGAAGAGCAATATCTCCAGACTCAGATGAAGAATATGTAAAGAGAGCAAAAACTGAATTACAAAAATTAGGTGTTACTGAATTTGATCAAGAATCATTAAAAAAGATCAGTAATCCTCCATCGAGCATTCCTTTCGAGCTGGTCATTGAAGGAAAAGATGGAATAAATAACCTTGGCACATCGGAAGAACCGCAGCGAGTCTTTTTTGACGAAAACCAAAATTTTGCAGTAGTTCCAGAAAGTGCAATCAAAGCGGGAAAATTTAATCCTCGCGATCCGCGGGCAGTTCATAATAATATAAAAGGACAAATCCAGAAACTGACCAACAACAAAATTAAAATCGAGGGTGAAGAAAACTTGAATTTTATTCTAGATTCCTTAGAAAAAATGCCGCCGGAAACAGTGGAAAGCATTCGTGGAATCGAAATTCTGGACTTAGAAAGCGCTGATGCTGCCTTGGGCATAGGGGGAGTTGCTTCTACCGATCCAATTCAAAAAAAAATTACATTTAGAACATTGGATCAAGGAAAATTTCACCTTAGCTCTGTAGCTGAAGAACAACAAGTTGGAAGCACAAAAAATCCAGCTTTTACTCCTTATGGTATTTTGCTGCACGAAGCAACTCATGCTAAAATACGGACCGAAGAGAGTGATCTAGAATCATTTAAACTCTGGGCAAAAAAAGATCTCGAGAATAGGCGAAAATATGGTAAGGATTATGAAAGCCTTGAAGATCCATTAGACGTAGGTGTAGCTAAAGATAAACTTACAGGAGTACAAAATGAGATAAAACTTCTAAAAGAACACCACGATCTCTTAAGGAGCTTACCTGGATTACGAAAATCACGCTGGCTAGAAGCAGCAGGTGATGCTTATGTTAAAGGAGGAAAAGAAGAAAAATTTTCAGGCGCCGAACATAAAACTGTTGGCCCCGTTAATGGTTGCCTCAGTGCTTATGGCTGTTTTGATTATGACGAAGATCGAGCAGTGTATGCGCAAACCGTAGGAGTTTGGGTAACAGTTAGGGATGAACCGGAATTTTTTACCCCATACATTGCGCCGCCCGGACATCCTAAGCACGATCCAGAGAAATACGATCCCCGCTACCGACAAAAGTTAGATTTGTCTCATGAATTCGGCGATATTAATGACGAAGAATACAACCGTATCGTTAAAAATTTAGAAATAAACGAGGCAGGTTCATGAAAATCTTAACACTAATCATTCTAATGGTACTATTCTCTTATACTACGCTTGCTGAAGTCAACCACTATTACAAAATAGATCTTTTATACAATCAAGGAAATGTATCGTATAATTCCCTTACTGTTGAGCCAACTATTGCCCCAGTGCAAATGGTTGAAGGAAGATACGTCGCTGAAGTTGTCTCCTTTAACAACCAAATCTTAAACTTTACTTTTTTTGACGTCCCGCTCTTTTACTTTTATGAAGAAGTTGATGAAACTGGAGAATTAACTGGCGGCAGTGCCGCTCTGGAACAGGCAGCACTAACATTATATGTTCCTTACTACTCTAATGCCAAAGAAATAAACATCTATGACCAAGATTTGATTGAACGATTGCATATTGACGTCGGTTCCTATGCCCAAGAATCAACCCTTACTGAAGCCAAACCAGTTCGAAAGGAGATTAAAACAGAAGTAAAAACAGCTCCAAAATCAATAACCTTTGCAAATATTGCCTTAAGTCTTGGTTTGCTTCTTCTTTTCATCTTCATTATCCTTGTTTTATTACACTGGAGGAAAAGGTAAATGGAAAATAAAGGTCAGGTAACTATTTTTATTATTATAGGAATACTTGCTCTTGCAGCCATAGCTATCTTTTTCGGCTTTCGTTCAGAATTAATCACCGAAGAGATAGAAAAAACTGAAGTGGCTCCGCTATTAAGCGGTTCCCTACAAAGCTACGTTGAATC
>Ga0209542_10019660_pt1 | contig 10788 bp, 14 predicted proteins | sample RifCSPhighO2_01_FD_184028 | JGI IMG/M metagenome (GOLD analysis project Ga0209542, IMG submission 184028) | Soil microbial communities from Rifle, Colorado - Rifle CSP2_plank highO2_0.1 (SPAdes) (version 2) | ecosystem: Environmental > Terrestrial > Deep subsurface > Rock core/Sediment ...
CTATCCCCAGTCAAAATTCTTTTTTTCATATTGTATCCTTTCATAGTTTATCATAACTTCCGCTCACCTGGGGCCAAAATGACCCCAGGCTTACCAACCAATACGCATACCATATCCAGGTGGGATTGGATAATTTCCAGGTAAGAACTTCTCACATTCCTGATTACCCTTAAAACCATCTAATCTTTTCCCATTATCATCTATTTGCCCTGTTGTAATACATCTTTCTCTCCCCTCTCTTATCTTAAAAGATATACTACAGGTAGCAGCAACATTTAAGCCTAACAGCGCCGCTAACAGAATTATTGGTGCTGCTTCTTTCTTTAAATCAGACTCATTTTCTACCCTATTCATTTTCATCACCCCCTTTCATCAAAAGCAGAAAGTTTTTGAGGATTTGATAGTATTGCTCTAAACTTTTTATACTTACACATTCTTCGTCACTCCCAATATTCCAACCTTTTGGCCCGAATTCAATTCCATCAATACCTACTCTAGTAAAATGTCTGGCATCAGAAGTACCCTGTGCTCCATAAAGACCCACCTTCTTTCTGGTAACTTGTTCACCTACACTCTGAAGTATTTTTAAGTACTGATTATTTTCAGAAACAAATAAAGCAGTCTCTTTTGCAACAATGTCCAACTTAAAACCCTTTGGTAACAACGTTTTTATGCTATTAACAATAGTATCCGCGTCTTTTGGGACATACCGAATGTCGAGCTTGATTTCACAATCATCCGGAATTTTATTAAAAACTTTATTGCTAGTTTCAATCCGGCTCAAATTAACTGTTGTGACCCATTCTTGTTTAGAAGGAATTGGATACCTATTCAACAAAGAGTTGAGAAATTGGTTCATTTTCCAGATTGCATTATCTCCTTTCCAAGGGTAGGCTCCGTGAGCAGTTCTACCGTTAGTAAAAATCTTTAAAAGTAAAACTCCTTTTGCCCTATTTGCAATCTGAAGACCGGTGCTCTCGCCAGCAATAACGAAATCCGCTTTGACACCCTTTTCTACTTGATATTTTGTGCCATTAAAACCTCCTGGCTCCTCATCAGTAACCAGCTGCAAGGCAAGTGGATAGTCAACTTTACTTGCTACTTCTTTGAAGACCATAATAAGACAAGCAACACTCGCCTTCATATCCATTGACCCAACTCCATAGAGTTTGTCACCTTTAACTTTTGGCAAATATTGATAGTCTTTACCTGGAACCACATCTAAATGTCCATTAAGTATAATCCTAAATTTTGAGGGTCTTTTTTTAGCATTGTAGTCGCTTTGCTCCTGTAACCTACGGTTATAAACTAAGGCACTCTTAACACCTTTATTTTCAAATCGTTCAATCGTATAACCTTTTAGGTTCGACAAGGCAATTTCTAATATTTTATCTAGCTCAGTTGCATTTTCTGAGTTTGATTTAATAGAAACAAACTCTTTGGTCAAAGCTACAATTTTGTTTAACATAGTTTTATTGTTTCATAACAAGAACTTTAGTTCATTTTATATTATCTCAGCATAGACTGAGGAACTATTCCCGTGAACCCTATTATTTTGGGCTTCGTTGGAATCTATAGGCATTAGTGTCCTTTCGCCGCCCATAAACCGATAGTTCTGACCATCGTTGGAGAAAAAGACTCTATCTATATACATGTAAGAGCGTCCATCATCCTGGTTTGTTAAAGTAGGATTTTGTAACTCGGGTTGGACAACGTAAGAGCCTCTCTTTAATAGAGCATCTCTTAGATCTCGTCTAAATCTTGCATCTCCTAAAGTACCTCGAAAATGACCATATCCTCCATAAGTTCCTTTCATGGGTTTAACACGCAAAAGTCTCTGTCCAGATTCCACTTGTTTTGGGTCTACTCCTTATGATCTTAAATAATTGTTAAATTCAGGAGAAGTCAGGTCTTCTCCGTAATAAACAGGGAAAGCCATGCCCATTGCACCAAGATACTCTTTTGTATCATTTATGCGTCTACTATCTCCAATTGGCAAGTTAGGATTATCAATGTTAAAAGTGAGAGCATTAGCTTTAATTATTCTTCTCAGATTATCATCTGCTAGAAGCTCCTCATCAATTACCAAATCTGGCCTTTTCATCTTCGCTACAGGATCGGAAGAGCGAACATATAGAAGATAGTCAGATTGACCACCATTTTCCACTAAGTATTTTTTAAACTCCTCAGGAGAGAAGAACTTATCAAATCCTGAATACTCCCTCACCTCATCATCAGTTAATGGGGCGCCTCTCATTTTACCGAACTCAGTCTCTCTCATTGCCTGATATTTTTGATCAGTAACAGCCAATAGGGCAATTGGTCGTCCATATTTTTGTCTAATATCGTCTAAACCAGCACGGAATTGCCTCTTAAAAAGAGTATCTTGAGTTCCATCTGAAAAGAAGTATTCTAAAAGCGAGTACATTGCTATAGAATTTTCTATTTCAAAGATTCGACCTCTTAAAGCTTCCCGTATGTCTTCTTCTCTTAAAGTTGCTGCTTACTCTAAAAACCCAGCTGGTAATCCAACCATGTCAATTTGAACGAAGCTATTTATAGGTGTTCCATCGGGTGATAGACAATATTGATAATCTTTATCAAATTCTTTATTGGCAGCGACCAAACGACGAAAGGCTTGATTATATTCCCCATACAAATTTTCTAAAGCCTGAGTAACTACCTGTGGGTATGTAGTTTTATATTCTGGATAGATTTGGAATGGACCTAAAGTAGATTTAATATCTGTTCTTAGGCTTATTGTACCCAAACTACCACTACCAGGGGCTTCAATATTTTGATCCAAAAGTAATCTAGCTTCTGTGTCTAAGGCTCTACTATTTGACTCTCGTGTCCTAAGTAAAGCTAGAGAGGTTTCTCTTTGCCTTCTCCTCTCGGAATCTGTTATGGTAATTGCCCTTTCTGAATTTGTTTCTTCCTGTGAAGCTGAAACCACTAATTCTAATCCACGAGCAATTATTTCAGTCTTTAGTTGATCAAGCTTACTAGGATCTTTCAGAACGGAACTTTTATCAATACCCAACTCTGCTATTGCAGCATTTATAACAGCTGGGGCTCTAGCAGAAAGTATCTCATCTGAAAGTATTCCTGTGAGAGCAGAAATTATCTCACTATCTGTAACCTCATCCTCTAATTGTTTTCTTAACCTTTCACCAGCCAGTTCGTATACCGAACGCTCATCTGAAATCTTTGAGATTCCCGTCCGAATAACTAATAATTCATCATCAGTAAGTCTAGCAATAAGGGATAGCGGATCGCTTAAAGCCTGTGTTAATTTTGTCCTTTCCTCTGCGAACACTTTTTCTCCATAAAAAACTCTTCGTTTTTCAACAGACAAAATAATCTTATTGGAATTTAAGGCATTATTGGCGACTAATCTTTTTCTACCTTGATCAGATACTAGTAAATCCTCAGGATTCAGGCGTGATCTCTTAGCCAATACCTGGCATAAAAGAGGATCTTGATCGATTAGGGTCATTACAGTACTAATGGCTCTTTTTTTAGCAATAGCACTTAAGACTACCTCTCGCTCTCTTTCTAGCCGGGCTTCTGCTTCTGCCCGAGCAAAATCAACATAAGTAAATAAGCCGTTCCTTTCAATAATTTGATTCGCTAAAACTTCATATCTTGAATATCCGTGAGTACCAGGTACTTCTACTGGCTCTCTTTTCAAGGCATAAATCCTCTGCTCTGCTATTTCAGCTCTGATTCGAGAGATCTGCTCAGAATCATCTATTTTTGATTTTTCCAGCCTGACTTGTGATTGTTGTCTTGCAGATGCACTCAAAGCGTCAATAACAGCTGAGTCTTTTAAACCAGCAATTCTTAATTGCTCATCAAGATTAGTTAATACCCTTAAGGCAGAAGGAATATCATTTAAGTTATTTCCTTCTGGCATAGGTATTGCCTCAGTAAATTGCTCGGCAATCATCCTTAGAGTTTTGAATCCTGCTTGAGTTTTCGGAAGTAGCACTGGTAAATACGGCTCTAGCCGTCTAGCGGAAGTAAGACTACCAATAGCAGACACTGTATTTACGAGCAAATCAATTTGGTCCTGAGTCTGATCTATTTGATCTGCCGACAAAGAGGCAATACGGGATTCAAGAGCCATATTCCCGATAATCTTACCATTGGCATCCTTTCCGATAATCTTCCCTTTAGCATCTTTAAGAGACCCATCAGTAATGAAATCTAAGGCGGGAATGTTGGCCGATAAAATCTCATCTGCTTCATTTGACTGAGAACTAACACGGTAACCCCCACTCTCTGTAAGTTCTCTTAACTCACCTAACTTTTGTACAGAAGCAGCTAACCTCGTTCCATTGAGGAGTGGAGTTTCTATTCCTATATTTGTTTGTTTAATATATCGTTCAGTCATATGTTCCTTTTTTAACCACAAAAAAACCTCCCTTTCAGGAGGTCTGTAACAAGGTTTTCCTTGTAAAACTGTTATGCTTATTTAAGCATTACAGCACAGCCTCCCTTTGGAGAGGATGAAAGAAAAACCAATAATTATTGCTGTAGTTAATATTCATAACTTTTTATAGATTATCACAAACTCTAGGTCTTGTCAACCCCGATTCAATCGGGATCAACACTTCGACTTCGTTTACCCTGAGCGGAGCCGAAGGGCTCAGTGCTAACCTCTACTTTTTTTCTCTGTTTTTCCAAAAATAATGAAGTAACCATAGAAAGCCATTACTAATAATATACCTATCATAAGTCCTGTAAATCGGTCATTAAAATCAATCATTCTTCTCCCCTTTTTATAATTATAACACCCAAACCGATAAGGAACAACCCACTAACTACCAATAATATAAAACGATTAAATTGTATTGGCTCTTTTAGTCCGAAAACCTCCGGGAGGAAGAATGCTGCTGCAGACCCAAGTAAAATTCCATCTCCAAAAGTTCTTACAGACTGAGCTAAAAACAACCATTGACCTTTTGATAATTTTGGTTCAGCCAATAAAAATGCAATTCCAGTAAAAATCCTTTTCATACGCTCTAATATACCATTTAGGAATAAAAATTGCGAGGAATTAATTGTCAACAACTTTCATACTTACTTGCCTACAGCTAATTCATGTATTAATTCTTTAGGAGAAAGCGCTCGGATAAATCTTATGCGACCTTGATCACTCTTGTGTAAACCATCAAGAACATCTACGACTGGAACTTCTATTTCTCTACGGCTATTAGTTAAGATAAGAGTCCTAGTTAAAACATCTTTACCTCCACTCCTCTTGCGTATTTTAAATAGTTCCGCTTCACCTACAATCTCACCGCTTACATCCTCATGCTCAACAACGGCTTCAACTATATTGCCATTATTTAACTTAGATGTATTAATGCTTCTTTCTAAATCCATATTATTCCCCCAAAAAAAATACCCCTTTTGGGATAAACTTTTTGTTTTCCTTTTTCAGCTTAAGTATACCACTTTTTGTCAAGCCCTGCACAAACCTAGGGGGCATGATTTAAATATTGCCCACACAAACCTGGGGTTCTGGCTATAATAAACACAGCTTTTCCAAGTCTTGCCGGCCATCCAAAGCTGCAAAGAACTACCGCAATTGCCCCATCTATATTTAAAGGCAACCTACTATCTTTTTGACTTTCCAGTTCTTTTTCAAGTTCTCTGGCAATATCTACAAATTCATCACCAAATCCATTTTCTTTTAGAGTTTCCAGAATAAGTTGGGCTCGCGGATCAACATCTTTATAAATCCTATGTCCAAACCCCGGAATTCTTTCCCCAGCCTCAAGTTTCTGCTTCACAAAATTCTCAATTATCAATTTTCCATTCTCAATTTCATAGAGAGTTTCCATCAGCCTTTCCTGCGCTCCTCCGTGTACATCATTTATTTCCAGAATTCCAGAAGCAACGGCCTCAGAAATAGTTTTTCCAGCTTTTGCAGCTTCCACAACTGGCATAGCCGAAGGAGTATCCGGACCATGATCAATAGATAAATTTAATATCAACTCGAACATTTTTAATTCAAAATCTGTTGGAACTTTTTCTGATAAAAGTTCAAAGATTAACGAGGCAAAGCTTCTAGACTGAGTCACTTGAAGGTGATCCTCGTCTCCCCATTTTGCATTTCCAGTTTCATCATGTGTTATTGTTTTAGCCATAAATTCTTCTTGTCATTCCCGCCCCGTATCAAAGTACGGGGTAAACTCCGGAGGGAATCCAACAAACAATGTCATCCTGAACTAGTTTCAGGATCTATTTGTATAGATCCAGGGTCAAGTCCGGGATGACAGTTGAAGTGATCCCTTCACTAACTCCGCTATTTCATCAAGGTTTTCTGCCACTTTTACTCCGGACTCCCTCAGTAGATTTCTTTTTTTATCCGGCAAGCCTCTGTCTCCTTCAATTATAGCTCCTGCATGCCCGAATTGTACATCATTGGGAAGGTTCAAGGTGAATTCACCAGCGATAAATGCGATAACCGGTTTTTTGATCTTTCCAGCTTTAACATACTGTGCCACTCTTTCTTCATAAGTTCCACCAAGTTCTCCAAAAATCACTGTGGCTTTTGTTTCGGGATCATGTTCAAGTTCCAGCAGGAAATCCACATAATCGCTGCAAATTATCCTATCCCCTCCAATTCCAACCGCCCAGGAGGCTCCTAAACCATTATTTTTAAGGTGCGAACCAATTTCCGAAGTCATCCCGCCACTTTTGGAAATAATGGCTACATTTCCCTTTGGAAAAACCCGCTCAGGGGCTCCCCCGGCAATTGTTCCTATTTTTAACTTTCTGGATGGACAAATTAGCCCAACTGAGCTTGGACCAATAACGGATGCTCCTATTTCCTTAGCTTTTGCGTAAATAATAGCAGAATCTTTTGTTGGAACTTTTTCTGCTCCAATTAAAATCCATTTTATCCCGGCTTCCAGAGCTTCCAAAACTGCATCTTTAGTAAAAAGCGGCGGCACAAACTGAACCGAACCATCGACTTCCCCTACAGAATCCACAGCCTCTTTAACTGTATTAAATATTGGAATTCCCATATGAGTAAGCCCCCCTTTTCCAGGAGTAACACCGGCAATAATTTCAGTTCCGTAAGCCTGCGACCACTCCAAAGCCCTGGATCCTTCAGCCCCGGTAATCCCCTGACCTATTAACTTTGCGTTTTTCGGTAAAAGTAACATTTTATTTCCTCTTAGCAGCCTTCAATTGCTTTTTCAAATACTTATCGGCCTCATCCATATTTTTAAAAGCAGGGGATAGATTTCGACCATGCTTAATATCATCTTCGATTTTTTCCAATTTTTTTTCAAATTCCGGAGTCATTTTTGGAATATCAGAAAAAACTATTTCTCTATCTCTTATAAAATTGCGAAGAGATGCATTTATAACATCACTTAAAGATAAACCCAGTTTACGAGCCAATTCCTGAGCATACTCCTTAACTTCCTTATCAGCTTTAACATGGATAACTGTTTTCATAAATTTATTTCTGTAACTAAAGTATACACAACGGTTACATAGTTATCAATTGCTTTTAGAGTAATCCAAAGCTAAATCAGCCATAGTTTTAGCTGACTCTGTAATTGAGGTTTCTTCTCCATATAAATGCAAATCAAAATCTTTTACTTTTTTTAACATTTCAAAGGCTTCTTTATCTCTGGGTCCACCCCGGCGAATTACTATTGGAAAATCTATTTTCATCCCGCTTTTACGTAAATTCCTTAACCCCTCCACAAATCCTGACAGTGTTTCATAAATATCAGTAAAGTTTGCAACAGCTCCAACTACCCAAAGCCCGTGTATTCCGGGCTTATCCAAAACCACTCGGGTTAATCTTTCAACTTTCTCCCTGGGCGGATTTCCGCCGTACTCAGTATAATTTGCAGGATTACCACCGCACTTTTGAAGCGCATCCATAGCAGTGAGCGAGGCACCACCTCCTGATGCAAGTATTGCAATATCTCCGTCCAGATCAAAATAAGTTGAGCCTGCAACTCCTCTGTAATCTCCCTCGTCAATCTTTTTGGCTTCTATTTCATTTTGAGTTGGGGTATGTCCAGGAGCACTGCGGGGCGGAAATTCCCAATCCTTATGACGCCCTATTGCATTATCTTCCAGTTTTATCTTTGCATCCAAAGCAATCCAGGATTGCTTTGTCCTGAGCGAAGCCACGCCGGAGGCGGGCGTAGTCGAAGGACTCATTTCTTTACTTCTTACCAGCGGATTAATTTCCAGAAGCAACAAATCCTGCTCAAAAAAAAGCTTTATCAGCTTATCTATAACTGTTTTTAGATTGTCATCCTGAGCGCCAGCGAAGGATATATTCTTCGTTTCACTCAGAATGACAGATTGCGTTATGGGATCTATAGAAAATGTTTCCACATTCCTCTCCTCTACCCCTGTTCCTCCTTTCTCAGAAATAGTTAAAATTGGTCCTCTGGTTTCTGTATCATATGAAATAGAAATATAATATTCTGACCCTGCAAATTCCACCATCTCCTCCACTAAAACCTTCTCCACTTTTTCATTATTTATTGTCTTCCCAAATAGCTCTTCCAATAAACTTTTCACTTTTCCCTTTTCGCTTTTCACTTTTATAATTCCCCCTACATCAGCTCTTTTCCCCGATAAAACCTGAGCTTTTAATACGCAAGGAACCTGAATGTCATTCTGGAGCGAAGCGATAGAATCTATTAGTTGCGACTCAGGAACAGTTATTCCAGCGTCTTTTAGAAGTTTTTTCCCTTCATATTCGTAAAGAATCATAATTAGTTCATAGTATATGGTTTATAGTTCATAGTAAAGAAGAGATTTACAAGTACCAGGGGTGGGGATCGAACCCACGACCGCAGGGATATGAATCCTGTGCTCTACCACTGAGCTACCCTGGCCTGAGCTCAATTTTACCAAAAAAGGGACCCCTAAACAATGGCGGCCTTTATTTTTCGTGAGAATACCTCGCAGCTCTGCTGCGGGGATGAACACGAAAATCAAACTCGCCCCGAAGGGGATACTCCGCAGTTTACTGCGGAGTAGTTTATTATGATAAAATCCAGCCATGAGACAAGAACTTTATTTTGCTTATGGATCCAATATGGATTTAAGACAAATGAATACGCGTGTTCCCAATCATTATCAAGTGATTGGGGCTGGAAATCTAGATAGTTACGAATGGTTCATTAACAATCGGGGTTATGCAAATATAGCGCGCAAACAAGATACAAATGTTTACGGGGTATTGTTTAATATTTCGCGTACAGGCTTACACAACCTGGACCGCTATGAAGGTTATCCCAATCTTTATATTCGAAGGAGGCTTGCTGTAAATTATGCCGATCAAATTCTAAAACCTTGGGTATACATTGATATTAATAATACAAGTATGGGTACTCCTAGAGAAAGCTATTTGGAACTTGTAATAATATCCGCCATGAAATTTAAACTCCCCCATCAACATATTGCTCATCTTGCAAACTTCCTACCATATTAATCTAATGGAGGGATAGTTACCTTGAATATATTGAATCTATGCATTCTCAATAAGGGGATTGACAGAAAATCAAGGAAATAATATAATTAGTAAGGAGAATTAGAAATATGAACTTTACTACTACATTAACTAGTAAGAATCAATTAACCCTGCCTAAATCTGTTAGAGATAGGTTAGGCTTAAAAAACGGTGCAAAAATTGATATTTTCCCTACACTTGACGGAGGATTTATTGGCAGACCTAAGCTTAAGTCAAATATTTTAGAATTTGCTGGTAATCTGATTCATTTAGATGACGGTAGATCCTGGAAAGAAATTAGAGAAGAAGCTGAAAAGCTAGCTGCTAAGGAATGGGTTTCCCAAAAGCGTCCCTATGATAAAGACCGTAGCCGTTGATACTAATGTTTTACTTGACTATCTTTTTAAAAGAGAGCCTAATTTTAATAAATCTTTTAAGCTAATTGAAGATTGCTTGGCAGAAAAAGTCCGAATATTCATTCCCAATATAGTTTTTCCGGAGATTGAGTGGGTACTGCGTTCTTTTTACAAACAACCTAAGGAATTTATTATTGAATTTTTGGAAGGGATTATAGTTATTGAGGGAGTTTTAACAGAAGATAAAACCACTATGCAACGTGCTTTAAACCTTTATAGGCAGTTTAATGTTAAATTTTCTGACTCAATTATTTTAATCCAAATACAAAATTTTAATCCTGATGAGTTTTTAACTTTTGATGAAGATTTAAAAAAGTTATATCAAAAATCACTTAAAAATTAGATTGTGGTTCTCTTATATCGGAGATACTATAAAATTTCTAAGTCTTTTATGACCTTTAATTTGATCATAAGGAATCGGCTTTGATTCTACAATTGATCCATCCATCCTATCTACCCTATTAATATAGACACATTCTCTATACGGAGTAACTGTAGTCCAAAATCCATCATAAAAATCGTCGAGGGAGGATACATTAATATCCTGATCTTCGACCAAATGATCGCTTAGAGAATAAATAGGCCCCATTGGACCGAGTTTCAACTCTCGACCTAAAAAGTGCAAAGTAGCAGGAACTTTTAACCTTAACCCAACCCTTACGCCACCATCAACTTCATTTGCTTCTACCATACTGGGAATATATGCTCATTGATGTTAAAAGTCAATATCTTGTTCAGGATCCCTAGATAGAGAACGGTTGTCCTCCTTTCTGAAGTAGATAACTTGTAACATATTCTGAAGGAGTTTGGTAGTGGATGGCTTGATGGAATCTTCTGTTGTTGTACTTGTCATTAAAT
>Ga0209542_10019661_pt1 | contig 10788 bp, 10 predicted proteins | sample RifCSPhighO2_01_FD_184028 | JGI IMG/M metagenome (GOLD analysis project Ga0209542, IMG submission 184028) | Soil microbial communities from Rifle, Colorado - Rifle CSP2_plank highO2_0.1 (SPAdes) (version 2) | ecosystem: Environmental > Terrestrial > Deep subsurface > Rock core/Sediment ...
GTAAAAGAAATAAGCTGTATTACAAGCAATAAAATCACTGCCCCATATAAAACATTAATATGATGTTCCATTAAATAAAAACATCTTTATGGTATTTATAACTTACTTTCAATCAAATCTCAAAAAACAGAAAGTTTTATAAGGCATTTTTTTCAAATCATGAAATGAGAATAAAAAACTATATAGGGAAAATCATAGAATATGTGGGAAAAGAAATAAATTCTATTTTTTTAGGTTATAAAGTAAAAAAAACTAAAGCAAGAATAGTAAGAGGATTAATAGACACCCAAGTAAACCCTCAAAATCTAACATTAACTGACTTATTACAACCACTAAAGAGAAATAAAATCGGTAGGCTGGAATTTCTAGAGTCTGTAAGAGCGTTAGATATGGAAGGAGTTTTAAATAGAATTGAACATTCTAAACTAAAATACTCATTTGACCCATACATGGCAAGAGAATTGGGATATTTTCAGAGGCTCTAATTCAATTTTTTACAAACCATTATAAACTTACATCTCAATAAAGAGGCATGTTAAAGATTCATGCAGTTGGGGGTTTTAGTGAGGTCGGAAAAAACATGACTGCAGTGGAGTGCGATGATGATGTGACTCTTTGCGACGCAGGACTTTTCATACCAGCATTAGTTGGTGTAAGCGAAAGAGAAAAAATACCAACAGAACATGGAATGAGAGCAATAGGAGCTCTTCCAAACGACCACTATTTAGATGAAAAGAAACTCCGAGACAAAGTGAGGTCAATAGCTATTTCTCATGCACATTTAGACCATGTGGGAGCAGTTCAATATTTAGCCCATAGATATCAAAAAGCAGGAGTTTATGGAACTCCTTACACTATGGAAGTTCTAAAGGCACTCTTACCATCAAAGGGTATCTCAATAAATAATAAAATGCATACAATAAAACCAAACAATTCAGCAACAATCAATGGAAAGAAAAAATACAAGGTAGAGTTCATAAATATGACACATTCAACTTTACAGTGTGCTTTGGTGGCAGTTCATACTCCGGACGGAGTTGTATTATACGCAAACGACTACAAATTAGACGACACACCAGTAATTGGAGACAAACCAAATTACAAGAGGCTGAAAGAAATATCAAAAGAAGGAGTAAAGGCGCTTGTTGTGAATTGTTTATATGCTCATGCAGATAAAAAAACACCTTCAGAACAGGTAGCAAGAGATTTAGTAAAAAACACATTAGAAGGATTAGATGACAATAAAGCAGGGCTAATAGTAACAACGTTTGCTTCACATATAGCAAGATTAAAATCAATAGTTGATTTCGGTCAGAAGTTAGACAGAAGAATAGTATTCATAGGAAGAAGCCTATCAAAGTATGTCTTGGCAGGAGAAGCAGTGAATCAAGTTCCTTTCAAGAACAAGATAATTTTAGCAACATATAAAAAACAAGTTGAAAAGATTTTAAGACAAGCCGATTCAGACAGAAGCAAATACCTCATTGTTTGTACAGGCCATCAGGGAGAAAAAGGATCAATATTAGACAGAATGTCAAGAAAACAGCTCCCATTTAGAATACAACCAAAAGACAATATAGTGTTCTGTTCAAAAACAATCCCCGCACCTGAAACAATAGCATCAAGAGCAGAATTAATGAGGAGATTGGATGAATACAATCCGAAAATATATGATAATATCCATGTATCTGGCCATGGCGCAAGAGAGGATTTAATGGAGCTAATAAAATTAACAAATCCAGAAACTGTGATTCCTTCACATGGAGACCATTCAAAAACAATTCCAGGAATGCATGTTGCAGAAGAAATGGGATATAAAAAAGGTTATAATGTCCATTTACTTTCAAATGGAGAGTCAATAAAAGTAGTATGAGAGAAGATATAGTAGGAATGTTAAAGAATGCAATAGACCATGGAGGCAATCCAGTCAGAGTAGCGCAATCACTAATCAATTCCGGATATTCAATGAAAGATGTAAAAGAAGCTTATGATTACATTATTAAAACAAATCAACAAACCCAACAACAAACACCTCGAAACACAAATCAAAAAATGCCAACCCCTCCAGTGTACCCTAAAAACAGCACTCCAGTCCAATCAGGAACAATTTCAGTACAATCTCCGCAACTAAAGCCTCTAAAGCCATTACCCTCGCAAAAAACAAATCCGGCAGGAATAAGAAAAATCATAATAATGGTAATAATACTCGTACTGTTGGTGATATCTCTGATATCTCTAATCATTTTTAAAGATAGCTTTTTAGATTCATTAGGATTATGACTTTAATATATCAGCCATCAGATGATTCAATATTAATTGAGCAAGTAATAAAAAAATATGCAAAAAATAAATCAGTATTAGACATGTGCGCAGGCACAGGAATATTGGCAATAAAAGCTATCAATGAAAAAGCAAAATCTGTAACAGCAGTGGACATAAACAAAGAAGCCATAAATTCTATAAAAGAAAATAAAATAAAAAAGATTCATTCAAACCTCTTTAAAAATATAAAGAATAAATTCGATTTAATTATCTGTAATCCTCCATATCTTCCAAAAGATAAAAGAGAAGACAAAGAGAGCAGTATAGCAACTACAGGAGGAAAAATGGGAGATGAATTAATTTTAAAATTTCTAAGACAATCAAAGTCTCACCTAAAAAGAAAAGGAATAATCCTATTGCTAATTTCATCATTAACGCCAAAGAGAAGAATAAACAAATTATTAAAAGAACTAAATTTTAAATCAAAAATAATAGCAGAAAAAAAATTATTTTTTGAAAGTCTTTTTGTTTTAGAGATTAAATTTTAATTACATGATGTAGGTTAATAGTCTGCGTCCTGCATATATTCTACAACAATTTCAATTATCTTTTGAATAGTTGAATTACAGTTTTTAAAATATAACTTATCTAAAACATCAATTCCTTTTTGTCTTATTATGTCACTTATTAAAGCATGAATAAAAGATTGTGTAGCCGATTCTACTTTATCAAAGTTAAGAATTATTTCTTCTTTGTCAATATAGGGTAAAATTTCATTTAATCTTAAATCCCTAGCTATATCCTTATTTCCAGCAAACTCTTTTGTTCTTTTGAATATTTTTATTTCTCTCATATAAATCTCGCTTTTTTATACCTTTCTTTTATCCTTTCTTTTCTTGCTTTATGATAGAAATTTCTTATTAAATCTAAAAGATTGTTAAAATCAGCGTGTTCATCCAAGCATAAGTCTATAGCAACTATGGTTCCTTGCCAATAAGGATAGTTGTTATCATAAGAAGAATGGTCTTGCAAGGGATCCGCAACAAGCTTGACTTCTTTTTTGTTTTTAGGAGTCTTTAATAATTTATACATTCCATTACCACTATAAATCATAAAAAAATCTCTATTTATTTTTGCAAGGGATTTTGTAAAAAATAAACCTGCTCCAGCATTACTCTCATTTCCTCCAATTTCCTAAAACACCGGGATTCCCGGTATAATTTATAAATGTCTGAAATCCCGGTAATACCTATTCAATCTCAAATAGTAAAAATACCGATATCATGGAATAGTTTATTTTCCTAACTTTTAAATAACACATTTTAGCAAAAAAATATATAAGCAAGCTAGAATATAAATTAAAATCATGAGGACAAAAACATCAAGAATATTAGGCACACTTCTTACATTGGGTACTCTTTTATCTCCAGCATGCACAAAGAAAACTACAATATATGAAAACCCTGACAAAGATAGAGATAAAGACAAAGACAGAGATAAAGACAAAGAAAACAGAGAACCAGTAATAAGAGAAATTCCAAGACAGGAAGTTAGCGAAGGGAAATTATTTGAGTTAGATTTAAGCCAGTTTGTATCAGATCCAGATGAAGACAAATTTACAATAACAAAAACAGACGGCGTTGGAGAAATAAACAATAATTTTTTCACATATCAAGACAAGTTAGATTTAGACAGAACAGATAATGAATATGTTATCAAGTTTGAAGCAATGGATGAAAGGGGAAAGAAATCAAGCAGTTCTTTTGATTTAACTCAAAAAGATACATTTTTCAGAAATATTCCAGATTTTTTCGCTGAAAAAAGAATATGGTCCGCGTACTCACCTACAAATTTCAATCCAGTGATGAAACAATACCCTAATGAAGCAGACATAAAAGAAGACCTAGAGGCTCTTGTTAAAATAAATATTAGAGGAGTAGCAACAAACAGTTCAGAAAATTCTTTAGGAGAAATACCAAGAATAGCAAAATCAGCAGGAATAGAAAAAGTTGTAATGGGAATATCAGACCCATTCAGTATGGAAGAAGTAGACAACGCAGTTAAAGCAAAAGACAATGTCGATGGTTATGTAATAGGGAACAATGGCATTGATAGCAGATATACAATTGAAGCATTAGAATCAGCAATAGCAGATTTGAAAGCAAAAACAGGAAAGCCAGTCACTACGGCAGAAGCAATAAGCAGTTACACAAATGAAAGGCTGTTGAATCTAGGAGACTGGATTTTCCCAAACGCTCACCCTTACAAGCACAATATAAAAGACAGCAATTTAGCAGTGCAATGGACAACAGATGAGCATAATAAACTATCATCACAAACATCTCTTCCAGTAGTGTTCAAATCAGGTCTTCCAAGCCAAGGAGATATTGGATTAAGTCAAGAAAACCAAAACAATTACTTCAGGCAACTTGAAAACAACACCTCAAGTAGCAACAACACAAGATTTGTATATTTTGAGGCATTTGATCAGACATGGAAATATCCCCCAACAGAAGCAAATCAAGGATTATTTACATCAGCAAGAAATCCAAAAATAGTTGCAATGCCTCAAGTTGTCCATACTTTCGTTCCCCATTATGATACTCATGAAGACTTAATGGGCAGAGTAGCCAATATGAGACCAGAAAATTTTAATAACTTTAGAATATCTACATACGTTAATGCAATAGGCAATTGGTGGCCAAAACCATCTTTATCAGCTCCATTAACTCAAATAGATTCAGATGGAAATTGGATAACAGATGTCACATCAATGGATATAGATAGAAGAGCAACTCCATTAAATTCATATTTAGTTGACCAAACCTATCTCCCAAAGCACAACATTCTCCCAGTAGTAGATGGAAAGAATATCTTCTACGGTGTGTCAAGCGAAAGAAGAAGGTGAATTCTAATTCAAGCACAACAATCCCTATAAACTCTGCGATTAGGAAAATTACATGAAATTCGGACATCTAGCAGACTGTCACTTGGGAGGCTGGCGCTATCCAGAGCTACAGCAACTTAATTTTGAGAGTTTCAAATATGCTCTAGAAACATGCAAAAAAGAGAAAGTTGACTTCATATTAATAGCAGGAGATTTATTTGATTCACCCTATCCTCCAATAGAAATAATAAAAGACACATTTAATGAATTCAGAAAATTAAAAGAGTCAAATATACCAGTTTTCTTCATTGCAGGAAGTCATGATTATTCCATATCAGGAAAGAGTTTTTTAGATGTTTTAGAGAAATCAGGATTTGGGACAAATGTTTTAAAATATCAAGAAAAAAATAATTCAATAATTTTAGAGCCAACAATATACAAAAATGTTGCAATATATGGCTATCCAGGAAAAAAAACAGGTCTGGAAGTATATGACATTCCTAAAATAAAATTACAAGATTCTCCAGGGTTATTTAAAATTCTAATGCTACATACAACAATGAAAGATGCAATGCCAAACTTAGACATCCCATCAGTTGACAGAGAAAGCTTGCCTAAAGTAGATTATTTAGCTTTGGGACATCTACATCTAGTTTATGAAAAAGGAAATGCAGTTTACGGAGGTCCAATATATCCAAACAATGCAAGCGAGTTAGAAGACCTAAAATATGGGGCATTCTATATAATTGACACAAACAAAGAAATTAAAAGGCACAATATAAAACTAAAAGAAGTCTTGGTTTTAGACTTAGAAATAAAAGACTCGCTTATTGGAACTGAAACAATTCTGGAAGAACTAAAAAAACATCAATTAAAAGACAAGATATTAATTCTAAAGTTAAAAGGAGTATTAGAAAGAGGAAGAATTACAGATATAAACTTCAATAAAATAGAAGAATTTTCAAGAAATCAAGGAGTTTACTGTTTTTTAAAAAATACAACAAAATTGTTCTTTCCAATAGTAGAAGTTGATGTGACTCCTCAAACAGAGGATTTTGAAAAAGAAATAATGGATAATTTCTGTGAAAAAAATCCTCATGAGATGAATAAACACATACCAGTGTTATTATCAATATTAGATATGGATAAAAAAGAAGATGAAACTTCAAGAATATTTGAAGATAGGCTATTTTCAGATTCCAAAAAAATACTGTTTCAATGATTTTCAAAAAAATAAGACTAAAAAATATAAGAAGCTACATAGAGGAAGAGATAAACTTTCCAGAAGGAGCTGTGCTTCTGGCAGGAGATGTAGGTTCAGGAAAAACATCAATACTATTAGCAATAGAATATGCCCTATTTGGACTACAGCCAGGACAAAGAGGTTCATCATTACTGTCAAACAGCGCAGATTATGGAGAAGTATCACTGGAGATAGATATAAATGGAGTCCAAGTAATAATAGACAGAGGGCTTAAAAGAAGCTCAAAATCAATAGTCCAAGACTTCGCAGCAGTAACAGTAAATGGAGCAAGGTTTGAATCATCAGTCACAGAAGTCAAACTAAAAATATTAGAATTATTAAATTATCCCATAGACTTTGTAAGAAAAAACAATTTAGTCTACAAGTATACAATATACACTCCCCAAGAAGAAATGAAGCAAATAATTCTCGAGAACACAGACGTCAGATTAGATGTTTTAAGGCACGTTTTTGGGATAGACAAGTACAAAAGGATTCAGGAGAACATTCAGAGATTAAGCTTAATGATACGTGAGGAATCTAGAATATTGCAATCAGAGTCTGCATTGATAGATTCTAAAAAAGATGAGTTAGATTCAAATTTAAAATTCATAAAAATTTTGGAATCAAAAATATCTGTAAAAAATGAAGAAATAAAAAATTTAAAATCTGAAAAAGAATTAAAAGAGAAAGAAGTAGAATCTCTTCATAAATTAGTTCTTGAAAGAGAAAACTTCAAGAAAGAGATAGAAAAATCATCAATAGTTGTGAGAAATAAGCAAGAGCAAATATCAAGATTTGTAAAAGATTTAAAAGAAATAGATGAAACATTAGAAAATTCAAAGTCAGATACCCCGCAAAAAAATATCAATCTATTGCTTGATGAAATAAACAAAGCAAAAGAAAAAGCAGAAATACTTGACAGAGATTATTTGAATTTAAATTCAAAAAGCAACTCATTGGATATGTTAAGACAGCAGGAAATAAGCAAAAAAAATAAAATTTCTCAATTAGAGCACTGCCCGACATGTTTACAAGATGTTCCTGAAAGCCACAAGCACAACATAATGAATGCTACGGAAACAAGTATAAAAAATATAGACAATAATAAATCCATCCTTGTTAATGAGATGCAGAAAGTAGAGTCAGAGATAAAGAAATATAAGGAAAATATAAAGATATTAGAACAAGAAAGAATAGCAATAGAAGTGCAAAATGCAAGACAAGAAAACATAGACAAATACAAATTGAAAAAACAAGAGCTTCTAAAGCTAAAAGAATCTTTTGAAAAAGATATTTTCTTAATAAATGAACATATAGATTCATTAAAAAAACACTCTTTAGAATATACAAAATTTGAGAATCTATTAAAAATAAAGAATGAAGAATTAATAAAAATAGCAGAATCTGAAAAAAGCAGAGAGATAGAATCGGCCGAAATAAGAAAAGAAATAGAACTAACAAACAAAGAAATGTCAAAGTTAAACATAGAAATAAATAAAGGAGAAGAATCAAGAAATAAGCTGATAAAGATGCTTGATGTGGAAAACTGGCTTTCAAATAATTTTGCAAATCTGGCTAGATTCACCGAAAAAAATATTTTAGTAGCATTAAGAAAAGAATTTACAAAAATATTCAACAAATGGTTCTCTATGCTTACAACAGACTCATTTGAAGTTTATTTAGATGAAAATTTCTCTCCTGTAATAGTCCACAATGAATTTGAATTAGACTATGAGTTTCTTTCAGGAGGTGAAAGAACAGCTGTTGCTCTGGCATACAGATTGGCTCTAAATCAATTGATAAATTCAGTTCTAAGCAAGATAAAAACCCATGATGTTGTAATTTTAGACGAGCCCACAGAAGGATTTTCAGAGCAACAATTAGACAAGATGAGAGACATGCTTAGAGAGTTAAGTGTAAAACAGCTCTTAATAGTAAGCCATGAAACAAAAATAGAAGGTTTTGTTGACCATGTAATTAGGTTCACAAAAGTAAATGGAGTTTCATCGGCTAAGCAGGAAGATGAAAAAATTCTAAATTCAATCAATCACAAAATTTAAATACTCTGCATAAAACGTAGTTCCAGAGGTATTCTATTCTTATGAATGAAGAAATTTCAAAGCATGTCCTAAAAACAGGAACATTAACGATAGGTATAGTATGCAGGGACGGCATAGTGGTAGGAGCAGATAGAAGACAATCCTATGGTGCTCAAGGTGGAGGAGTTTCATACTTAGCAGGATCAGCAAAAAAGATAGTAGAAGTCACAGACAGAATGATTGCCACAACAGCAGGAACAGCATCAGATACAAGAAAAGTTCTGGAAATATTAAGAGCAGAATTCAAACTAAAAGAATTAAGAACAAGGGAGAAAATAACAGTCCCTGAAGCGGCGAACTTCCTAGCAAACATGGTTTATGGAAACATAAGAACACCTTCAATGATTCCGAGTATTACTCACTTTATCTTATCAGGATATGATGAAAAAGGCCTCTATTTATATGATATTTCTCCAGATGGATACATACAACAGTCAGATACTTATGTGGCAACAGGTAGCGGGATAGCACAGGCTCATCCGATATTAGATTCAGATTACAAAAAAGGAATGACAACTGAAGAAGGGATAGCAATGATTACTAAATGTATAAAAGCAGCAACAGCAAGAGAGCCATCTGTCGGGGCAGGAATAGACATTTATGTAATAAAGAAGGGAGAAATGAAACAAACAATAGACAAAGAAGCAGTAACATCTTTTGAAATAAAAAAGTAATATTCTATAATGAGTGAAATACTAAAAGCAATAAAAAGTGAATTACCAAGTGGTATAGTTAGCGAAGCTATTTTTGAAGGAGCTAATATAGTTCTATACACAGCAGACAAAGAATTCTTCAAGGAAAGTGATGAAAAAATTAGAGAAGTAGTAAGAAAAGTGAAGAAAAGAATAGAATTAAGGGCAGATACTTCACTTTTGGCCCCACAGGAAGAAACAGAAAAGACAATAAGGGCAATAGTTCCAGAAGAGGCAGAAATAGAAAAAGTAATATTTGACACCCATAGAAGCATAGCAATAGTAGAGGCAAAACGTCCAGGTATAGTCATAGGAAAGCAAGGCTCAATTCTAAAAGAAATAAGAAATTCAACAATGTGGACAATTCAAACACAAAGAAGCCCGGCAATACACTCAAAAATCACAGAAAAAATAAGAGATGTACTATATGCAAACAACAATTATAGAAAAAAATTCTTAAATGAAATAGGAAAGAAAATATATGAAAACTGGAACCCTGAAAAAATGGATATGTGGGTAAGGCTTACATATTTAGGAAGTGGTCGCCAGGTAGGGCGTTCATGCCTTCTTCTTCAAACTCCAAAATCAAAGATAGTTTTTGATTGTGGTATAAATCCTGGAATAGTTGAAGGTCCCGACAAGTTTCCATACCTCAACGTTACTGAAGTCGGAGACTTAGCAAGCATAGATGCAATAGTCTTATCACATGCTCATCTAGATCATTCTGCATTAATTCCTTATCTGTACAAAATGGGATATCGCGGTCCTGTTTACATGACTCCTCCAACAAGAGATTTAGCAGCTCTTCTTGCATTAGATTTAGTTGGAGTCACATACAAACAAGCAGAATCTCCATTGTATAAACCTGATGATGTAAAAGAAATGGTAAGACACTCAATTACTCTTAATTTTGGAGAAGTATTTGATATAACACCAGACATAAGAATAACATTTTACAATGCAGGTCATGTTCTTGGATCAGCAGTAACACACGTAAACATAGGTAATGGGTTGCACAATTTCGTCTACACAGGAGACTCAAATTATAGAAAAACAAGATTATTAGACCCAGCAGTAAATTATTACCCAAGAGTTGAATCTGTAATGGTGGAATCAACTTATGGCTCAAAAGATCAGATTCAACCACCATTATCAGAAGTTGAGGAAAGATTTCTTTACTTGGCAAAAGAAACAATAAAAAGAGGCGGAAAGATACTTCTTCCAGAATTAGGTCTAGGTCACGCCCAAGAAACACTATTAAGAGTTGAAGATGCAATCCGCACAGGAAAATTACCAGAGATTCCAGTTTATCTAGATGGAATGTTATGGGACATAACAGCAATTCATACAGCATACCCAGAATTTTTAGGGAGCAATGTCAGAAATAAAATATTTCAGGATGATAATCCATTTACTTCTCAATTATTCAAAAGAGTAGGTTCACCAACAGAAAGAAAACAAGTAATAGAAGGAGGGCCATGCATAGTAATAGCAACATCAGGTATGTTAGCCGGAGGAGCATCAGTAGAATACTTCAAAGAATTTGCAGAAAACGAAAACAACTTAATAATTTTTGGCTGTTATCAAGCCCCAGGTTCTTTA
>Ga0209542_10019662_pt1 | contig 10788 bp, 11 predicted proteins | sample RifCSPhighO2_01_FD_184028 | JGI IMG/M metagenome (GOLD analysis project Ga0209542, IMG submission 184028) | Soil microbial communities from Rifle, Colorado - Rifle CSP2_plank highO2_0.1 (SPAdes) (version 2) | ecosystem: Environmental > Terrestrial > Deep subsurface > Rock core/Sediment ...
CTAACGCCTCGCTTCGCTCGGCGAATCCTCGCCCCTTTCCGCTATCATACTTTTTTAATTTTCGCGGTGATAAGACTTTTTTGAATGGAATGAGCGGAAAGGGGCTCGGCTTGGAATGCATGATGCATTGTGCTCGGTCTGCAGTTTTTTAATTGAGCGCCCGAGACTAAAGTGGGTGCACCACTCGGCATCCGCCTCGGGCTGTTACCGCTATGGCTACGAGCGCCTAGATGCCTAGGTTAGCGTGCTCTTCTGGCTGAACGGCTCAAATGGCAGGAATTGAGCCGTTCAGCCAAGCACGCTTCTTTTTGGGGAGAGGAAGTTATCCTCTCCCCAGCTTCGGGACTCCTCCTCGCAGTGGTTAGTCAGAGTATTCAGTGCTTTCTGTTATTTAGTAATTTACTTACGTCTTTACCTCCGTTCATGTGCCTTCGGAGTCCGCCCTCGCACAACCCCTTTCCACTTTTTCATTATAGAGTTTAGTGTGTCGCTTTCGCTTTGAGAGTTAGAAACTTCGTTTAACGTCGGCGCTCGTCTTTAGTCACAGACGCCCTAGCGGTAACAGCCCGAGGCCCATTAGTTTCTGTGCTTGCCCCACACCACCCGTGCGCGCACATCTCACACGCGAAGGACAGAAGGATTCGCGAGTGAGACTCCCTAGATTCTTGAATACGAGACACTCTGACCAGTTCTGCCACTTTGTTTTATTTTTCCTTCTTTCTCGAGTATTGAGAGATGCCGAGTCGCAGTTGCATCAGAGACATGAAGAAGTTTCTCTACTTCGTCGTTGGTGATCTTCCCTTTGGCATTCAGAGCTTCAATGATTTTCTCTAGCTTCTTTCTTTTCTTCTCTTGAATCGTGAGTTGGGCTTTAGTGAGATTTTCGTGAGTGTGATTTTTATAAGTTTCTGTTGGGATTTGAGATTTAGATTCTGGTTCAGCCAACGGTTTATCGTGAGTGGACTCGAACGGCTCATTTCCTGCCATTTGAGCCGTTGGAGTTGCAGGAGTTTCTGAAAGCGCCTCATTTGAGCTTGTATTCACTGTTTGAGCCGTTTGCTCTAAGGCAGGATTTTCAGGTTCTACAGGGCTTATTTCGGCATTATTCCTGCCCGCCATAGCTTCAGCGTCGGAGGGATTATATGACCGGAATGGCACTTTCGGCCTCTGCAGGGCTTTCTGGGACCTCGGGTGGCATAGAGACAGGTTCGGAAGTGCTTGGGGGAATAGGCACATCAGGCATAGGCTCTTGAGAGCTTACTGGAATAGAGTTTTCTTCAGGAACTGGATTTTGAGGTTCATCGGGCATAAAATTATTTTAAAAATGGGATTTTTGAAAGCAGTCTTTGTCTTTCTCGTTCTAATGGGGCAATAGCTTCATCTATTTTTCTCTTTTCGCTCTGTGTTTGCCCATCAATAGACGACATGGTAATCGGCTGTGATCTGATTTCTACTCTCTTTTTCTCAAAATTTCTGTTCAATCTTTCAATCTCTCCATTAAGACCTCCGATTTTCCAGTAGTAATAACATAAAATAACAATGCCTGAGATAATGCTCAACTTAATAAAGAAGTCCAGAATTTGATTGATACAACTAAGCATAAGATATATTCATCTCTTTAACAATTTTATAAAATATCAGCCATTTTATATTTGATTTCTGGAAAATTTAGATATTTAGGAATATTTTCTATAGCAGTTTCTGCTCGCGATTTTTCTTTTTCGATATCTTTTTTTGTACTCACAACAGCCGATAATGTCAACATTTCCGTTTTTGCTTTTATGATATTAATCTTTTTGATGTTTTTAAACCACCATTTTTCTAGTTCTGGTAAAACATTGTAAGTACACAGCATTTCTGATACCAAGTTTTTTAATTCTTTTTTAAAATGCTTGATGTCATTATTCATTATTCCATTATTAAGGTCTTGTTCGTGAGCACTTAAAAAGGCATAGCGAGTTAAGAGTGCTTCTATTCTTGCGAGACATTTCTTAAACTCAACAATTGGAGAGATCCATAATTGGGAAACGAGATTTTGAAGTGTAAAAATTACAACACCGGAAATTACTATCAGAAACGCTTCACTATTTATGATAGTTTCTATCATTTTATTTTAGCAGCTCATATTTAAACAATTTTGGTGTAATATATTTTGCATAATATACTTTCAATTTCTTCTTAAGATTGTCTAAAGCGCCATTAAGTGTTGGGTAATCAGGGATTAACTTATTGTTATCATCTAATTGTGATGTGTTTAATTCTATTTCGATTTGATACGGACCGTACGATAATTTTTTATTATATTTTTCCATATTCTTAGCTTCCTTTTTTACTTCAGTTAAGATACTTTCCCAAATCTTAATTAATTCTTTTTCGTCACTATTTAATTTGAATTTCCCAAGCTGTTCACTTGCTAAGGTTCCAGAGTCAAAGCAGAGTTCATTTTTATAGAATCGTTTATCACTTCCCGTGAAAGAGATGCATTTATTATATCGAGACAAACATGCAAAGATAAAACACGAATTCAAGAAATCTTTATCTTTAGTATATTTGTCTCCACCATCAGAGGACTTAAAAATCGTTCCATTCTCATACCACTTATCTTCAATTGGATATTTACCAGCAGCAAAAAGTGGAAGTTTTTCTAGATAATTATCAGATCGTAAATAAAAGCCATTTCCCGCGTATACACCAACACGAACAAGGTTTGTTGAAAGTCGTGGATGCTCAAAACCAAAATCTTGTGTAATTAAATAAGCAATAATATTTTTGTTATATTTTGGAATGATTCTTAGACTCTTATCACTTTTATAATCAAATTCTCGACCAATCCATTTTGATTTATATTGATACTCCTCACCACCCCATGCAGAAATCGCCGCTGGAATTTGATCTGCCACATCATTCCTTTTGTCATAAAATTTACTCAAAAGACCTGACACTTTTTTTATTGTGGATTTATTTACAAACACAATTTTGTCATCATCTATTGATGGTGTGTTATTGGTATCAATGTCAAATACATCTAATTCTATTTTGTCTCTTTTCTCATCAATATTTTGCCAAGAAATACAAGATATCGCCGAGGCAGTTGCATGAAAATGTTGTCTATTGAATAGAAAGCCGCCATTGAATTCTTTGTTTACCAATTTATTAGATTTCCAGTATTTAATAGGCGAAAACAAAATATAACTATCAGTTTTATGTCTTAAATAATATTTAAAACCAGACCAAATAAATAAATTGGCCAAATCATTTTTTACAGTCCCACTGATTTCTTTTTTCATTTGATCTGCAACAAAACTACTCTTCCAAGTTGTTTTTTTGCCTTTTGTTGCAGGGTTATTTTTTACAGCACCAACATCACTGTACGGTGGGTTTTCAAACAAAATTACAGTACATTTTGGATTATCAATGTATTGCTTAATAATTTCATTGTTTACAAAATCTTCACTTAATGCATCCGCATTTACCACGAAACCCACAGAAAATTCTACGTTGTCGTCAGTTGGCGGAATAATATGACGAACTCGCCCGTTGAAACGCTCTAACAAAACCTTATATTCATAATATTCGTAAGTACTAACTACAGTGTGTTCTAATTCTTCATCAGAAAGTTCTGATTCTAAACTACCAGTCCCCGCACAACGATCTAAAATAATATAATCGTTGCCCTTTGGAACAAGTTTAATGGCCTCACGAACAAGTTCCACTGATTTTTTCGCATATGCTGGCGGTGTAAAAAATGCACCGAGTTCTTTCTTTATCAAATTATCATTCAGCTTGTCCATCAAATACTTGAATTTGATATTTGTTTTTTCTTTAAATGGCAAAATATAGTCTTTAAACTTTATTGGTTTGCGGATTTCTCCACCATCTCTATCATCAAGAAAATCACCTTTCTTTGCAGTCGGGTTTTCTCGGTAAAATTTTCCTGCCCATCCGACAATACAGTCTTCGGTGATTTTGATCTTAGTAAAATATTTTTCTTTTAATAACTTCAAAACTTTATCTGCGCCTATAGCTATTGAGTAGCCAATTTCTATTGGCTGTTTTTTAATAGCGAAACCATCATTATTTTTACTAGCCCCACCATAATAGATTTTATGGATTTCATCAAAATAATCTCCACTATCAAAAACATATATTTTGTTTTGATTCAAAGAAACAAGCAGAATATTTTTTGGTACGGGATTACCAGTAATTCTTAGTCGTGAAAGATACTTAATCGCCTGAAAAAGTACTTGTTGTGTATTGTTGATATTTAATTTAAATTCAAAAATATTGCCATTATATACACCATCTGTGTTAGCAATTAACACATCATTTTCATCAATGGGTATTCTAAAATTCTTGAAAAAATGAAGTTGGCCTTCGCGTTCAGTTGTAAATATATTATTCATAAATTCGTTTCAAAAGTCATTTCAATAGTTACTCACCTTTAATATACTCATATGCAGCTTCGAATACAGGGTTTAATTTTTTGATATTAAAGCTCGTCGAGTTTATCTTATATTCAACTTGACTCCATCTATCTATATAGCCGCGGAACTCTAGACTCGGGACTATAATTTTTTTCATTTTTGACTCAGGCATTTTAAAGAAAAAACCAAAAGATCTTGTACCTAACCACTGAATTCCAAAGACTAACGGGAACCCATACTTAAAACCAACATAGTTTTGATTAAATTTTTTCTCGAGTTTCCAACCACGCTCCTTTATTAAATTTTCTATTTGTCCAATCACTTTTTCAAATTTTTTTACGCTTTCTTTATTGTGGTGTTTAGAATAATACTCAAAATCATAGTCTTTTTTCCCGTGAGCAGGTTTTGAATTAGAAATTTCAGCTTCAATTTTATTAAGAACAATAAACTCATCACTTCCAATATTAAATTTTTTCAACTCTAGTAAGTCAGTTGGGTAGCCTATTTTAGACATGAACTTGGCTAGATGCTGCTTTATTTGTGGGGCAACAATCATTATCCGAATTTGCATGTTATCCCATTCCGGTTCTGTACCTTCTAGATCTGCCTCTCGCCAAAGATTTTTTACCGAGTCTGGATTAGATTCTGCCCAAAGAGCATAGTTCAGAACTTGAGAAATTATCTTCTCGTCAACAGCAACATTTTTATTTTCTATAATTACGATATGACCCTCGCTATCTACTCCAATCATGTCAGGTATTTCTATGCCAGCTACAGTTCTAGATCTAACTTGCCGACTTATTATTTGAATATCACTTAGTATTCCTCTGGCATCTAACAAATAACGCTCTAAATCATCCTCCGTTTTAAAGGGGGTTTCTATGGCTGCAAGAATCTTTTTATCCTTTCTCCAGTATAAATTTGACACGCACACATAATCCCACAAATTTTAGATATTTACAAACCCGACTGACCGTTTGGGATGAAGTCGGAACCCTTATTTTAAAATCTTATTGAGCTCCGCAATCACCAAAGCGGTGGCCTTGTTCCAGCCCTCACGCCATTCCTTAACTTCTTCGACTTTAAGTTTGTGGACTGTGATCGAAGCCCCGCTCATGTACATATGAAGCATCGTCATATTTTGACCAATTACATCAATTTTCACATCGAATTCGTTTTTGATAACTAATTGTGAACCAAGGTCTCTCCAAAGCTTAGTAATTTCCTTTGAAGCCCGATCTAGCTCCTCTCCTATTTTTTGATTTAGTCCATCTTCAACCACACCACCGGTACGCTTAAGGATTTCCGTAAGTATGGGAGTTTGCTGATCATACATATTGAACAAGCCACCGATTTCAGTTGTGACTGAATTTATTCCTGCAAAAAGTGCTGCGGCCGTGTCCCTTAATTTTCTTAAATCTTCAAACTTTATATCAATCTGCTTCTGTCTTTCATATAATCGAAATCCGAGAAAGGTAAGCACTAAGCCCGCCAATAGCGTGCCGATAAAAGTGTTATTTAGTATTTCCATTATACAAATCATTAATTATGTTTTGCTGGCCGTCTGGTACGAAGTTGGAACTTTTATTTATCACTAATTATTGCTTCTATTTAATCGCAAGGACCGTCCTTGCGACTCAAAAGTTCGCTACTGGAAATTTTCGGCACTTCAGCGATTTTTTTCCATAATTGAATTTATATCAAATTATACCATTTTCAGGCACATTTCCCAAGCTAAAATTTCTCGCCCCTTTCCGCTCATTCCATTCAAAAAAGTCTTATCACCGCGAAAATTAAAAAAGTATGATAGCGGAAAGGGGCGAGGATTCGCCGAGCGAAGCGAGGCGTTAGCGCGCCGAAGTAGGGATAAGGTTAAACTCCGAGAGGTTTTCTTTAGCAGTAGCTAAAGAAAACCATTGATTTTGCGGGATTCCGCGCGCTTCGCGCGAGTGGAGGGTGAGGTTCATAAAATTCAAAGCCAAAGATTTTCTGGAGGGTAGATTTTAATACAAGGGTTCGGGAAGGTCGTACTAATTATTATGTGCGCTTGCCCACCCTCCCACCGCGCGCACAAAACTCACTCCCTAATTAATTATTGTTGGTGTGATACTTTAACTGCTCCTTCGGAGTGAATCTTTTTGTATATTCTATTGATTCCCTCAATATGACTCCATTTTTTATTATCATCAGCTTGTGCTTCATTTATTATCTTCTTCCATTCATCAAGTATGAGTAGTGTTCCTTCAAGTATTAGGTTATATAACTTTTTAGGTTTAATTATGAGAACCTCATGCCCTCTTTCTCTGAAACCCTGGCGCCATTTTTCAATCAAGTCGTCAGATATTCTATTGGCGGCGACAGTAATTTTGTAATCGTTATCTAATCCCGCTATTCCAAAAAAGTGAACCATCGAGCTTCTGAAAGCATACAAGTTTTCCGGCGTTAGGTTTACAAAATCACCATTACTGTAATCTGGATTTTTAGTGGTAAGGCAGTATTGTTTTGTAAAAGTTAAAAAGCGCTCTTTTTGAGTCCCGGTTTTTCCCAGATATTCATACCAATAACTTGCCACTACATCTAAAAATGTAAACACGGAGACAAGTTGAACTCTTTCAGAAGTATAGTTTCGTTTTTCTGTGTCCATAGCAAAAACTGTTCCAATGTCCTCCATTGCTTCTTTAAAGAATTTAAAAACAGCGTCATCTTGTCTTTTATGGTCTAATCCTAATTTTAGTTTTTCTTTGTCCATAAACTTTTTCCTATGATATAATAATTTACGCAGACAACCAATGAGTCGCCTTTTTAAATGGCCGTCTCGGAACAATTCAAGGTGACTTGGGTTGTCTGCACCGGGGCGGCCATTTAAGTTATGAAATATTTTTTATACGCTAGAAAATCTACTGATGTCGAAGACAAGCAAGTGCTTTCTATTGAAGCACAGCTTTCAGAATTGAGAGATATTGCCAAGCGTGATGAGTTAGAAGTCGTAGATGAGTTTATAGAAAAGCGTACTGCTAAAATGCCCGGCAGACCTATATTTGAAGAAATGCTCCGGAGAATTGAGAAAGGCGAAGTGCAAGGCATTATTTGTTGGAAAGTAGATCGGCTTTCAAGAAATCCGGTAGATAGTGGAAGAATAAGTTGGCTTTTACAGCAGAGTATTATCCAGAAAATAATTACTCACGACAGAGTCTATCTTCCTCAAGATAATGTTTTGATGATGTCCGTAGAGTTTGGAATGGCTAATCAGTATATTCGTGATTTGGGTGAGAACACCAAGAGAGGTTTGAGAGCTAAAGCTAGGACTGGTATTTTTCCCGGACTTGCCCCTCTTGGTTATCTTAATGATCCCAGAGCCAGAACTATTGTTATAGATCGGAAGAAAGGTCGAGTAGTCCGCAAAGCCTTTGAAATGTATGCAGAGAATAAATATCGCCAAGAAGATATAGCCAACTTCCTTTTCAAGAATGGTATTCAAACTAGAGCCACTAAAAGATGGTTAAGTGAAGGTGGCAGACCTTACAAAAAAGATCAGATTAAGTTTATGCTTTCAAATATTTTTTACTTCGGACATTTTAAATATGCTGATGAATTTTATGAAGGCAAACATCAGCCACTTATTGATAAGAAACTTTTTGATAGGGTGCAGTTTGTTTTAAAGTTGAGAGGAAAAGTTAGAAAAGTAAAAAATGAACCTCAAATCTATTGTGGTCTTTTATCCTGCGGAGAATGCGACTCTATGATAACAGCAGAAGAAAAGACGAAACATCAGAAGAATGGAAATACACATCACTATATCTATTACCGATGTACTAAAAAGAAAGGTGAATGCTCCCAGTCTTATATCAGAGAAGAAGTATTGGACTCACAACTTTCGGCATTACTAATAAAATTAGTAATGCCTGTTGAATGGGCTAATGAGTTAAACAAAATGCTAGAGAAAGACGAAATCAAAACCACTCATTCTACGACGGCGTCTCTTCAAGCTATGCGAGCGAATATTGCCGAATTGAACGGCAAGATCGCCCGCATCACAGACCTCTTTGTAGAGCAAGACATTGAGCGTGGGGAATACTTGGAAAGAAAACGCGCGCTAATGTCTCAAAGAAGGTCTGTAGAGGAACAAGTCCTCTTGCTTGAGAGAGACGCCACCAGATGGCTCGAACCGATGCGGAAGTGGATAGAAGAGACTCAAATGCTAGACGAAATCGCCCAATCGAACGACCTCCCCTCCAGAAAATCATACCTCCAGAAAATCTTTGGCTCGAACCTCACCCTCCACTCGCGCGAAGCGCGCGGAATCCCGCAAAATCAATGGTTTTCTTTAGCTACTGCTAAAGAAAACCTCTCGGAGTTTAACCTTATCCCTACTTTGGCGGAGACGGACGGATTCGAACCGTCGAGGGCTTTTAAACCCTACCTCGTTAGCAGTGAGGCGCTTTCGACCACTCAGCCACGTCTCCAATAAACGCCAATTTATCACATTTTAAGACCTTTTCATACGATATAAAACGAACTGCGTCGGGCGGAGTGAGATACTCCGCCCGACGCGTGGTCATGAACGTGGATTGAATGGCACCTCCTTCCCTACTCTATCATCTCTATCATCAAATAAAATCATCCAAATCTATTCTCTAATTCGCTCGAATAGGAGAATAAAGAAGTCGCATGACCAAAATATTCATCAAAGCTAAAACGAACGCGAAAGAAAATAAAGTTACTCCCCCACCGATGAATATGGTACTTGGGATCCGGGAGGTGGGGGTTTAGAATTTGGGGATACTGTTGAAAACACCTTGAGAAAAGAGATCGCCGAGGAATACTGTACTGATGTTTTGGATTATGAATTTTTAGGTTATCGAGATGTACATAGAGAACACAACAGAAAGAAAACTCATTGGATTGCTTTAGACTTCAAGGTAAAAGTGGACAGAAATAAAGTCTCAAATGGTGAGCCCCGTAAGTTTGATGCCGTAGAATGGTTTTCTCTTAAAAAATTACCACTACCACTACATTCCCAGTTTCCTTATTTTCTTGAGATTCATAAAGATAAGATTTAGCAATAAAAAGAATCGCCCCGCCTGATGAATCCAGACGACGTTGACAGATTGCTCCGTTTGATGCTATCAAGATACTAGAAAACGCACCCCTACCCGTACCCCTCAATCCGAACACTGGGCTTTTAATAAAACTCTGCTCGCAATCATACCGCTTTGAGCGGATTTTTTCATCTCAATTTTCTTCAGCTCAGTTTCAAAAGATTCTCTGGGCGTTCTAAAGCTAAGACACTTCATGTATTTATTGCGGAGTTTCTCTTGCACAAAGAGAATAGTTTCTCTGGAAACTTTAGAAAGATCGGTTTTCTTCTTGAGGTATCTTCGTACCGACTTGTTTCTGTTCTCAATGGTGCCTTTTTCATGAGAAGCGAAGGCGTGGCAGAAAAAGATCTCAGCTTCAATCAGTTCAGATAGTTCTCGATGTTTCTGGAATGAAAGATCGTTGTCTATGGTTAAGCTCAAAATAGGAATGTCTTTCAATATTTCTTGAATCAATCTGTTTACATTTTTTGTGCTTCTGTCTTCAAGATATTGAATGAAAGGATACCGAGTCTTTCTCTCCACTAGAACTAGAAGAGAGCCCTTGCCATCTTTCCCTGATTCGATGAAGTCTCCCTCAAAATGGCCGAATTCCAAGCGTCTCTCCACTTTTGAAGGTCTTTTATCGATCATGGTTCGGCCGTCTATTGAGATACTCATACCCCTCTTGGGCCCACCCTTCTTATGGACCGCTTGGGAATAGAGATGCTTCTCTATTTGTCTGCCATAAATGCTGTATACAAACTTGTATATAGCTTTGATGCTGGCGTATTCCAAACCCGTTTCAATATTTTTCCATCTTCCCGAGATTCCTTCCGGAGACTGATCCTCGAGAATATTCTCAATCACGAAATTCTTAAGCTTCGGATCCATCGCCACCTTCATGCACTGAAGCTTGGAACTCTTTCTTCTTAAGTCTGCTTTCGCTTGAGCCTTCCTCGCATCGTATATGCCTTTAACGCTGTTTAACTTAATCTCATCTGAAATACTGGAAACACTTCTACCTAATTTGCCTGCGATAAAATGCAGGCTTTTGTTTTGCTTTAAGTATCTTTCAATGCGCTGCCGATCGTACAGACATAAATGTTTAAATTCACTCATAGATTTCTATTCTAGAGTGTTCGGATTCAAAGGTTAATCTCCCACCCAAGGAGAGTGCACATGGGACGACGGATTGATGTCATCATCTTCGTTCTAAGCGCGCTGCTGGTCTCGGTCGTGGCGGTCCACGGCGCCTGCACATCACCGGTGCTGGCGCCGGCAATTAG
>Ga0209542_10019663_pt1 | contig 10788 bp, 9 predicted proteins | sample RifCSPhighO2_01_FD_184028 | JGI IMG/M metagenome (GOLD analysis project Ga0209542, IMG submission 184028) | Soil microbial communities from Rifle, Colorado - Rifle CSP2_plank highO2_0.1 (SPAdes) (version 2) | ecosystem: Environmental > Terrestrial > Deep subsurface > Rock core/Sediment ...
AAGGAAAAGGCCGTTGGGAATATCAAACTGATTCGATCCCGCCCCAAAAGCTCCAAAGGTCAGCCAATTGGCCCCTAAAGTGGTGCCGCCTCCACCCGAGTCTATGCTCACGATCCGCCTGTTATTTGTATCAGCGACATACAGCCTGTTTTTAACAGCGTCAACAAAAACGCCCCAAGGAGAATTAAACTGTCCCGTTGCAGACCCCGGTCCGATGCCGAACGGGAGCCCGTTGGCGCCAAAGGTTGTTCCCCCGCCTCCGGAGTCTATGCGTACAACGCGGTTGTTACCGGCGTCGGCGATGTATAATTTGTTGTTAACGGGGTCCAAGGCCACTCCTTCCGGACTGATATACACACCCGCGCCAACATTCTCCCGGTTGAGGCCGAAAGTTGTTCCCCCGCCTCCGGAGTCAACACGAACGATACGGTTATTTCCATAATCCATTATGATAAGTTTATTATTCGCAGTATCAACGACGAGGCTCGTAGGACTGCTAAACTGAGTCGCTCCCGCTCCAAAACTTCCATACGCCGCCAAATTGGCGCCAAAGGTTGTTCCCCCGCATCCGGAGTCTACCTGAACTATCCGGCCGTTGTCAGAGTCTGCAAAATAAATTTTATTATTGACCGAATCAAGAGTTATGCCCCGAGGATGGTTGAACTGACCTCCCCCCGCATCAAACATCACCCAATTTGCGCCCAGAGTGGTTCCGCCGCTTCCCGAATCTACCCGGACAATGCGGTTGTTATCTCTGTCCGTAATGATGAGCTTATTTACTAGGGAATCAAAAGCAATGCTGCGAGGAAATTGAAACTGATTCGCTCCATTCCCTGCCGTTCCATATGTCAGCCAGTATCCTCCCGGAGCAGTATCGGTGCCAATACAGGCGGGGCTTGCGGGAATATTGGGCGGAAGATTGCCACGATTGTCAACGGCGTATGTTGTAAGTGCCGTAAGAACGTTACGGGTATCGCTTTGCCTGCGGGCATTTCGTGTTTCCGCAAAGCGTTTAGCAGGATTGATCGCGACTAAAACAACGGCAAAAAGAATCGCAATAATGCCGATAACGACAAGAAGCTCAACGAGGGTGAAGCCTTTTTGTTGGCGATGGTATCGCATGAAAAAAAATTCAAAAAGAAAAAATTGATCTAAGACAATGTTAACATTTCTTTACGAGAGGATCAATAATATGAGCTCAATACCCTACTTTGAATGCTTTTCAAGCACCGACTCGTAAATGCCTTTGAGTTTTTGGCCGATGTGTATAAGATCATGCTCTTTGACCATGGTTCGAGCTGCCTCACCAAACTGCTTGCGCAGTTTTTCATCGTTGAGAAGTATTTTGAGATATTTTTCAAACTCCTCGTCCGTTTTTGCCTTAAAACAATTTTCTCCGTGTTTCATCCATCCTTCATAAACGGGAATGTCCCGCAGAAGAATCGCTTTGCCGTTGGCCGCCGCTTCCAAAACCACAATCCCCTGATTTTCTTCGTATGAAGGAAAGAAAAAAATATCTCCCGCGTTCATGGCGCCTTTTGCGCTGTCGATAAATCCGGCGAAGTTGGCGTTTTCTGGAGGGTTAATGGGACGCGGAGCATGCGTCATGGCTTTGGGTGCGGATTGTCCAAACCAGAAAAATTGCGTATCGGAAAATTTGCGCGCCACGTCGGCAAACGTGAAAATGCCTTTTCGCGGGAAAACCCAGCCGAGACTGAACGCGACTATTCCCTTCATGTTATATCTCTTGCGATACTCTTCGCGCAAATCTTTATTCGGTGAAAATCCCGCCACGTCAATGCCGTTGGAGATAGCGATCATTTTATCCTTTGACAGATGATACCGGTCCGCGACCAGATGTCTGGTGTATTCCGTGGGTGTTAAAATGACATCTCCCTTTCGATAATATCCCGTCAGCCACCAGCGCATGAGCGGCGTGATGAGATTGCTGCCCCTAAATGAATTTTTAAAATCTTCAGCGGTAACATGCACGTGTGTCACCAGGGGCTTGCCCATCCAGTGATATTTCTGCACAAGCCATCGAGATCTCAAAAGCGGTAAATAGACATGAAGAACATCATGCGGCTCGCTTGGATTGGTCACAACTTTCACTCCCGCCGCCCGCAACGCGTTGCATTGCGTTTTCCACGCCGTCATGATCCCCCCCTCTAATGTGATACGAGAAAATTCAAGATAGAGGCACGCCGTCATAACGTTGTATTATTCATGCGAACCAGCACTTTGTAGACGTTTTCAATCTTAGACACAATTAAATCCGCGTCATATCGCGCAACACTTGCGCGGGCGTGTGCGCCAAATGCTTCCCGCAATTTTGCATCTTCCACCAGTGTTCGCATAGCCTCTGCCAGTTTTTTGGAGTTGTTCGGCTCAACAATCAATCCGTTTTTTTTATTCTCCACATATTCGGGAACGCCCCCGGCGTCAACTCCTATAACGGGAAGCCCCAACGACATAGCTTCCAAAAAAACCAAACCTTGCGTTTCCGTGGTTGACGCGGAAACAAACAAATCCCCCGCCGCAACCCGTTCCACAAGATCGGCTCCCCGCAGCATGCCCGTAAATTTCACGAAACGCTCAATGCCAAGCTTGCGGCAAAGCGTTTCAATTTTTTTCCGTTCCGGACCGTCGCCGATAATGACCAGCTCCGCATCCGTTCCGCCTTCATGAAGAGTTGAAAACGCTTTCACGACCACGTCTATGCTTTTCTCATAACTGATGCGGCCGCAATGGATAATCACGGGCTTGGTGATATGATATTTTTTGCGCAATCGCTCTTTGGATTTTGTTGTGGAAAAATACTTCAAATCCATGGGATTGGAAATAACGTACACGGCGCGTTTCAGTTTATAGTCGCGCAATTCTTTGGTCAGAGCTTCGGACGGTGTCAGAACCGCGTCGCAACGGTTGTAATAAAACGCCATGTACCGCCTTGTTAGGTTTTTCATCACCGCGTAGTCCAGCCGAACATGTTTAAGATACTCCGCCAAAAACCCGTGGTGCGTGCCGACAAGCGGGACATCGAGAGCATTGGCAGCCGCAACCGCCTCCCACCCGATGCCAAACGTAGTGTGCGAATGAATAAGATCGGGTTGAAATTTGTACACTTGGTACAGCGCCGGTCCAAAAGTGGGCACGCGGACCTGAATGTCTTTATATGTGGGTAAGGTAAATGACGCGAACGGATGCACCTCAACCAGCGGATCCAATTCTTTTTGTCGCACGCTTTTGCTTAGTGTTTCCGCGTTAATAGTGAACACCGCCACTTCGTGTCCGTGGCGTGCAAGCGTGTTTGCCGTTGTGACAATTGACCGCACCACGCCGTTAATCTGCGGCAAAAATGTATCGGTAAAAATCGCAATTCTCATGCAGATAAGTATAGCCCACTTGACGGGTTTTGCAAAGCGTGTTAGAATATTTTTGATCACTTTTAATCTATAAATTTTATGGCACATACTAAAGCTGGGGGCTCTACCGCCCTAGGAAGAGACTCACACGGACAACGTCTCGGCGTCAAACTCTCGGACGGCTCTACAGCCAAAGCCGGAGCTATTATTGTACGCCAGCGCGGCACCAAAATCCGCCCGGGACCAAATGTCGGCCGCGGAAACGACGATACGTTGTTTGCGCTTGCCGCCGGCATTGTGAAGTTTAAAAAGTCAATGAAAATGAAATACACGGGACGCAAAGAGCAAATCACCATCGCGAGCGTTCATCCGGTCCCAGCACAGAACACGGATAAAGCCGCTTCATAAAACATCAAGTAAATAAAAACTCCCCGAAAGATGGGGGGTTTTTTGATATACTATTATTTCAAACACGCTTTGATAAAGTCTACGAACAACGGATGGGGGTTCAAGAAATGCGACTGGAATTCGGGATGAAATTGAACACCCACAAACCATGGATGGTCTTTCAGCTCCACAATCTCCGCCAGATTTTTTTTCGGATAATTTCCGGAAATGACCAGCCCCGCTTTTTCCAGCTTCTCGCGGAATTTGTTGTTCAGCTCGTATCGATGCCGATGCCTCTCGGTGATACGCGCCTGACGATAAGCCGCGAACGCGCGTGTTCCTTTTTTTAGTTCGCAGGGGTAGCTGCCCAGACGCATTGTTCCGCCGTAATTCCCCTTTTTCATCAGATCCACCTGTTCGGGCAAAATATCGATAACAGGATAGGTTGTTTTTTTATTCACTTCAGTAGTGTGCGCGTCAGGCATCTTTGCCACGTTTCTCGCAAATTCAATTGTCGCAAGCTGCATACCGTAACACAGTCCAAAAAACGGAATCCGTTTTTTGCGAACATATTCAATGGCCCTAATTTTTCCCTCCACTCCCCTGCCTCCAAAACCCCCTGGGACCACAATCCCGTCAAAAGAGGACAAAGTCTTCACCGATTCCAGATTCTTTTCAAAGTCCCCGCTGTTGACCCACGACAACTCGATTTTTGATTTATGAAAATACGCGGCGTGTTTGAGGGCCTCAATCACGGAAATATACGAATCAGCCAGAGTATAATCCCCAATTCCAAAATATTTCCCCACAACGCCAATCTTCACGACCTGTCGAGCCTTTTTGGCTCCTTCCACGCGCCTTCGCCATACTGACAAATCTTTTTTCTTTGCCCGCAAGCCGAATTTTTTCAATATTTTATCCGCAAAGCGTTCCCGATCAAAATTCAACGGCACGTCATACACGGACTCCACGTCCGGCGCCGCAATAATATCGTCCGGAGAAACATTGCAAAACACGGAAAGTTTTTGCCGCCGCACTTCGTCAATCGCGCGCTCCGCGCGGCACACGATAAAGTCCGGCTGAATTCCCGAGGCATTCAGGGTTCTGACCGCATACTGCGTGGGTTTGGATTTCATTTCTCCCAGTTTTGCCGGAATGGGCAAATACGAGACAAGAAGCACCTGAACGTCTGTGGGATTGCGCAATTTCATCATGCGCGCCGCTTCCAAAAACAAAATATTCTGATACTCTCCGGCGGTTCCTCCAACCTCGATTATGGTTACTTCCGCTTTATGTTTTTTTTGGGCACGCTCAATGCGATGAATCACTTCAAGAGGAATATGCGGCACCACCTCCACGCATTTGCCGTCGTATTCCAAAGCGCGCTCGCGATCAATCACGGATCGGTACACCGCGCCCGTGGTCATGTAGTTATCTTTTGTCAATGTGGCATCAAGAAATCGTTCGTAGGTTCCAATGTCTTGATCGGTCTCAAGGCCATCCACGGTTACAAACACCTCGCCGTGTTCCGTCGGGTTCATGGTCCCCGCGTCCACGTTCACATACGGGTCAATTTTCATGGACGTGATCCGGTATCCTTTGGATTGCAACAGCATGGCCACCGACGCGGACACCGTTCCCTTTCCTACCCCGGAAATCACTCCCCCCAGTACAAAAATATATTTCGGTTTTGCCATAAATCTTTTCTACACTTCTCTTTCCACGGTTACCACCACCGGCGCTTCCAGGCCGTGAGAGAGGTTGATGGTTACTTCATGGTCGCCGATTTTTTTAATAGGGCTTTTAATGACAATCTGTTTTTCATCTATTGTTACGTTGTGTTTTTTGAGCGCCGTGACAATTTCTTTCGCGCTCACGGAACCGAAAAGAGTTCCGTCTTCCTGTGCCTTGGCTTTCACGATAATCTCAAGCATTTCAAGTTTTTCTGCAAAAGCTTCGGTTTTTTCCAGGTCTTTTTGGGCATCGGTTGTTTCCTTGCCTTTGCGCTCATTGAGCACCTTTACGCGATCGGACGTTGCCGTTTCCGCCAGCTTTTGCGGCAGCAAGAAATTGCGGGCGTAGCCGTCCGCCACCTCTTTAATGTCGTACTTTTCCCCCAAACCTTTCACTTTTTTCAACAAAATGACCTTCATAATATCTTCAATTCCTCCGTTACTAATTCTCAAACCATTATAACACGACTTCAAAAATATTCAATCATTACTTGCCCAAAAGCTCTAATGCCTTATCAAGTTGGGGATCTAACTTCACTTCAAAATCCTTATCGGTAATTTTGACCTCAACGTCAGGAGTGATTCCCTTGTCGGAAATAGATGTTCCTTTGGGGGTCAGCCACTTGGCAATGGTGAGTTTCACGGTTGAACCGTCGCTTAAGGACTGCAGCTCCTGTACCGACCCCTTGCCAAATGTTTTCTCTCCTACCAGTTTCGCTTTGCCGTGATCTTGCAATGCTCCCGCCACAATCTCCGATGCGGATGCGCTTCCGCCGTTGACAAGAATAATAGTTGGTATATCTCCAAACCGCGCGATTCCTCCACCATTCAAGGGTGTCCGCTTGTCTCCTTTTTCCTGTTCAATCACCACCACGTCGCTTCCCACCCAATGGCTTGCAATACGCACAGAGGCGTCCAAAAATCCTCCCGGGTTGTTGCGCAGATCCAAAATAATCCCTTGCGGATTTTTTTGCATTATTGGCAAAACGAACTTTGCGAATTTATCCGCCGTGTCCCCGTTGAAATGAGAAATCTTAACGTACGCGACATCCTTCTCGCCGGATTTCTTCATCTCCCATTTCACGCTCTCAATTGCAATCTTGTCACGCGTGATCGTGTAGTCTTTCGGTTCGCTATCGCCTTCGCGAAAGATGGAAAGTATTACCTGCGTTCCTTTTGTTCCTCGGATTTTGCTCACCGCCTCGTCCAAGCTCATGTTTCCCGTTTCTTCGCTGTTGATTTTGAAAATCATATCTCCGGCTTTCAGGCCCGCTCGTTCCGCGGGTGTCCCCGGCAAAGGGGCGATGATGGACAAAATCTTATTTTTATTAAATCCAATTTCCGCGCCAATCCCCTCAAAACTTCCCGACAATTCCTCGTTGAACTTTTTTGTTTCGACGGGTGTCAAGAAAATAGAGTACGGATCTTTGAGCGAACCGACAATCCCGCGAATCGCGCCGTAAAACAGATCCTGATCGTTGATATTTTGAACAATCGACTCCTGTTTCACTTTTTGCCACACTTCCCAAAACAGCTTGAAGTCAGGGGCCGTTACGCCCGAAGTGTTGCCGCTCAAGTTGATGGTTTGGTCCACAAGGTCTTGAATGCGGCTCTGCGTTGTCCCAAGAAAAAGCCCCGTTCCAAGGCTCAAAAGCGCGACAAGCGCGATCACGATTGCGGTATAGTATTTCTTCAACATATGCCGGGTCGCTTAATCTTTGCTCCAAGTTTTCGCAAACGATCTTCAATATTTTCATATCCTCGATCAACAATTTCAGCGTCGTGAATAACGGTTTCCCCTTCCGCCAAAATCCCCGCCAGCACAAGCGTGATGCCGGCACGCAAGTCCAGACTGCGAATCTCCGTGCCGTACAAAGGCGTGGGACCGGTGACCAAAACACGGTGCGGGTCGCACACCACGGCGTTGGCCCCCATCTTCACAAGCTCTCCCACGTACCCCATGCGGCCCTCAAACATGGGATCGTGAATGAGGCTTGTTCCCTTGCTTTGCGTGGCCATTAGACCAAAAGGAGCCTGCAAATCTGTCGGAAACCCGGGGTATGGCATGGCTTGAAGGCGGAATGCATTGAGAGTGCCATTTGAAGAAACGCGCAGCGTGTTATTTTTGAGGACAACGCTTGCTCCGGTTTGCTTCAGTTTTAAAAGAATAGCGTCCAAGTGTTTTGGCAGAACCTCCGACATCTCAATATCCCCCTTGGTCACGGCCGCAGCCACGGCAAACGTGCCGATTTCAAGCTGATCGGGAATAATCCTGTGCGTTGCGCCATGGAGTTTTTTGACGCCGCGAATCCGCACCTCGTGCTGATCAGTAAAAGAAATGTCCGCTCCCATCGCTTTGAGAAACGAAATCAAATCCTGTACATGCGGCTCAACCGCCGCGCCGCGAATCACGGTTTCCCCCTCAGCCAACGCGGCAGCCATTAAAATATTTTCCGTCGCCGTCACGCTGAATTCCGGAAGGACGATCACACCGCCTTTTAATTTTTTCGCCTTCAAAGAATATGATCCTCGGCCCTCATCAACCTCAAGCTCCGCACCGATTCCCCGGAGTGCCGCGAAATGAGTGTCGAGGGGCCGGTTGCCGATAATGCACCCCCCGGGTTCAGGAAATTGATCCACGCGCAAAAATCTGGCAAGAAGGGGTCCCAGCAACAAAATGGAAGAACGCATCTGCTTGACGGCCTTGCGGTTCAATTTTTCAACGGCGACATCTTTACACGTCACTTCAACAATATGCTCGTCGGGTTGCTTAATTTGGGCTCCCAAATCTTTTAACAGATCAAGCATCCGCCGAACATCGGAAATAGCGGGAACATTTTCAATGCGGCACGTTTGATCAGTCAGCAAAGTGGCCGCCAAAATGGGCGTGATGGCATTTTTGAATCCCGCAATGCGCACTTTCCCTTCAAGCTTTGTGGATCCCTGAATAACAAATTTCGGCATAATCTTTGTTGCGAAATATACTCGTTTACTGTATCATAACTTTAAGAAATTTCCAAGTAGGTTGTATTGAAATATATGTCACTCAACTCCCGCCGAATTCTTGCCGCTGCGTTTGTCCTGATTTTTCTTGTTGCCACACCCCTTCTTGTTCTATGGAGTTCCGGTTTTCGGTGGAATCCGAAAAAATGGTCATGGCAGCAAACGGGAACAATCTCCATGGAAACACTTCCTTCCGGCGCAACTGTTTTTTTAAATGAAATTCAACTGAATAAAAAGACTCCCACCGTCATTAACGCGCTATTGCCGGATATCTATGAAGTCCGCATAGAAAAAGACGGATACGCAAACTGGTCGGAGCGCGTTGAGGTAACTGCCGGAAAAACGACAATCGGAAAAGGTATCCTTCTTCTTCCGAAAATTGTCACGCGAGAAAACGAGCAAGCCGTTTCCGGTGGTTCAGAGGAATTGAAGCAAAACTCTGTCGCGCTGATTGAAAAAAGAAGTAAAGAATATGGAATTGAAGCAAACGCAGAGGGAATAAAACAAATTGTTCGAAATGTTCCAAGTACGCAAGAACGCCGAGTCATTGCTCAAATTGCTGACGAAATCACGGATGTATTGGATGTTTCCAATGATTCATTCGTTCTTTTAAAAAATGAAAAAAATCAATTAATCATCGGATCCATCGGGGACACAGCGCTGGTCGAAACCGATACGCTTGACGATGTCCTCGATTACCATTGGAATGATAAAAAAACAATTCTAACGGTGGCCGCCGGACTGGAGCTGCTCCAATATCACGTATTGGGCGCAAAAATACAAAAGACACTCATCACGCGAGCGTCACACCCCTTTGAACGCGTTCTCCCCCTTGCCGATATTCCTTACCTTTTCGTCGAGCAAGAACATCAAATTAAAATCATCGAACAAAACGCTCTCGGGGTGAGAATTACGCCACTCGTACAGCTTCGCGAAACCGAAAGCATTCTTTTCTGGAAACTGACCAAAAAACTGAAACTGACGGTCTGGACAAAAGAACAAGACAAGTTTTTCCGTTTTGAAATTTCACTGGAAAAATAGCGCTCAAGATTTTTTTTCTGCTTTTTTTGCCGCCTCTTCGGCCACCAGCTGATTGGCGCGCAACAGCGAGTCAAACGTGCCGGCGTCTGTCCACCAGCCTTTCAGGGTTTCATACGTCATCGTATTTTCCTTAACGTAAAAATTATTCACATCCGTAATTTCAAGCTCTCCCCTGCCGGATGGCTTGAGCGTTTTGATTGCGTCAAACACGCGGCCGTCGTACATATAAATGCCGGTCACCGCCATATTGGATCTCGGCTGTTTGGGTTTTTCTTCAATGCCGACAATTTTTCCATCCTTCATTTCTGCAACCCCAAAGCGGTGCGGATCGTGCACTTCCTTCAAAAAAACTTTCGCTCCCTTTGTTTTGTCAAATGATTTCACAGACTGCGACAAGTCGTCTTGAAACACATTGTCCCCCAAGATAACTGCGACGTTTTCATTATCCGCAAAATCTTCCGCCAAACCCAGCGCCTGCGCAATTCCTCCCGCTTCTTCCTGCACCTCATACGCAAATCTCATTCCAAAGTCTTTTCCGGAACCCAAAAGATTCAAAAAGTGTCCGGAGTGCCCTTTTCCCGAAACAATCAGCACATTGGTGATCCCCGCCCTTTTCAACACTTCAATAGGATAATAAATCATCGGCTTGTCGTAAATAGGGAGAAGATGTTTGTTGGTGACTTTGGTGAGGGGGGAAAGCCGGGTACCGTTTCCGCCCGCGAGAATGATGCCTTTCATAATTTTTAGCTTGTTAAGTATTCTCTTAGCGCCTCTTTCCAGTCTCTTGTTGGGGGAAGTTTTGTATTTAACAATACGGAATATTTCGGCCTCAAAGCCTTCCTTGGGAACCGATCAGCTTTCACGGGTTTGAGTGTACATGAAATGTTCTTTGTTTTCAAGGCCTCGTTCGCGAATTCGTACCACGTGCAAGCCCCGCTGTTTGCACCATGATATATGCCATAAGGGAGTTTACGGTCAATCAAACCCTTTGTCAGCTTCCCTAAGTCCGGCGCATAGGTTGGCGAACTTAATTCTTCATCAACAACCTCAAGTTCCTTTTTTGCCTCCCCCGACCCTTGCGTCGGGGTTGCTAATTTTAAAATCGAATCCACAAAACTCTTTTTTGATCCTTCCCCCGCTCCCGGTTTTCCAAAAAGCCGTGACAAGCGAATAAGATAAAACCGCCCGCCGATTTCCTGCAAATACTTCTCTCCTTGCGCCTTGGACCGCGCGTACGCGCTTTGGGGAGAAGGCTCCGC
>Ga0209542_10019664_pt1 | contig 10787 bp, 11 predicted proteins | sample RifCSPhighO2_01_FD_184028 | JGI IMG/M metagenome (GOLD analysis project Ga0209542, IMG submission 184028) | Soil microbial communities from Rifle, Colorado - Rifle CSP2_plank highO2_0.1 (SPAdes) (version 2) | ecosystem: Environmental > Terrestrial > Deep subsurface > Rock core/Sediment ...
CGACCAAGTAATAAGAAGTTGGAAGTTCGAGGTTAGAACGTTGATGTTGCGGTTGGATGTTTGAAGGTCGATTATCTAATTTCTTTTTTCTCACTTCATTTTCCACGTTCGAATTTCCAACTTCTAACTTCAAATCCACCGGCGGGACTGTCCGCAACGTCTCCCGATGGTCGACTTGCGAGGCGGGCGGGTAAATCACCGTACTATCACGTCGGTAGAATTTCTCAATTCTTCTCTTCGTTTCGTTTGAATTTGCAATAAAGTAATCAACGCACTGCGCGGCATTATAGTCGTACATGCGCAGATAATGATTCACGATGCCCGCGTATAGGCGCACCGGCCAGTATTTCTGCCACTCAACCGCGGTCGGGTACCCGTAGAGATGCCGCGGGGGATGATGAAGGTAGCATATATGAACGGTCGGTTTGATTGTTTTGATGCCGCGGGAAATATACCAGCCGGATGATGAAATAACGACGTCAAAATCAGAGAAGTCAAATTTTTCCCAAACAAGAGGAGCAAGAAACCGCAGTGGCGAATGGAACTTTTTCATGATCCACGAACTGCCAAAAGGAGATTCAACAATCTGCCACGTTTTGATTCTCTCTGCGTGGGGACCGAGCGATGTATAATCTACGAAACTCGTATAGATCGGCGCCTCGGGCCAGATGTCGTGGAGCGCCTCGACGACCCGTTCCGCGCCGCCGTACTCTTTCAAAAAGTCGTGGACGAGTGCAATCTTAAGCTTTCTCATAGAGTAATTGTATCAAAGTACCGATCATCGTGGTAAACTTTTTTAAAGAGCTGCCTACGGTGGTCGCACAAGCCATCATGTATAACAGGAATTGAAAAGGGGTGACATACAATGGGTGAGAAATTAAAGTCCTCCGAAATAAAGCAGGAGAAAGGGGCAGAAACTCTAGATGTCAAGGGTTATCGAATTCACCGAGTTCCCGAGCCTTTTTTCAACGAAGCACGGAGATATACGGATATTTTCTTTGGGGGTGAGCAATGATAGTTTGAGCGTAAATCAACCTGATAACCCAAATAAACCTGTCCCTTCAGAAATAAATTCGAATAACGTGGGAACTTAACAGTTCTTACATACGATGCTCGCACAATACACCGTGCGCAACGAAACATGACATGCCAATCAGTTATCGCACAGCGGCGTTACGTTAGTCGGAGGAGGTGATGATGATGACCGAAAGGAGTATTATTCAAGGTGATAAGCAGGACTTCGTAGTAGGAGATGATGGAAAAATCTACCGTAAGTGTCGGTTCCCCGATTCGTTTTTCAGGGAAACTATCGAGTCTACAAGGAAGTTCTTTGTAGAGAACGGAGTGGAGAAAAGTCACATGCCCGACTCAACAGCCGTAGAAGTAGAAGAGCATGTTGAACAGTAACATTCTTTGACATATGACTTGCATATGGCGGTCGCACAAACCGTCGTGTGCAACAAAAAGAGAAAGTCAATATAACAAACAATCTGTAGTATATTTCAGGACTTAAGCGCTTGTTAAGAAACCTTTTTATCGGTAAACTATATGCAAGGGTAAAGTTCTTTAAAAGAACATTAAAAGTGAAAAGACAAGTAATAAATAAAGGGGATAAATTAAAAGTAGAAAACAATATTAATTGGAAGCATCCTGGTGGAAAGTTACGGCGTGCCGGTTCATCAACATGCAGCGAAACGGAACTTTTAGCAATTATTTTAGGCTCTGGAAGTAGCGGAAAAACAGCAGAACAAATCGCCCAACAGATTCTAGACAAATACGGTACACTACCAAAATTAATGGGTATTTCATTAAAAGAATTGATGAGGATAAAGGGATTAAAAGAGGTTAAAGCTACACAAATTGCCGCTGTTTTTGAAGTGGCACGAAGAATAGTAAAACATCTTGAAAAGGAATAAATATGCCAGATGAATTTGATACAAAAATTCCAAAAATTCATAAACCCAAAATAGACCAACTGAATCGTCAAATTCCTCCGAAGGCTCACACTCCAATGTATAACTGGCATAAGTTTTGGTCCCGTAAAACCTGGAATGTGGTTGCTGAATTTATCAAAACTTACTGTTTGCCTAATGGTGTAACTTTTGATCCTTTTGCCGGAAGCGGAGTAGCGGCATTTGAAGCACTAAAACAGGGAAGAAGAGCGATTGTTTGCGATATTTTGCCGGTATCAACGGAGATTATCAGACTAACAATAAAACCGGTTTCACTGACAAAACTTCACGAGGCGTATAAAAGGGTTGAAGACAAGGTCAAAAATAAAATTTTGTCTCTTTATAAGACTAAGTGCCGAAAGTGTGGACATGAATTTCCTCTAACCTGTGCTATTTGGGTACAGGAAAGAAGCGATAAAGACAGCCCGATTAAAAGAAAATGTATTGAAGTCCGATACTCCTCTTGTTCAAGGTGTGGAGATCGAAGAGAAAAAAATACCCCGCCGAATACTACTGATTTAAATCTTATTAAAGAAATCGATAAAGGAGAAATTCAAGGATGGTATCCCAAACAAAAACTCTATCATACAAACGGTCGTCCATTCATGAAAAAAGAAAAATATGAGTCTATTGATGAGTTATTTACAAAAAGAAATTTGCAGGCACTCGCTTGGTTAATGGAAGCAATAGAAGAAGAGAAAAATCGTGATTTACGAGATTTCCTTAAGATAGCTTTTACTTCAGTTGTACATTTATGTTCTACTTTATTACCGGCTATTAGCCCAACAAAAGGAAGTCATCAGACATCATTCAGCTCAACCTGGACACAACACAGTTATTGGTTTGCTCCAATGTTTATGGAACAAAATGTCTGGGAAAAATTTGAAAGCTCTATCAATGGGCATCAAGGACTTATAAAAGCTAAAGGAGAATCAAATAAATACTTTGAGCATGTACGTTTTGCTTCTTCTTACGACGAAGTCATTAAGGGTGAAGCTGACGTTTTTATTTATAATGGTTCCTGTTTTGATCTAATGGGTGAGATGTCTAAAACGTACGGAGAAAAGGGGTGTGTTGATTATATCTTTACCGATCCACCATACGATGCATCGATTCAATACGGAGAACTCGCCTATCTATGGATAACTTGGCTTAAAAAAGATGAAGGATATTTAGAGAAAATTGCATCTGATGAAGTAATCCGGAATGAAAAGCAGGATAAGGATTTTACAGTCTATCATTCACTTCTTTCCCGTAGTTTTCAAGACATGTACCGAGTTCTTAAACCAGATGCGTATTTGACTGTTACCTTTCATAACCCGACATTCAAAGTAAGAAACGCTACTACTTATGCCGGTGTTTTTGCCGGCTTCGAATATCAAAAAATTCATCATCAACCCCTTGGACAATCATCAGCTAAATCAATGTTACAACCATTTGGTTCCGCACAAGGTGATTTTTACCTTAGGTTTTATAAACCGCAAATTGGTGAAGGAGCAGTAAAACCAACAGCAATAGATGAAGTAAGATTTGAAAAAATCGTAGTAGAAACAGCAATCCGCGTTATTGCAGAGCGCGGCGAGCCTACTCCGTACACAATTATCATCAATACTGTTGATCCGGAGCTTGCCAGACTTGGTTATTTTTCGGAATTAAATACAGGATTGGATGTGAAGACGGTTCTTGAAAAAAATATTGGAGATGAATTTAAACTTATAGACGCAAAGATTGGAGGAGCTGAAGGAAAATTATGGTGGTTCAACGATACTTCTTTAGTTCCCCATATAGAAAAAATTCCCTTAACGGAAAGAGTGGAGCAAACGGTTCTTCGGAAACTGCAACAAAGAGGGAGAGTTACTTTTACTGAAATGTGGGATGCAGTCAGTACAGAATTTCCTAATTCTTTAACTTCAGACAGTATGAGTATCGTTGATGCGCTTAAAGCCTATGCGCGTCCAGTCTCCGGTGGTTATTGGTTAATTAAACCAAATTTTCGAACCAATGAGATTGAAAAAGAACATACGACTATGATCGCCTTCCTTGCTGAGATAGGAAATTCTCATGGGTTTAAAATTTGGGTAGGTAAAAATGAACAAAGTCATGAAATTACTGCGCTACCGAATAGAAGCGGGAAACTTGGACAGTATTTAACATTTAACAATATTAAGGCGCTTACAAGCATTCAAAATCCCGATACTGTAGAAGATATTGATCTTATCTGGATTAAGGATAAAAGCATAGCGGTTTTATTTGAAGTTGAATCAACCACCTCTATGACCAGCGGGCTTCAGCGCGGCTCAAATGTTGAGCCCTCTGTGCCGAAGTTTTTAGTTCTCCCGGAGGAACGAGAAACACAACTATTGCAGAAACTAAAATCTCCAATGTTTTCAGAAAGATTTTCTCAAGATAATTGGAAGATTTTATACTTCGGAGCATTAAGAGAAGAATTCTCGAAACATAAAGGGCAGACAGATATAGAAAAATTGATAGATAAAAAGGTTTTTAGACGATTAAACAATGATAAAGACAACAAAGACCAACTGAGTTTCTTTGCAAAGGACAGAGGATGATTTTAATGGAAAAGATAAAAAGAACTTATAAATATTTGCATACGATGGCCGTACAAACCACCGCGTGCAACGCGAGACCGAGTGAATTATCTCCTGAGCAGTGGACTCTACTCTATCAACATCTTGTATAATCACCATCAAGCATGTTAAATGAATCAATAAGCAATATTTTCCGCGATATTGTTCTTCAATCTACTAAGATGGTTTTTGCCCATGTTGATAGGGGAATTTTTACCAACATTGACAAACGTAATACAAACGTAATACAATATGACCGAGATTAAAATAGAGCAAATAGTCTGGGACGAGTGGAACGCTAAGCATATTAATAAACACAACGTCACGCAAGAAGAGGTAGAGGAAGTAGTAACCACGATCATAACACATAAGAAAGGCTATAGTGGACGGGTTCTGTTAATTGGTATAGCAGTCCAAAAACAAACTGGAGAAAACTATAGGTTTCTGATAGCATGAATACATGCTGCCCGGTATAACATTAACTAAAGAAGAAGAATTTCTCATTTCAAAACACTACAAAAAGCCTGTATGTGAAGGTGTGCAACCTCGAGCACATACCGTGTTACTGTTTTACAAAGGATACACACCGGTACAAATAGCAGACATACTTTTTCAATCAGAACAAACAGTGTGTTCCTGGATCAAAGCATTTAGCAAAGAGAGAATCGCATCTTTGTTCCCAAAATATCTTGATAATCAAAACGCGTCAAAGCTCACCCGTGAGCAGAAAAAAGAGATTAAAGATGTTCTATCAAAACCACCATCAGCGTATGGAATACCAAAAGAGTTCTGGGATATATCAAGCTTAAAAAAGTACATATATGCAGAGTTTGGTATTGAATATGAATCAGATGAATCATACCGGCTCATATTCAAACTGCATAACTATTCATTCCATGTACCCGGCACATTTGACATACACAGAGATGAAAAACAGATAGAGAAACGGATGTTTGAGATTGCAGAAGAAACAGAATCACTCATGAAAGATAAACACTGGATGGTCTTAGCAGCAGATGAGGCTCGTATACAATGGGAAACAGAGATCAGGAGAGCATGGCTTCCCAAAGGAAGAAAGACCATCATTCAAGTTGAGCGAAAACGGGAAGCACAATCATTTCTGGGACTACTCAACATACAAACAGGAAAAGAGCTGCTATACAGACTGAGTTGGCAGAATCAGGAAGAAATTATCAAAGCGCTTGAAAAACTGGTACACCAGTACCCGGATAAACGGATTTGCATTATATGGGACAATGCCCGATTCCATAAGGGAAAGAAGTTAAGAAAGAAACTCAGTACAACACTGAAAAGAATACATCTGATCAATCTGCCACCCTATGCACCTGACTACAATCCACAGGAACATGTGTGGCAGTATGGGAAAGAGAAGTTATCAAACAATCAACGGGAGTCTTTAGAAGAGACAGTAGAAACACTTGAAGAAATTGTTACAGGTCGTTTCTACCAGTACTCATTTTAGTCAATTTGTTTTGGGTTTGCTATAGAACAGGAACAAGAATTGTTTCTGTAGTCGTAAAAAGAGACCGTACTGGCATCTACTACGTTGTGACTGCACGAGACGCAGATGAAAAAGAAAAGAGTCAATAAAATCCCAACATTTAAAACCGTAGAAGAAGAGGCGAGGTTCTGGGATACCCATAGTTTTGCTGATTATTGGGATGAACTGGAGGATGTTGATCTTACCGTTGAACTCCATAAACCAAAAGAAGAAACCTTGGTAGTTCGCCTGCAAAAAAACGTCAAAGACAGACTGGGGAGAATCGCAAAACAGAAGGGACTCCATGTCTCAGCACTTGCCCGTATGTGGCTTACCGAACGACTACATGCAAGTCGTCAGTAAGCTCTTTTTTCTCCTCTCGCACACACTGGTCACACAAGGCACCGACTAACATGAGTGCGGAAATAACATCTACTCCAAATACCTCTTTAAGAAACTGATGTAGTATTCGTAGTGAGCATAAACGAGATAGGCGTTTAACAATAGTAATCACGGAAATACAGGGATTTTTTATCGCTGTCGTGTTACGGCTTACATACGGTGGTCGTACAAACCAGCGTATAACATTTACACTGGCAGATTGGAGTTTGTCGAGAGGGAATATGATAGAGTAATTGAGTATGGGTAAGACGCGCTCACCAAAACGAAGCAAGTACCGAACGGCGAAGACGAAGCGGGGATACCACTTGCATGAAGGCGAATGCCTCGCGGTGTTTCAACCACACAAGTCACAAAAGACGTCGCAGGGCAAGTAAGACCCAACGGGCACAGCGCGGGAACGACGTTGAGGTTACACAAACGATAACTGCTTACTTATTTGTTCTGATTTCTGGGACGGTATTCCTTCAGGAAATCGTGGGCGATTGCAATCTTCATTGTTTACCTTCTTTTTCAATTTTTCCGTCTGTTTCTTCTTTTAGTAGTCGACGGAATGTCCGGAGTAATTGATCGTAATTTGTTTCTTCTGTTCCATATACCCGATTAAATTCATATTCCTGTTTATTCCAAGTATCTATCGGAGCTTCATTGTGTTGCATTATTACTTCAAGTTTATCTAATGCAATTGAAAATTTTGCTTCGTTAGTTTCTCCTGCTTCAAATTCTTCCCATAATTCATGAAAGTATTGAGCTGTTGCTGGAAGTAAATGTTGAGTTAATTTGCGTAAACTCTCACGCTCTAATTCCTCTTTATTAACAGGCTTGTTGTTCCATGCAGGATAGTCTCCTGCATATACTTCAACGATATCGTGGATCATACACATAGGAAGAACTCGCGATAAATCAACAGGATCTTCCAGGTGAGGTGCAAAGACCATTGCCATAATGCCCATTCTCCAGCTGTGTTCCGGGTCACTTTCCTGACGGCCACTCGATAACCAGCTATGACGCAAGACAGATTTTAATTTCTCCGAATCATGAAAAAAGGAAAGAACATCTTTTAGTTGATTTTTATTCATATAAATGACAATTGTTCTCCTGATTGTTCTTCTTTCTTTGTTTCTTCACTCTTTTGCTTGGTTTCATTGTTCGTTTGGCCGGACGATAACAGTCGCTTCATAATGCTCGAAAATCCCAATTGTTCCAGTTCGGCGAGTGCCTCATTAGTAGCCAAATCATGCACTTCAGCTTTCGCCAATTCTAATGTTACCGGTGCATCCGTTATGATCGTTGCGAGTTTTTTGGCCATCACGCAATCTTCGGCATATTCGGTCAGTGCCTTTAATACTTTTTCGGATAGTCCGTTCGCCGCGAGTGTCTTGTCTTTAATCGCCTGATAGACGTTTTCAATCGTGCCGAATTTCTGCAAGAGTTCACTTGCCGTTTTCGGACCGATACCGCGGACTCCCGGATAATTATCGGACGCGTCTCCAGCCAATGCTTTATAGTCAACGATTTGTGATGACTTAACGCCGAATTTTTCAACAACTGCCTCTTCGTCGTAGAGTTTGGCGTTCGTTAACCCCTGAATCGGCATGTAGACTTTCGTATGGTTATCAACCAATTGGAGTATGTCCCGGTCTCCGGTGATGATAATTGTTAGGAATTGTTGATTGTTGATTGTCGATTGTCGATTGTCTGCTTGCTTCGCAAGTGTTCCGATCACGTCATCCGCCTCATATCCCGCTATTTCATATATGGGTATGTTCATCGCCGCTACGACTTCTTTCGTTCGGTTCAGCTGTGTGGCGAGTGAATCATCCATCTTCGGGCGGTGCGCCTGATAGCCGACGTACATGCTTTTGCGGAACGTCGGTTCGGGGCGGTCAAAACAGACGATGAGGTGTGTCGGCTTTAAATCTGCAACGATTTTGAGAAGCATGGACAAAAACCCGTAGATCGCATGGGTTTCATTTCCTTCTTTGTCGGTGAGCGGAGGCAGCGCGTGGTATGCACGGTGGAGGACCGCATTACCGTCTATTAACACGAGATGAGCGCGTGACTTAGACACATGATGAGCACGTGATTTTAACACATGATGAGCACTTGATACTTTATCCATAAATTCTTCTTTTGACTTGTAAACTTTGGGTACCAAAATTGAGCAATAATCCTACTCTATAGTCGGTACCCTTTAAATAATAACTTAGCTGAGTAAGCGTATTTTGAGGAAGAAATTCAAGTGCTTTAATTTCTACTATAACTTTATTATCTATTAGAAAGTCAGGTCTATAGATACCGACTTTCTTACCTTTATATGAAATAGGAAGTGCGATTTCTCTGTCAAATTGCATTTGCGAACTTTTCAGTTCTTCGTCCAGTGCACGCTGATAAACAATTTCCTTGTGGACAGGTCCGAGTTCGCGGTGAATATTTTGAGCGATACCGATAATTTGATAGGTGAGCTGTTCGTAGAGAATGGGCTTTTTTATTGGCTTCATGTGCTCATCTCGTTTTCATCACGTGCTCATCAAGTGTTTTTCATCAATTTTTCAAATTCTTCTGACTCGATCGTTTCTTTTGCGATGAGGGCCTCGGCGACCGCATCGAGCTCTTTACGGTGTTTTTTCAAAATATCCGCGGCCTGTTTATACGCGGTATCCAGAAATTTTTTAATCTCCGTATCGATTTTCTCCTGCATGGCGGGAGAAATGGGCTGTTGTTCAAAGAACCGCTTGCCCCATTCGGTTACGTCCATATCAGGGCCAAAATTGATCGGGCCGACATCGCTCATGCCGTATTCTTCCACCATGAGCCGTGCAATACGCGTGGCCTGGTCAAAATCGTTCGCCGCGCCGGACGTGATATCGCCGAAAACGAGCTCTTCTGCCGCCCTGCCGCCCATCATAGCGGTAATACGGTCTAAGAGCTGTGTTTTTGTTTCATGGATCCGGTCGCGGTCCGGCGGGATCAGCGTATAGCCCAGCGCCATACCGCGCGAGACAATGGAGATGCGGTGTACCGGATCGGTGCTCGGCAGGACATAGGTTGCCACGGCGTGTCCGGCTTCATGGTATGCCGTCATTTTGCGGTCTAAATCTGACTGGAGGCGCTTCTTTTCCGGACCGAGTTTTACTTTAGTCGCTGCCTCTTCTATGTCCTTCATGTCGATCACTTTTTTATCCTCGCGCGCCGCCGTAATCGCTGCTTCATTCAGCATGTTTTCGAGATCGGCGCCTGAATAACCGACGGTACGCTTGGCGACCTTATCCCAATTCACGCCTGGCGCAAGTGGTTTTCCGCGTGCGTGGATTTTGAGTATAGCTACTCTGCCTGCCATATCGGGCAGTTCCAGGATAATGCGCCGGTCAAATCTGCCGGGGCGCAGGAGCGCCGGGTCAAGAAGGTCGCCGCGGTTTGTCGCCGCGATGACGAGAACATGAGCGCGCGGATCAAACCCGTCCATTTCCACCAAAATCTGATTTAAGGTCTGCTCGCGTTCGTCGTGTCCTCCCATGAGTCCAACGCTTCGGCGGCGTCCTATGGCATCGACCTCGTCGATAAAGATGATAGAGGGCTGCTGATGTTTTGCTTTTTCAAATAAATCACGGACGCGCTTAGCGCCGACGCCGACGAGCATTTCCATAAACTCGCTGCCCGCCATGCTGAAAAAAGGAACGCCAGCCTCGCCGGCGACCGCTTTTGCCAGGAGAGTTTTTCCCGTACCGCTCGGACCGACGAGCAGTACGCCCTTCGGCGTCCGTGCGCCGAGATCCAGATATTTCTTCGGCCGTTTCAGAAAGTCGACCACTTCCTGTAACTCTTCTTTCGCCTCATCCACCCCGTCAACGTCGGCAAACGTCACTTTCGGCATATGTTTGTTGTACAGGCGCGCGCCGGAGCGGCCGAATGAAAAGAGTGAATCCTGCGCGCCGCGTGCCTGCCGTATCATGAATATGAAAAATCCGATAAACAAAAGGGTGGGAATTAAATTGCCGATAAAGTTCCAGAACGCGGCCGCCGGAGTCGTATCGACGACTTCAATTTTTACCGCCGCCGGGTCGATGTTTTCCTGATTAAACAATTCAAACAAGGAGAGTTGGGGTTCTTTGTACGAAATAAACTCGTCGCCGTTTTTATACGTGAGCACCAGCCGGAGATCCTCCACCTGAATTTCAGCGACTTCCTGTTCTTTAATATCGCTTATTACTTCGCTCAACGGTTTCTCCGGCATCCGCGCAGCCGGATCGCGGAATGCGTTAAACAGTGAAAAAACGATCAGCGCAAGCAACAGCCAGAGGACGACGTCTTTAAACGAAAATTGCAGTTCAAACAGCTTGAGTATAC
>Ga0209542_10019665_pt1 | contig 10787 bp, 8 predicted proteins | sample RifCSPhighO2_01_FD_184028 | JGI IMG/M metagenome (GOLD analysis project Ga0209542, IMG submission 184028) | Soil microbial communities from Rifle, Colorado - Rifle CSP2_plank highO2_0.1 (SPAdes) (version 2) | ecosystem: Environmental > Terrestrial > Deep subsurface > Rock core/Sediment ...
GTCTCTAAAGTCCAGCTCTGATATGATTTGATATTTCTTAAGGGCTCTTAAATTATTTTTCTCGCGATCTCTTATTTCCTTTAATGATTCAGATTCTGTTTCATTCTTGGTATTCTTTAACTTAGATTTAAATTCAGACTCAATCCTCTTAACAGCTTCGGTCTTAAGGTCCTCATCAACTTTCATAACAATATAGCTGGCAAAGTAGATGACTTTTTCTAATTCCGGAAGAGATACTCCGAGAACAGTGGCGATCTTAGATGGAACGCCTCGAAGAAACCAAATATGAGCAACCGGTGCGGCAAGCTTAATATGGCCCATCCTCTCTCTTCGGACGATGGATCTAGTTACCTCAACGCCACATCTATCGCAGATTATACCCTTATATCGGATTCTCTTATACTTTCCACAATAGCACTCCCAATCTCTTGTAGGACCAAAAATAGCCTCAGAGAAAAGACCTTCTCTCTCGGGCTTTTGAGTTCTATAGTTGATAGTCTCCGGCTTGGTAACCTCACCATATGACCATGACAAAATATCTTCCGGCGACGCAACTATAAGTTTTATTGAATCTAGCTCCATTGATTAGTGAACAGGGATCAATGAGCAGGGAGCATTATGTTCCCTGTTTTATGTTCCCTGTTTTATGTCATCGCTCGATTAACTCGACATTCAGCCCGAGTCCTTTTATCTCGGACAGCAATACTTTAAATGACTCCGGAAGATGGGGCGCCTTGATCTCTTCTCCGTTAACAATTGATTCATATGTCTTAGCGCGGCCCAAAACATCGTCTGACTTGATGGTCAACATTTCTTGTAAAGTATAGGCGGCGCCATATCCCTCTAAAGCCCAGACTTCCATTTCTCCAAACCTCTGTCCTCCAAATTGAGCTTTTCCTCCCAACGGCTGTTGAGTGATCAGGGAGTAGGGACCGATAGATCTCATGTGAAGCTTGTCTTCAACCATGTGGATCAGTTTCATAAAGTATGTGACACCAACACATGATTTTTGGTCAAAAGGTAAGCCAGTCTTACCATCGTAGAGCTGCATTTTGCCATCAACTGGGAATCCGGCTTTCTTAAGCTCCTCCATGATCGTATCTTCGGTTGGTCCAGCCATTGCAGGAGTAGCGGCTTTGTAGCCAAGGCCTTTAGCAGCCATGCCCAAGTGAGCTTCCAATACCTGTCCGATATTCATACGGGAAATAATACCCAAAGGACTTAAAACGATATCTACTGGAGTGCCGTCAGGTAAAAAGGGCATATCTTCTTCGGGCAAAATTATTGAAACGACACCCTTGTTACCATGCCTTCCGGCTAACTTATCGCCAACTTGAACCTTTCTTAATTGAGCGACTGAAACCTGAACTTTTTTAATAACGCCGACATCCAGTTTATCTCCTTCTTCGCGGGAGAATATTTTAATATCAACAACGCGGCCCTGCTTACCATAATCAAGCCTCATCGAAGTATCTTTAACATCTCGGGATTTTTCACCGAAGATCGCTCTTAGTAATCTCTCCTCAGCAGTTAGATCGCTTTCGCCCTTAGGAGATATCTTGCCAACCAGAATATCCTGCGAACGAACCTCAGCTCCAACGCGGACAACGCCATCAGGGTCAAGGTCATTCAGCCTTTCCATGGCGACATTAGGAATATCATAGGTAGTTAATTCGGGACCGAGTTTGGTTTCTCTAACATCCACCGGATAATCTTCAATGTGGATAGAAGAAAAGCCATCTTCTTTTACCAGTCTGTCGGAGAGTACAATTGCATCTTCAAAGTTCGCTCCCTCAAAAGACATATATGCAACGACTAAGTTCTTTCCCAAGGCCAACTCGCTATTCTCGGTAGAAGGACCGTCAGCAAGAGCTTGACCTTTTTTAACCTTTTCACCTTTTTTAACTAATGGTCTTTGATTAGAGCATGTGAAAGCGTTGGTTCTGGCAAATTTCAAAAGCCTGAATTCATGCTCTTTGCCCTTTTCTGTTTCTAAAATAATTTTGGATGCATCAACGTAGCTTATTGTTCCAGCTTCGGGAGCAATTATGACCATACCCGAATCGCGGGCGACTTTAGCCTCAAGACCAGTACCAACGAACGGCGCTTCTGGCTTAATAAGGGGGACGGCTTGTCTTTGCATGTTCGATCCCATTAATGCTCTATTAGCATCATCGTGCTCAAGGAATGGAATAAGAGACGTGGCCACCGAAAACTGCTGTCTCGGCGAAACATCCATGTAGTCTATCTGATTTGGTTCAGCTGTTCCCGGCTCACTGTGCATTCTAACCGTAACCTCGTCTCCAACTAAATTATTATTTTTATCAGTTTCGGCTCCGGCTTGAGCAATTATATATCTCTGCTCTTCCGTAGCATCCATATAGACCACCTCATCAGTTACCTTGCCCTTAACAATCTTGCGGTAAGGGGTAAGGATAAATCCTAGTGGAGAAATTTTGGAATACAAAGATAAGTGGCCAACAAGACCGATGTTCGGTCCTTCTGGGGTAGCAATAGGACAGATCCTGCCATAGTGAGAGGGGTGGACATCGCGGACTTCAAAGCTGGCCCTTTCTCTTGATAAACCGCCGGGACCCAAGGCAGACAATCGTCTTTTGTGCTCAAGCTCAGATAATGGATTATGCTGGTCCATGAACTGAGATAGTTGACCTGAAGCGAAGAACTCTTTTAAGGCGGCTACAAAAGGTCTTGCGTTGATGAGCTGAGAAGGTAGGACAGTAGGGATATCGGACGTACTCATTCTGTCTTTGATGATTCTTTCCATTCTGGCAAAAGCCACTCTCAATCTATCTTGTAGTAGTTCGCCTAAAGTTTTCACCCTTCTATTACCAAGGTGATCAATATTATCCGGCTCAGATGATGGATCATTATTTAATCTAATTATCTCTCTTAAGATGCTAACGATATCCTGAGCTCTTAAAACTCTTGATTGAGGATCGTCTAGGTCGAGGCTCTCATTGAACCTCTTATTCATCCTGAAACGTCCAACTTTGGACAGATCGTATCTAGACGCGTTAAAGAACAGGTTGTTCACCATCTGCTTCGCATTATCTGGCGTAGCCGGATCTCCTGGTCTTATCCTTTTGTATAGCTCAATCAATCCCTCGTCCTGATTAGATGACGGGTCCTGCAAAATAGTGGCTAAGATGTATTTAATATTCGGGTCAGTATCAACGTCTTCAAATAACTTCTTTATCTCATCGTCTGTGGTTATGCCAAAGGCTCTGAGCAATGCGGTAGCGGCTACCTTTCGTTTTCTGTCGATTCTGACTGAGATCACTCCATTGTATTCAGTTTCAAACTCAAGCCATGCACCACGGGATGGAATAAGCTTGGCTCCGAAGAATCTCTTATACCGACTTGAGCGAGACATTGAGAAAAGAACGCCCGGACTCCTAATCAGCTGAGATATAACAACTCTCTCAACCCCATTTATAATGAAGGTGCCTCTTGGAGTCATTATCGGAAAATCTGCGAGAAACAATTCCTGTTCTTTTTCCTGGCCAGTTCTCTTATTCTTTAAAACTACTTTAACTTTAAGGGGCGCCTCAAAAGTGATATTCTTTTCAATTGCCGTTCTCTCAGTATACTTAGGCTCTTCGATCTTAAAATCAACAAAACCTATTTCCAGTTCCTTCCCTGTCCAGTCGGCGATCGGAGAAACATCCTTTAACAGCTCCTTCATACCGTTCTCCAAAAACCATCTATAAGAATCCAATTGCACCTGAACTAAGTTAGGTGCTTCGAATTGATCCTGAGAAAATTTAGAGAATACCTTACGCATGGGGAATTTATCTATTCGCTACCCCGCTCCAAGTTTATCCGCTGACCGCCATTAAGAAATGGGGCGGACTTGGAGCGGGGTCTGTATTTATACCTGCTCGCTTCGCAGACTCAGCTCACAGACAAATACAGACAAAAAGAAACCGCTCCGACTGGGCGTTACGGCAAATTTTTATTAAATTTAATTAAGGAATCGGGACAATTATCGGGGATTATTAGATTGTCCAGCCCTTTTGGAATATAAATTAATCATTCTCCAAAAGGGCTGGACAATCCAACAACTTATAATTTGAGAGTGTTACTAACTGTCTTCAGGATCATTGCCGAGGTGGCCATAGGCTCTATTTTTCCGCTTATTTCCGTACTTTTTACGGACAGTCTCTCTATCTTATTATCTGCTAATAACTTGTCAAGAGCCTTTATCAACATATTATCAAAGTCTTTACCGACTGTCAAATCTGTTGCGGCAATAATCCCCCTGCCCTCTTTAATCAATATCTTAACCTTTCCTTTATTTTTTACATCAAAAATTATTTTAACCATGCCTTTTAATAGATTGCATGATACCAAGACCGATCATCAACGAGATATAATTGCTACCGCCATAGCTTAGAAACGGGAATGGCAATCCGGTGATAGGCATTATTCCAATATTTACTCCTGCGCCCACCAAAGTATGGGAAAAAATAAATAGAGTCATCCCAACTGCAAATAGTTTGCCAAAGTTAGAGCTGGTTCTTCGGCCGATATACAAGATTCTTGATATAAGCACAAGGATGACAATTATTATTACGCTTATACCAAATAATCCAAACTGCTCTGCAACGCTGGCAAAAATGAAATCATTATGCGGCTCAGGCAAAAACCCCAGATTTACCTGAGATCCCTTTTCAAAACCCTTACCCCAAATATGACCCGAGCCAATTGCTACTTGAGATTGAATGAGATTATAATCGCTATTTCGAGGGTCATCGTAAGGATTCAAAAAGGCCGTGACCCTCTCTTTTTGATATGGTTTTAAAACCGCAAGCCACCCTATACTAGCCATGATCAAACCCGTGATTACTAGTAGGGCCAGCTTCTTCTTTCCTATTCCAGCCGCCATCAGCATTCCAAACCAGATAAGACAAAGTATGATAGCCGATCCCAAGTCGGGCTGAAGAACAATGATCCCGAGAGGAATAATAAAATACAACCCCGAAATAATAAGATGCTTGAATTGATTTATGTGAATATGCCTCTGGGAAAAGTACTTAGCCATAATAATTATCATTACCAGCTTAGCTAACTCAGAAGGCTCAAACGTATACCGGCCCAAAACGATCCATGAGTTAACCCCTCTTATTGAGCGGGAGTAGAACGTCAATATCAGAAGGAAAATGACAAAAATATAAGCCGCTAAAACCGGTAAGGAATAATTCTTGAGGTAGCGGTAATCAAAAAAAGAAAATATCACCAGCATTAACACGCCTATGCCTACATAGGTGATCTGCTTAGAAAAATAGTTTTCTCCAGGCTCTGAGAGCCCGTACATATTGATGAGACTAAATAGAGATAGTAAGCCTACGAAGACAATGAGAGGGATATCTATTTCTCTAAAGTAACTACGGAAGCCATCTCTAATTCGGGTAATATTCCTGGAATTTCTCCTGAGTACCATAACGTTTTATAAAATTAGAATTTTTGAACAGATTGGTACTAACCTCAACCTCCGTTCTGGAAACGCCTGTAATAGGCTGAGGCCAGATAACTTTAAAATATCTTTCCGTCCTAGATAATAAGGTATTAACAACTGTACTATTTACTCCAACGACATTGCCCTGTTCGTCGTATAGCATGACCGCAACATCCACGGTGTCAAAGTCAAAATCGGAATCGTTGAAGACAATAGCCTCAAGCTCGCTTCCTTTAAATAGTGTATTTTTAACAATAAATTTAACATCTTGGGAATTAAATAGATTTAGCTTTTCCCACTCAGCGTTTTTAATATTCAATTGAGTTTCCGTAACTTCAGAATTTGATCTTAAGATGAGGTACTTGGTTTGGCCCGGAAGGATATAAAAATCAGAGCTGATATCACCTATACTGAACTTAACGTCCCCCGACCCATATTCTTGATTCGGATTTGTGACCCGGGCCAAAATATCATAATCGCCTTCCCCTATTTTTAAAACTTTTACCGATGTTTGGAGCGGTACGGTAATCCGACACACTTGAGCGCATTTGCCCCCGCAGTCTATCCCCTGCTCGCCGCCATTCTGGACAGCATCAAAACATGTCGGCCGAGTTTTATAAAAATAAATCCCAGAGATAATTCCGGCAATAATTAAAATATATATAGAGCCATAAATGAGTTGCTTTTTCTTCCGAGGATCCATGAAATAATTCTATCAGTCTAAATAAAAAAAACTAGGCTTTGCGCCTAGTCCTGAAATTGTTCCCAATCACAATATGTACAACTAAATCGACATCCACTAGTGAAAGTTACTAGGCGGGGCGAATTTATTTTTGAATCTTTTAAAATCGGGTTGAAAATAACAACTGACGAAAACATGGACCCTAAGATTGCAAAAAATCTTCGCCTGGTCATATATTCTACTGGATACCATACTAAATTATCCTAGTTTAGTCAACATTCAGGAACAAAAAATTCCATTAGTCTGGCGACTACATCCAGGCTTACGGCCTGGAAGACTTATCTTATGGCCTACTCGGCCAGAGGCGCCGGGAAAACAAAAAACCAAACTACTCACAGTCACTGTAGGGCAGCTACCTACTTTCGCCTCAAAAGAGACTATCATGGGCCTTGAGAAATTTCACTTCCGTGTTCGGAATGGGAACGGGTGGAGCATTCTCGGCATAGCTACCTTACACTAACTACGAAATAATTCGGTTTTTGGAAATAGTGATTTCAAAAAAGATCCGAATCGCGTCGCTTTGGATGCGATTCGGAAAAGGGGGTCGTGGGAGTCCTACGAAGCATACGCTCCGGAAGTGCTCCGAGGAGTCACTCTCATCCGGCCTGAGCCGGGAACGTCATCCCACGACCTTCTGTTTGGTGACGCTAGTCACGCAATCCTTTTTGAAATCACTATTAATGTGCAGTCCCGCACCAATCTCATCCACTGACCGCCATTAAGAAAGGGGGTGGGATTGGTGCGGGACTAATTATTTGTTACCAATCGCTTCTCGGAGAAGGTTCCGATCGGCCGCGAGGGTCCCTTTAGGGATACGCGATGCCGATTTCGGAATCTCTGTCGCTCTTGGACAAATAATTAGAAATCTAACCGCAGCCCCCTTAAATCCTTCGGATTCTAAAAGGCTGGATTGGATTTTTTAGCCAATCACTTCGTTCTTGGAAAAAATCTAACTTTATATTCAAACCCTGAACAAAGGTTTTTCATTTAATTATTTGATCTATTAGTAGCTCTTGGCTGAACGCCTCACAGCGCTTCCACCTGAGCCCTATCAACGTAGTCATCTACTACGGATCATTTGGATCTTGCGATCCGATACCTAATCTTGAGGCCTGCTTCGCGCTTATATGCTTTCAGCGCTTATCAGAACCAAACATAGCTACCGAGCAATGCCCTTGGCAGGACAGCTCGTAGACCAGAGGTTTGTTCATCCCGGTCCTCTCGTCACATATATTCACATATCACTATGTGTGTAGACTATATCTTTCCCCTCTTTTTACAGATCGGGGATCGGCATATTATAGCTAATCTTTGACGTTATCTCCTCACTAGCTATCTTCACCCAGCTCTTTTTGCAAAAGGGCTGGGATCCAGTCGTTACGGGGTCAAATCTAATAATGAGTATAATTCTTCTCTTGTTTTTTTACGTTTTGTAACGTAATTATGTTCTTGAATTTTTAATATACAATCAATTAATTTCTTAAATGACTGTTTACTATCTTTAGTTAATATATCTACTGCACAATACATCGCTTTTGCCTGCTCCCTCTTGAACTTAATAAATGGCAGAAGCTTTTCAAGAATATTCCGAATCTGCTTGAATCCATTGATCCGCAGTTCAGACATTCCATCATTACGCTTAGATAGATAACCTATCCCAAGAATTTTGCGTATCCAGGATAATGGTTCATCATGACGACTATCTTGATAAAAACAGATGGTTGCCATAAATCTCCACTTCTTTTTCCCATCGCGACGTTTTTTGATCTGGAGCATTAAGCTCCCGTCGCCATCGAGAAATCCTGCAATATACGCTAAGTCATTATTTGATTGACTTCCCACGGTATTGTCTTAATTAATTCTGGTCCTCAAGTATATTGTACTCTGATTTTTGGACCTAAACAATCAAAGTTATCAACGGATCCTGAACAATTAAGATTCCACCGTTATTAGCCGAGTTGTCATCATGGATTACTCCATGAAGTAGCAATAAATTTACTAGGGACAACTCCTCTCAAGTATCAACGCCCACGCCAGATATGGACCAACCTGTCTCACGACGGTTTGAACCCAGCTCGCGTACCCTTTTAATTGGCGAACAGCCAAACCCTTGGGGCCTCACAAAATTCCTATATTACTATAAGTGCAGACTATACCTTCACCCTTTCGCCAACTGGCGAATTAGGGTGCTAGCCGTGTGATAACCATTAATAAGAGGGTTATCTCACCTAATATTTATTATCGAAAATATTAGGATCAGTCGTTAGAGGAGAGCTAAATAATAATACTCGAATCATTTTTTCGAATACTCTTTGATCTTACATTCAATCCGCAGAGTGTATCTGCGATTTTTGCGTTTCTTATAAGATCCTGTTTCGATTCTACTTTTGAATGAAGAATTTTTAGTGCAAGCTCTATTTGTTTCTTTTTTACAATTGAATACTCATAGAGAAGTGGCAAAATCCTAATCAAAGCCGATTGATTCTTAATTGATAATTTATGCGTATTGCGTATTGATTTACCTAGAGATCCTTCTCCAAGTATAGCTCTGACATATTCCAGCACAGCAATATTACTTTGGTGCTGATAAAAATCCAGAGTAATTCGGACTCTATAGCCGAATTTTTTCTCAGAATGTCTTTCAATGATGGCGGAGATTGCTCCGTCTCCATCTAAGAATCCTGCAATATACGAATACTTAATATTATTACTTTGGCTCTTTCCTACGGTAACATCCATAATATTTAATTATATCAGGCCACCTGGGACCTTCAAATCAAATATCAACATGGACTCCACCGTTTTGGACTAGTTTCCCTGGCTAATGCTAGCCAGGTCCTGCCAATACCTATTGGCAAGTTACCCTAAGATTACTCTTAGGGAAAGAAGGTTTAAAACCACTCTTCAGTCCCAGGATAGGGCGAGCCGACATCGAGGTGCCGAACACCGCCGTCGCTGTGAACGCTCGGGTGGTACCAGCCTGTTATCCCCGGAGTAGCTTTTATCTGATGATCTTCTCCGCTCCTACGAGCAGGAGAATTAAATATTTTATTACTTAATTCTCACTTAAGAGTCGGTTCACTAAGTCCTGCTTTCGCATCTGCGCGACACATCCGTCTTGCAGTTAAGCCGGCTTTTGCCTTTACGCTATCGCTGCGATTTCCATCCGCAGCTAGCCGACCTTGATGAACGCCTCCATTACTTTTTAGGAGGCTTGTGCCCCACAAAAACTGCCCACCAGGCACTGTCTCAATGTAACCCTAAAAAGATAAATTGATAAAACTAAAATTTACTCCCTTCCAGCATATAAAATATACTGGCATTCCAGGAGCTTACTTTAGCTTAAAATGTTTCCTTTTAGGGTCACACTGGTTAGAGCTACAAATCGTTAAGATGAGTGTTTCATTGGCGGATCCATGCTCCCCGAGAGGAGCACTTCAAATCCTACTCACTACGCTACGCATAACAACTCGTAGACCAATACCAAGCTGCAGTGAAGCTTCCGGGGTCTTTCCGTCTTGGCGCGGGAAGTCAGCATCTTTACTGACATTGCATTTTCACCAGGCTATTGGCTGAGACAGTCCCCCAGTCGTTGCGCTATTCATGCGCGTGGGAACTTACCCCACAAGGTATTTCGCTTGAGATGTTAATTAATTCTTTTTGAATTAACTGGCTTACGCCACTGCATGTCGCCATGCAGACCGGACTATATCTTCTTAATCAGGTTATCAGTCTGAATAAGTCCAACATATAGTCTCTGAGGACTCTCTGCTTTCGCAGGTTGCCTGCTGATTGTCCGCATCGATCAGAGATTTTTACCTTTCGGTACTCTGATATTCCCGGAGTTTCCAGCATATAGTTGGATTTTATAAAAGCAGTGAATATTACCTACTTTTAGACAGTTCATCTTTTTATTATCCTCGATCTTTTGATCGGGAAGCCTCATAGTCGCCTATGAGATCGGACTATATCTTCATCGCCATAGGCGATGTCTGACGTATAGTCTCTGAGGATTCTTGAGATTTTTTGTAATCAGAAAGAGAATATTTTCTCTTTCTTCCTTTCCCTTCATTGAGCCTTTCTCGGAGAAGAATAATTTCTTCCAGGCCATTTTTTTTAAAATGACCATCTCTTCCTATTATCTCTACTATCTCTTTAAAAATAGCAAAGTTTCTATTCTTTAGCTCAGATAGGAATGGGTATCTTTCGAAAAATGGAATTACGATATTTTTCAATGATTTGTAATCATTTACCGAATAATTCCAGACTCCGTCTTTTCTTTCTTCAAGTCTACCTGCTCCAAAATATTTATGTATCAATTTTAGAGTTGTCGGATCTTTTTGAGCCACATTGAAGGTCAAATAAATCTTCCAACCAAACCGATACTCTTTTCTTGGAATTAGAGCGACATTGAAGCTCCCCTCACCATCAACAAATCCTGCAAAATAACAAGCTGTTGAAGCTGGGATTTTCTCAAGTCTTTCCTGCTGATTGTCTGCGCTGAGTGCTTTGTTACGTGACATGATTTAATCATATCATTCGTAGCATCAGATACAACAGAGTTTC
>Ga0209542_10019666_pt1 | contig 10786 bp, 10 predicted proteins | sample RifCSPhighO2_01_FD_184028 | JGI IMG/M metagenome (GOLD analysis project Ga0209542, IMG submission 184028) | Soil microbial communities from Rifle, Colorado - Rifle CSP2_plank highO2_0.1 (SPAdes) (version 2) | ecosystem: Environmental > Terrestrial > Deep subsurface > Rock core/Sediment ...
TTTGACGGTCGACAAGACAGTTGGTCCGATTGAGATAAGCCTTGATACTGTCCAGCCTGTCAGATATGATTCCTCTGGAACGACATTCACCTTGAAGATAATCTTCTCCAATGTAGGGGGCGGTGTTGTCTTCGACAAGAAGAGCTGGGATGCCAACGGATATTGGAGCAGCAGGGATGATGCTTCAGGCGGCGTTCCTCCGATAGGCGATGATGAGTTGAATGTATTTGATGCATTTGTCACTCTGCCGTCGAATCTTGTTTTGGACCAGTCATGCTCTGCCGGCGGAACCGAGCTGAAGAACATAGAGCTAAGAAAGGGCCAGTCTGTCACAAAGACATGCGAAGCAACTCTGGCTGATACTGTTACAACCAAGAAGTCCTATCCTGTTACCCTCACCGCAGACTATGGTTATTACATAGACAGCGCTCTGAGCATAACAGCAAAGGGCAAGAAGAACGATGTAAACTGCCAGCCTTAGTTTAGAACTCCCCCAAACCTTTCTGCCTAGCTTCATAGTACTTTACTTCGAACGGTTTGTTTGGCGGCACAGGTATTCCATAGACACCGGCCCCTCCTGGAACATATCTGAACTTGTCCTCCCTGAACAGCCTAACTAATTCAGCTGTCTTCGGATCAATTTTGTTCAGCTCCTCTATAGGAGTGTCAATCAGAGCTGTTATCTCGTTCCCGAACCTGTCAACATAGACCCTCCACATATCCTGCACTTTCTGCGACCATGCGTTCTTTATTCCATGTGCAATTGCTATGATCTCAGATAATGGTATTGTATGAAGGCATTTCGGTCTGTGATCCGGATGCGAAAGCTTTCTCCCTCCAGATAGCTCGTTTATTCTGAAATCCACGCCTTTCTTTATAGTCTTTTTGCAGTCAGGGCATCTCCAGTTGAGCTTCGCTGCGATTTCAGGCTTGAAGAATAATAGGCATCCGTTGCATCTTGAAAGATGATATTTGCCCTCCAGAGGGTTGAACTTGACGTTCAGGGTCGGGCCTCTGCCTCCCTCTCTCTTCAGAGCTTTGCAGAGCTCCTCGAAGCTTATCTCCTGCATCCTGAATCTCGTAAATTCGCGGCCGAGCTTGTTCGGCCATGGTGAGTTATGGACTAAGACACCATTGGCTATATAATTTTCATATCCAGGTATACAGAGATCATAAACAAATTCACAATCAGATTTTATTCTTTTTATAGAGGTTATAGGCTCGAATGTAATATCGCTTTCCGCAAACCTCCTTATTTTACTCAATTGTCCATTAAGTTTAGAGTTGTTTTTCATCTTCTCTACAAATAGTTTCACATGATATTTCTTAAGACTAAAATTCCGTAAAGCCATATATAATCTTTTATCTATTTTAGATGGATTTACTTCAGCTACATTACAGGCGTATTTAATCATATTCTCGATTGGCATGAAGTCCACGAAAGAGGTTTTTGGGTTCTGATTTAGGCTCTTTAGGTACACATCTAAATCTCTTGATTTATTGCTGTTCTCAAAACCAATCAGATCTCTGAATAGCATTAGGTTGTACTGGCCATATACGTATACTTTATGCCTATATTTTTGCTTGCTCTTTTCCAGCAAGAATGGATATATGCAAGATCTTATACCGAGTTTTAAAAGAAGGCTGGATATCTGATGTATCATATTCAAGCTCGAGGAGCATGCTGATACGGCATGATCCTCGATAGTGCCTTCTGCATCGAAAAACCCTCTCAAGAACGCAGCTATTTCCTTCCTGGTCAAAGAAAATACAAGTTCTGGAACACTCTTTTCTTTGGAATGTTTTGCAAAGCATTCTGAGGTATGTTCAAAGAATCTAGCTATAGGTGCATGGAGATCTATATCATAGGAGTTTTTGCTTGTGCATTTAGAGATTTTTCCACTGTCATTGAATACTTTCTCAGAAATAAATTTGTATTTGTTTAGGGTTTCAAAGTCTTTTTCAGTTATAGTCAGGGTCTTTGCTTTATTATTATTCCATATGCACCCGTCGCCAAGTGCGTAACCCATTAATTGGCAGAGGCCTGGAGAGGTCGTATCTGGAAGCATAGTTTTTGGATATACGTCTGTGGCATATTTCTGCAAGAAAAAATCGTACTCTATGTCAAGAAACTTGCATATATCTACAAGAAAGTCCTCGCGGTATTTTACCTTGCCATTTTCAATCTTCCAATAGCTTATCTCATCTATGCCGAGTAGTTTAGCTATGTCAATCTGTCTTTTACCTGCATTTTGCCGTTTTTCCCTAATTAGTTTAAGACCTTCCTCGTGCACTTTATGATATATTGTTATTCTTGGCTTCGTTAGGATCGCAGATTTACCTTCAGACGGCAGTTTATCCTTTCTATTATCATCCCTTCGTTGAGCATGAAAAATCTGTGTTCAGGCGTTACTTTCAAAGAATCCCCCCTAAGCTTTATTTCTATAAGACTTGGTGGGGAAGGTTTTTTTACTAGCTTTATAGGCATACTGTCCTTTATCTTTAGATCATTCTCTAGATCCAATGATAGCATACCTGTTGCAGCTTTTCCTTCTATATCTTTTATAGGCAGGGTGTAACCGTTTTTCATAACAATGGGCGTATCTGGATGCAGGCAATGTGCATCGCTGTTCGATGTAAATGTCAAGTTATGCAACTCTTCGATCCTGTCTGCCATGTTTGTGTCTGCAGACAGCCCGAGCTCCATGAAGTGTATATTCTTCGCCTGCGAGCCGTAGCACTGCTTGTATGAGTTGAAGTGTGCATATAATCCAAAGAACGGCGTGAAGGCGTGGCTGAAGCCTATCATCCCCCCGGCTTCAATGACAGCCTCAGCGATCTGTTCCCCGTTAAGCCTTATCTTTGGCCTTCCGTCCGTATCAAGGTCCTTGCAGACTCCCTTGAACCTCTCCCTTAGCTCATAGACCTTGCTGAAGCTCGGAAGGATCGCTAGGTGATGGACCCTGTTAATGTCCTCCACTTCAACCTGCAGGAAGAACTTCGTTCCGTTTCCATGCGACAATATCCCTTCGTTCTCTTGCGTCAGTTGCTCTTTGACAAGCTTTATCCATCTCTCGTTGAGGATGTCCCCAGTTCCAACCAGTTGCAGCCCCTTAAGCGGTGCCTGCTTCGCAATAACCTCTGGTATCATCTGCTCAGAAACAGCCCCAGCAAACTTGCCGTGAAAGTGCAGATCCGTGTTGACTTCTCTCATTTAATCACGCTGCCTGTTTGCCTTTCTTTTCCTTCCCGTATTTGGCAAGCATCATCCTGAACGTCGGATTCTTCTTAAGTTCCTCATGGTTCCCCTCGCCGATTATCTTTCCGTTAGAGAACAGGTAAATGTAGTCGAAACTGTCCAGCAGGTGGAGCCTGTGAATCGACGCTATAATTGTCTTGTCTCTGAATCCCCTGAATATCTGCTTGTGGATTCTGATTTCGTTGATGTTGTCAACGCTGCTCGTTGGTTCATCAAGCAGCAGGATGTCGCTGTCCATCGCAGCCAACAGCCCGCGCGCCAAGGCCAGTCGCTGCTTTTCCCCGCCGCTAAGCGAGACGCCCTTCTCCAGGACGTTAGTGTCCAGACCTTTGGCCAGCTTCTTGATTACTGATTTAAGTTGTGCTGTCTCTATCGCCTTCCGCATCGCATAGTCGCTCACAGGGAGGTTCATCGTGATGTTGTATCGGAAGGTCTTGTTGAAGATCTCCGGTTCCTGCGGAATTAGCGTCACATGATCCTTGATGCCTAGCACGTCACCTTTGAGTAGCTTTCCGTCGCAGTATATGCTGCCGTGCTCTATTCTGTACAGGCCTCTTATCAGCGATAGAACAGTGCTCTTTCCTGATCCGCTTTCGCCGACCAGCGCTATCTTCTGCCCATGTTTAAATCGCAGGTTTATGTTGTCAAGATGCCTTATCTTCCCCTTCTCATCGTATGTGAACGAGACGTTCTTGAAGAGTATTTCCCGCCAGTTCTTGGGCAGCCTTCCCGCCTTGTCTGTTCCGACTTTCGCATATGCCTCGTCCAGAGGATAAGCCCCGACGATTCTTGCGTTGTAGCGGACAATCTGACCGTAAGCTTCAGCGAACCTGTAGAATGTCTCCCCTGCCCTCTCCAGGTAGCCATATAGCATGTAAAGAGTGCCTACAAGTATTGTGCCTGTCAACATGAATTCCGTAGAGGATCTATAGACCAGGGCAGATACGGTAATAGCAGATATGGCAATGCTTGCTACCGCCCATTTTGACTCCGATAAAACCACAGTCTTTCTGTAAGTCGGGTAACTTGCCATCTGTTTCGTATCCACCTCCTTAAGCACGACATCCTTTAGTCTGAGGGTTATTACTGTGGCAACGTTGCTCAGATAATCGAAAACAGCCGCGGAAAGTTTGTTGCTGTATAAATTCAGCCGTTTGTATTTTATGTATAGATTTTTGTCCACCTTTACTATGATTCCTATGGTGATGAGCGAAGAGACCAGCGAAAAAAGCCCTATCTGCCAGTCTATAAGGAATAGAATTGCCATGGCACCCAGGAAGTTTACTATAGTGTATACAATCATGAAGGTCATGTGAGAGGAGAATTCCTCCAATGCGAATGATGCCCTGTTGACCTTGTCTATAGTGTCCCCCGAATGATGGTATTTGTGCCATTTTGTAGGGAGTTCCAGAACCTTGTTCATCTTGTCGTTCATGTAGTTTCTTCTGACGAAGAATCCGGTTCTCCGCTCCATTAAGCGTCCAATGCCGTGCAGAAGCCAGAACACTATAGTGACTAGCAGCAGTGTGGACATCTTCCACTGCAGTCCCGTGAGTTCTGCATTTGTTGTTATGGCTCTCTGAATATCATTGAATATCGTGCCGATTATGTAAGGCGTAAGTAGCCCGACCAGTCCAGATAGAGTGAAGAAGCCCATGTAGAGAATGAAAATTCCGCGTCTGTCTCCCAGATACTTCCATTCTGTTTTTATGGCGTTGATTATAGGATGGGGTGGTTTCTCGCGTTTTTCTTTCATATAATCACAAATGGTGGGCCGAGCAGGATTTGAACCTGCGACTCCTACCCTGTCAAGGTAGTGTCATACCGGGCTAGACCATCGGCCCTCAACATACTAAAGATATAGAGAATTTAACCTTATCGTTGAGAAGTACCTTTCCACAGGAAACTAAACAAAAATTCACTCTTCCACTGCAAAACGGCGTTTAAGAATAGAAAGTCAAATAATCATAGAGCATGACCAAGAAACTCAATAAAGCATACAAATTCAGACTCGGGCAAGTCGGTCTTTGAAACAGGAAGTCTCAAGTATGGGGTAGTTCACATGCTTACTCGTATCGCAGCGCTTCAACAGGCTGGAGCCTTGCAGCTCTCATTGCAGGAAGAACACCGCCTATCATACCTATTATCGTAGAAAGAAGAAGCGCGCCTACTATGAGTTCAGGCGATACGCTTATGGCCAGTGCTTCTAAGGCTCCGAACTGCATGACTGCTGAAAGAATTGGAGATATGAGTATTGCAGCGCCGATTCCTATCACGCCTCCTACAAGTCCTATGATGGAAGATTCGGATAGGTAGAGCAGCATGATAGTGAAATTATTCATACCCAACGCCTTCAAAGTCCCGATCTGGCGCGTCCTCTCCATCACTGTCATGAACATGGTGTTTATTATTCCTATAGTTCCTACCAGAAGCGCTATGAAAGCCATGCCTCCGAGAAAAGCATTAGTGCTTGCCAGTACCTCATCCACTCTTGATTTTATTGACTCTAAAGATATGATGCTGAAATCCTCGCTCCCTTCCTGGACCCTGTGCGATGCCCTGAGGCGTTCTTTTATCTTCTCCCCGATATCTGCTATGCTGTCGGGATCAGAAACCTTTACTGTTATCTTTGAGAGGTCCTTTTCCCCTATCTCCATCAGGCTTCTTGCCCTTTCCTTTGGTATGAATATGGAGTTGTCCTCTTGCGTTATTATCCCACCGCTTTTTAAGACACCAACAACCCTGAACTGCTGCCCGCTTACAGAAACCAGATAGTTCTGTTTGATCTCATTCTTGTAAATGGTGTGCGCAACCTTGTTCCCTATCACAGCAACGTTTGAATCCCCAGCAGACAGGTACCTTCCTGATTCGAGCTCTGTTGCCGTGAGGAATCTCCATGAAGATGCATCAACCCCCTCTACGGAGAGCGTCGCGCTCTGCCCAGCATATGACACTTCCTTCTTGTCTGAGACGCTGCCGCTCACATATTGCACGCCAGGCAGGCTCTTTATCATCTTCGCATCGTTTTCTGTAAGGTTTGATTTTATGAAGCTTACTGTCTGCCCAGGGGGTCTTCCAGGGCCGAATGAGGCGCTCTCTGCGCCAGGAACAATAGTTATGATATCTGTTCCAAACTGCCCCAGGGTCTTGATGATCACTACCCTGAAAGCATCGCCCATGGATATCATGAGGACTATTGTTGCAACGCCTATGACTATCCCTATGATAGTTAGCCAGCTCCTCAGCTGCTTGTTCGAAATGCTCTTTACTGCTAGGGTTAGAATGTCTTCTGTATTCACTTTATCAGGCCGCGCTTTCTCAATGCCTTGAGTGCAAACCAGCCTACCACTGCCAATGCTATTATCAGTACCAAATAGAATGCTATGCCAGGCCCAGTCTTGGTGTCAAGCACTGTTGCAGGCGGTATATTGAAGCTAACGGCTTTTGCAACCGAGTACCTTTCGCCTATGCTGTCTGTATAGGATATTGATACATCAAAATTCAGATTTTTTTCCTGCGCAGGGTTTATGTTGAACGTAACTATCGTAAAGTCTCCCGATTCCAGGCTTCCTATTGTATTCGAATTTGCCCCGACTATCTCAAATCCAGTGGCGTTCACAGCTTTGACAACAACCCCCGATGCAGTGTTCTTTCCTGCATTTGTTATGCCTATCGACACCGAATCCCTATTTACGTCCTGCACTGCCGCATCAAAGTCCGTCCTTATGTTATCAATGCTTATTTCGAAGTCCTTCTGCAGATATACTCTTGACAAGTCTGTGCTGTCCAATACGTATTTCATCGTGATATTGTTGTCGTTCTTTGAAGCCCTGTCGTCTATCTTGATTTTGAACTGCACAACAAAATCCTGGCCGCTCTGCAAGCCGTTCACGCTCTTCATGGAATCAGCAGGATTGGTTATTATGACTGGAAAGTTCGGGACTATCTCGAATGCGGCTGACTTTATCCCTTTGTTCTTCACGCTGAATGTCAGTTCAACAATATCGCCAGGATTAACTATCGCAGGATCCTGCCCCAGAAAAGTTATGTCAGCAGCTGGTATGTCCAATAGTGCAGCATGGCTGGCAGCGCTAAGCATGGAAAATACGAGAATAGCTGCCAATGCTGCAGGAATCATTCTTGTCATGCTATCTATGCACCATCCCGTCTTTTATCTCTATGCTTCTCTTCGTGTGCTCCGCTATGTGCTTGTCATGCGTTATCAGAACTATCGTCCTTCCTTCATTGTGTAGCTTTGCGAATATGTGCAGTATCTCCAGTCCCGTTACAGAGTCAAGGTTTCCTGTAGGCTCGTCTGCAAGTATGATCTCCGGGTCCCTTGCCAACGCTCTTGCTATAGCCACCCTCTGCCTCTCCCCTCCCGATAACTGCGCTGGAAAATGCTCTGCCCTTTTTTCCATTCCTATCAGAGAGAGCAACTGCGCAGCCTTTTCTTTCCTGGCTTTCCTGTCTACTTTGCTTATCATGAGCGGCAGCTCTACATTCTCCTCTACGTTCAATGTTGGATATAGGTTGTAGAACTGGAAAACAAAACCTATCTTGTTTCCCCGAAGCTGGGTTATTTCTCTGTCGGAGAGATGAGAAGTGTCCTTTCCCTCAAAAAATACCCTGCCTTCTGTTGGTTTGTCTAATAATCCCATTATGTGAAGTATGGTTGATTTTCCCGAACCGGACGGCCCGATTATGCTTGCAAACTCCCCTCTCTTGATGTCGAGCGACACGTTTCGTATGGCATGCACGCTTACAGAATCCATCTTGTATATTTTCGAGACGTCTTCCAGCCTGATTATCTCCATAGACCGATTACTGCCTGCAAGATATTTAAGATGGTGCACCCGCCGGGATTTGAACCCGGGTCATGAGCTCTTTCCAGATTATTTGGGAAGCTCACATCCTTTAGCGAAAAAATTTACCGCTAGACTACGGGTGCTTGATAGAATTGGATTTTAGCTCAATTTAACCTTTACACTTCTCTTGCTCTTCTCAACCTCTTCCTTCAGCTTGTTTACAAGGAGCATTTTATTGCTGAAGGCTATAACCTCAACCCCAAGATTTTCCAGAGCTTTCATATTCTCTTTCCCTATTGCATCATGGTCTATAACAAGAAGGTAGGAGAATTTCTTTTTCTTCGCCCCCTCTATGACGTTCTGTACGCTTGAGGATTTCTCTACAACCTTCCAGAAGTTGCTTATTGCTTCTATGAGGTTCCTGATCTGCAGATCGCTTGCTCCTACAGTGAAAACAGCAACATTCGTCATCCGAACAGCGCTCCCATCCCGCTTGCTGCTGATTCAGACTCCTTTATCATCTTCTCCTTTGCGCTCTTCAATGCAGAATCGTCAATCTTCTCCACATATCCCTTGATCAGTTCTTGGCATCTCTTTACACCCTCGTCTGTGCCGGTTATGTAAAAGATGCTTCCTGAAGAATCCGTCTTTATCCCAAGGACAGATGCGTCCCTGATTGTGATGCTCTGCCGCGCAGCAACATCAAAATCTCTCCTTAAAGCATCTTCAGCCTTTGAGGCGTTCTCCTTTTTTATGAATACCATCCATTCAGCCATTGCCAACAGCTCCAACACACAGTTCTGCTAATCTCGACTTAACACTGCTTATTTCTGTTCGCAGAGCTTCTCTTTCCATATAGATCTTTACTAATGCATATCTCAAAGTCATCTCCCGCTGCCTTAGGGACTGAATATCGATACCTCTGTAATCCATGCTAGATATCTCACCTCAAAGAATTTAAAAGCATTATGGAGCCTCGGGCAGGATTTGAACCTGCGACCTGCTGTTTACGAAACAGCCACTCTACCGAGCTGAGCCACCGAGGCACCAATATTTTTAAGGGTTGTGAACTACTCCTCACAGAGCTTCCTGCTTCCCAGATCCTCCAACGAGAATCTCCACAGGCGTGACTTCGGGCAGTCCCTGTCCTAGTATGCAATTATTAGACTTTTATATAATTAAATGCCACTTTGGAGGGGAAGAGTGAATTTTTTAAGAATTTCCTATGGAAAAGAAACATTATTAATAAATAATTACAATTGAATCTTTAAAAGACTTGGATACTATTGTATTCTTATGATAAGCGCGGAAGATGCGAAGAAGAGGGTAGAGGACGGCTGCCTGAAATTTTGGGTGCTTTTTGAGGTATTGGCAGTGTCAGAGCAGGTGGCGAAGGAAAGCCTGGAGAAGATGATTAAGAAAGTAGAGTCTGATAAGAGGGTAGAAGTGTATAAGAGAGAGTTCAGCAATGCAGACAAGAGGGAAAACCCGCTCCCAAACATTAAAATTGCATATGCGCAGTCCTGCGAGATGGAAGGCGTGGCAAAATCCATGGAAGAGCTGGTGGAGATCGTTCTTGAATACGGCCCGTCTGCAATTGAAATACTTGAGCCTTCGAAGATGCAACTGTCCTCAAGGGAGGCCCAGAACATACTGAATTCGATGTCAGAGATGATGCATCGTTTTGCGGCGGCAGGAGCAGGCGGTCTGGTATTCCTGAACAAATAGGTGTTCATTTGAAAAGAATGACATTAGCAACGCTTTTCATTCTTTCAATTTTCTCAGTGGCTTCTTATGCGGAAGAGCAGTTCTTCCACTACTCTGTGGAATCAGAGATCTTTGAGAACAAAACGGTTTTTTACAAGTATGATCTCATATTTACAGACATTGTGACTCCTATAATTCTGGACTTTAATTCGGCAGAGCACTTATCATATGAATCTTTCACAGAATGCAGGGAAAAGAAAAATACATTTGGCATACAGCTTGCATGCCAGCCTAAGGAAGGAAGCTTCAAAGTCTCCGTAACACACTCGTGCGATACATGCGTTGTGGAAAGAGATGGGCAGTTTCAGTACAGATACTCAATAAAGGTTCCTCTCTATGTCAAGAAATTGTATGCATTGGTCAAGATACCGGAGGGAATGGGCCTGCTGAATCAGGAGAATCCGTTTTTCCCTGCGGATGCCAATGTTGCATCTGATGGAAGGAGGCCGATATTGAAATGGTCAAGGGATTCTCTGCCTGCAGACTCTTCATTTGATGTCTCTGTTGCATATGAGTCGCTTGGAATCTATAGCCAGTTCCGAATGGAATATGTCATAGCGCTATTCGCGATCATAGCGATCGCTTTCTTGGGTTACGGACTGTATACGAAGAAAGCTCAAGTGAAACTGATCCTTCCGCTGATGAAAAAGGACGAGAAAATAGTTTTGGAGAGCATTTTGAAGCATGGACAGGGGGTTAATCAGAAGTCTGTTGTGAAAGAAACAAATTATTCGAAGGCAAAGGTGTCAAAGGTCCTGAATAGCCTCCAAGAAAGAGGAATCGTAAAACTAGAGAGGTCAGGAAGGACAAATAAAATATTTTTAGAAGGCAACTTCAAGAAGCAGCAGAAAGGCACTTTTAGCGCTTAGGAAACATTCAAAAGGCATAAAAATGCTTCTTTCTGTCTATTCAACACATAGGAAACAATTAAAGTTAGCCTAGGAAACGGTTT
>Ga0209542_10019667_pt1 | contig 10786 bp, 9 predicted proteins | sample RifCSPhighO2_01_FD_184028 | JGI IMG/M metagenome (GOLD analysis project Ga0209542, IMG submission 184028) | Soil microbial communities from Rifle, Colorado - Rifle CSP2_plank highO2_0.1 (SPAdes) (version 2) | ecosystem: Environmental > Terrestrial > Deep subsurface > Rock core/Sediment ...
TAAAATAAATCCAGACCAAATCGGCATGGTCATCGGCGGCGGCGGAAAGACGATTAAAGAAATCAAAGAGAAAACGGGAGCGGAAATAACTATTGAAGATGATGGAAGTGTATATTTGACCGGCAAAGATGGTGCAGCGGAAAAAGCTCGCGACATAGTCTTGGAGATGACGCATGAATGGAAAGTCGGCGAAGTCGTGAAAGGCGAGGTGGTAAAAATTGCCGATTTCGGCGCGTTTGTCAGCCTAAATTCAGAGACGGATGGCCTAGTGCACATCTCGGAGATCGCGCCCTGGAGGGTAGAGCGGGTTAGCGATATAATAAAAGAGGGCATGATTGTGCCGGTAAAAGTCATAAAAGTTGATAGGGAAATGGGTAAGATCAGTCTTTCTATCCGGCAAGCCGATGAAAATTTTTTCTCTGCTAAAGGCTCGGCCGCCTCGAGTGGAAAGAAATAATTTATGGATAATAACGAAAAAATAAATCCTACTCAAAGAGATGTAAAAAATAAAGTTGTTAAGACTTATGCCGAAGATATGGCGAAGGTGATTGAGGATGGCACCGGGGGAATGATAAAACAAATCATCGCGGGGGAAGAAGAAAATGAGAAAGAAAGGCAAAATTTTTCCCCCCAGTCAAGGAAAAATAAACTTTTTATATCTTTCGGCGTAGTTTTCATATTTTTAGCTCTAGCGGTGCTGTCTTTTTTCCTCTTCCGCGGAGACGCGCCCGCTATCCCAGTAGAGCAGCAGTTCGTACCAATTATTTTCACTGACAAAACTAATTTTGTAGAGGTAGCAGGCCTAAAAAAAGACACAGTAGCTGAAAATCTTCAAAGCCTAGTGAATAATACCGGGGTGAAAGCCGGGGGAGTGGAAGGAATTTACTTGGCGGAGAATAAAAATGTTGTCGGGCTCCGAAGATTTATCCAGCTCATTGAAGGCAACCTTACTTTTGGGGATGTTTTTGGGGATACTCATTTCGTAGAAGATCATTTCTTGATGGGGGTAGTGAATAATGAGGCAAAATCCGAGGATGGAGCGGACAAGGATTTTTTTATACTGCTGAAGGTGCGTTCAGTTGCTGACATCTTTGAAAATATGCGTACTTGGGAGAGTAAAATGTTTTTAGATTTGCATGGATTTTTTGGGATAGAACTTACACCGGAGAATATATACCTTCTAACTGAAAATTTTCAAGACGGCATAATAGAAAATAAAAATGCGCGGATTCTTTACTACGAAGAGAGCGAGGAAGGCGCTCAAATAGCCTTAATGTATATTTTCGCCGATGACACTTCCGTCATTATCACCAACACCGAAAATGCCGCAGAGGAGATAATGCTTCGCTTGGCTCAAAGTCAGATAAAAAACTAGCGCTTCTTATTTTGTCTTATTTTATACTGAGGAGAGGCAATTCTACAAAGAAAGTAGAGCCTTTGTTGTTGCCCTCGGATTCTGCCCAGACCCGGCCTTTATGCGCCTCCACGATTAATTTTACTGAAAAGAGTCCGTAGCCCGTACTGTCTACATTTATCTTGACGGAATCCTTGCCCCGCCCGCCTTCGGTAAATAAATTCTTTTTATCCTCTGGGGTGATGCCTATGCCTGTATCCTTGACGTAAAGTTTTATCTTGTCGCCAGCCTTTTGTAGCCCGACTGTTATTTTTCCTTCCTTCGTATATTTAATGGAATTTTCAATCATATTATTTATTGCCTCTTTTAGCCAAAAAGAATCACCGAGGATAGCGTAAGCGCCCTCTCTTATATCATTTTCTAGCTTGAGCCCCTTTGCTTCTGCTCGATCTTTCTTCTCCGTGAGAGCTTTCAAGAGTATATCTCTAAAATCAATCTCTTTCATTTCATATTTAACTGTTCCTTTTGCCATATTGGCTACATTTAATACGAGGTCAACCGTTTCAATACCCATATTGTCGCTCTCCAGCCCTTGCTCCGCTCTTCTTTTTACTTCTTCACTAATCTGGCCGAAGGTTCCATCTAAAATCCCCGCAAAAATATATTTAGAGCGGGTAAAGGATCCTTTCACTTTGTGAGTAACCAAGTGAACCAAGGACTCTCTTTGCTTAATCAAATTTTCCAGTTCAATGTTTAGTTTTGCTAGTTCTTCTCTTTGTTTGATCTCCTTTTTGACAGATTTAATCAAAAAGTAACCAAAAATAATTGTTGCAATAAATGTGGTACCAGTTAAAACCATATTGACTGCAACCTTAATAAAGAAAAATTGAGAACCAATCAAAATTACAAGACTCCAAACTAATACTTGTGTCGCAATTAATTCTATATTAAAAGTTTGAAATCTAACTATAAGATAAGAAAGCAAGCCTAAGAAAATAATCATTCCCATGGGTCCAATTAAATTTATTTCGTATGTTTGGAAAATTTCACCAAAAATATTAGAAGCAGACAATAAAGAGATAAAGGCAATTGTCCCAAATGTAATAAACATGAATTGCCTCTTAAGAACCTTATCATCTGTTTTTAAATACTTTCTTAAACAGATAAACAAAATAAATAATATGGATAAAACCTCAAGGGTATAAACATAAGTAAACAAAGGTCCAATATTCGATTCACAGTTAATAAGATCGAATGATCTCATATTCAAATCTGTGGGAAGAAGGATTAAAACAGGTAAAGCAAAGAGAAAAAGAAAAACTTTCTGAGAAAAACTTATGTCACCTTGTTTAATAAAAACAGAAACAAAATAGATAGAAAACAATAGAGTTGATATCTGCAATAAGGGAGCAAGTTGCCAACCAAAATGAACTAAAGATGTCGGTACAGCTATCCATTGGATAATCTCATTTATTATAAAAATGGAGAAAGAAACAACTATGGCAAAGAAAATTCGGTTTTGCACAAGATGCCTAGTATTTTTATTGAAAACTAAAATACCAAATAAAAGGGATACAATTACTACGGGGATATATGAATAATATAAGAGGGGAGGAGCGACAGTTGCATCAAAAAGACCAAATAAGTTGGGTATTGAATCTAGACAATAAAGATATTCCATAAATAATAATATTATTCTTCCTCTTCGACATTCATGACCTCAAAATCATGAGATATTACTGTTTTGTAGAAAGTAATACCAATCGATAGAGAGGTGATAACAATAATAAGTATTAATAATATTTTTGATCTTCTATACATAATTTTAATATTACTACATCATTAATAAATTCTATAAAGATTTCAGCTCTATACGCAACTTTTTTAGAAAAAAGGCTGGTTTGTACTTTATTTTTGAATATCGCAAATTGGAAATTCCCAAATCTTGTTCCCAATTAAAATATTTTATTCCTAAAGAATGAAGATATTTTGCTTCTTCCCAGTTCAGTATATCATAAATAGCAGAATGGTGATTTTTGTCAGCCTTTGCAAAATGCGAAATAGCATAATTATTAGAAATTATCTCATATAAAGTAAAACCAACCATAGTTTTGTTTTCATACATGGATACTAATCTTAGATTTTTTGCAGGAATTTCAAGAAATCTTTTAAAAGCCTTATATTCATTCAATTCAAAAGGATTATTGATATTTTTACTTTCAGCCCATTTGCGAAACACATCTTTATATTCATCGTGTGATACTCCATGAAGAAAAGAGTGTTTAATGGTATAAGGTGGTTGTGTCTTGATGAATTTTCTAATCCTTTTCCCGGAAGTATTTTGGGTCCAGTTTTTCATGCTTGCCAAGTGTTCAACGAGATAAATATAGTCAAAAGAATCTCTGTCGGCTTTGGCAATAAAATCTGAACCCTTAAAATGCAAAAAGGTTTCTTCGGGAATTAATTTTAAAAACAATTTATGATAATTCTTTTTAGAAAATAAAATGAGTTTGGATGTGGTTTCGATAACTTTATTATTTCCTATAAAGGATAAAAAACTATCCCCCGAAATATAGTCACTGAAAAGGACAACTAAGTTTTCATTTAATTGAGATATCATCATATTATGATAAATATCCCAGCACCACATATTGGAAAAATTAAAATCTGAATAGGGTGGAAATTTAGAGGTGAATTTTTCAATTTCTTCTCTATCTGAAAATTCTAACTTTTTTAATTTGGGAAACTCTGGAATCATAATAAGTTATATAAACAATATCACACTACCGGCAATCATAACGATAATAGCTATTAATTTAGGTAATAAAATGCGTTCCTTTAAACTTTCTTTCACAATATTTGGGAAAAATCTTGTCGCTAGAAGTGTCAAAAAGAGGACAATTGCCGGCTGGAAACTGCTGACCAGGTAAACCATCGCGACTGGAGCAAGTAGTATTGCATAAGTTGTCAAAAGATTGCCAATTATATTTAAGATTTCACTAATAATATTTAAGGTGAAAATTTTTTTTCCACCTTTTTTGTTCATTAATATAAATTCTTCACGATACTTTGGGACAAAAAGATAAATGAGGATGCCGAAGATTCCTAACCCCGTATATACCCAGAAAGAAGAGACCCAAAAATTATCGCCTATAGTCACATATTTAAAGATTATTCCAATAACGGATACTAAAAAACAGGTCGCTAACATATAAAGTGCTGTTCGCCATTTAAATTTTCTTTTTTGCCCAGAAAAGTCTATCGATATTAAAAATACCCCACACAAAATGACCAACGATCCGATTTGTTGCTGGAATGAAAGTGTTTCACCTAAAAAAACGTATCCCAATATATAACCGAAAATTGGAATTGTTAAAAACCATGGTACTACTGCAGATATTTCTTCAATTTCTAGGGTAAACAGGTAAAAAATAACCCAAGCGATAGTCATTCCACCGGTTGCGATAAGAAGCAATTTATCTAAAAGCGGTATACCAAATATTCCTGGAGTAAATATACCAATTGCCGCTGCCACAAAGATACCTATAAGGCTGGAGAAAAGTACCAGCCCGCCGGAGCCCCTTGTGCCGGTAGAATATTTAGCGACTAAGTATTGATCAAAAATATTTACCATTGCCCACAAAAACGGTGCGCCGAGAGCTATAAAAAACCATTGCATATAGGAGTATTATAACAGAATTTATTCTTTTTTGAGAGATTTGAAAACAATTAAAATAAGGGAGATTATTGAATACAAAATAGTCAAAAAGGATATTACGGCACCTTTTGTGACCGGGACAAAGTCGAGTCCGTGGGTACGTGTTGGTAAGAAGGTAATAAATATAAGGAAAATCGGGATTGACCATACAGAAAAATTTCTCCAAGTTATAAATATAGACTCTTTTAGTTTAAAAGTAATTAATGAAAAGATAAAAACTGCAACGAATATAAAACTAAAAATTGTAGACAAATAACTACGGTCGCTGCAATAGCTGGCGTAATTACTACATATTCCGAGGTCAACACTAAATTTAGAAATGACATGAACAATTAGCCCAACCAAACTAATAAAAAATACTTTTTTCTTTGTGAACCAACTAACTAAATTATTCATAAATTAAAAAATCAACTAATAATTAACCTTTAAACTATCTCCTTCGGTTTTTACTGTGACCACCACAAAGCCTGGTTTGAGTAATTAATTATGTACAGAAACATTATTTTTTCTATTTCTGAAGAAAAAAATTACAGAAAATATCAATATAATAATAAAAATTAGAGAACTATAAGAAACAATAAAAATTTTTCTATCTACACATAATCCCAACGGAGCTGAGCATTGGGCGGGGATTATTAGACTGATAAGAATAAAAACTATAGATGAATATAAAGTTTTTTTTACAGATTTTAAGAAATCTAATTCAAAAAATATTAAAATAAGAAAAGAAAAGAATAATGATGCTCCAAGCAAAAACATCGTTGGATAAAGAAAGTCTATAAAAAAACTTGGACAAAAATTCTGGCTTGACAGACAAATATTATAACTATTTTTAAACAAGAAAAAGCCCACCAAAGAAATCAATCCACTCGCAGCCAGAACGTATATTTTTAATTTCATACTAGCCTATATTATCTAACAATTTATTCAACATATCAAGTAGAAGCTGTGCATCAGTTTTTGATAACTTCTTTGGTTTCGGCTTCTTAGGGTCTGGTTTTGCCAATTTCTTTTCTAGTGCAGACTTAAACCTATCTGCTTTAAGTGTTGCTTTGTTTATTTTCCCATTCTGTATTGCTTTTATTATATTATCTACACGGTTACTAAGTGCTGTCTTTTTAGCTTGAGACAAATCCAAAGAATTGATGGTTACTTTCATAATTTGTAAATACGTAATGGGGTCAAAAGTAGCACTCGGATTAAGAGTAAAATCGGTTATTCCATCTCCTGTCACATCTAGTTTTAATTGCGGTGCTTGAGTGTTGGGGTTTATAGTTATTTCTGCTTGGGTTTGGGTGGTCACAGGAATACTCACAAATGAAGAGATGGCTGAAGTTCCGTTGGGTAAAACTTTTTCTGATTCATATGTGAATGTTCCGATATCGGTGCCTTGAAGTTTAACTTTTGACATTCCATCTTCAGGGAGGTTTAGATATTTACCTTCGCCAAATTGCATGTAAGAAGAATTTGAAATATTTTCTTCTATATAACAAAATTCAGAATTCGATGGACATATTTTCCCAGTGTGACTACCATCAGCGTCATAAGCGTCGAGGGTCACTGGTGAATATACCGAAATACGAAAACGATTTTCGGAATCAGATGGAGTCGTTGTGCTTAAATAATTAGAATTTGTGGCCTCATTCTGAATTGTATTAGATAGAAAATCCAAAATTGGATCAACTTCTAGTATATCCGAGTGGTCTCGATTAACAATTACGCTAGAGTTATATTGAAATAAATTTACCCAATACTTCTCCGCATTACCAATAGAACTCATGTATTGTGCGCTTGGTACAACTACGGTTCCATCACCATCAGAAGTAAAGCGGGGTCTTTCATCTAGTACGTAAGGAGGGCATGTTATAGCACCAGGTGGACAAGCTGCTGATTTCGGATAATACTCAAAGCTCGCAATAGTGTTCAACCCCCATCCGGCCACTTCTATCACTCGCATACTAGTAGGTGGAATCCATGTATCAGTACTGTTGTGTAAGTTTTCTGCTTGTGCAAAAAGTGATGAAGAAAGTTTTATCGGTAATTTGGTTTGACCGATCGCCGGATTTGTTCTACCTTCATTACCAAAAAGAAAATCTTTGTATTCAGAATAAGAATTAATAGCACTACCAAAAGTTTGAACCATTTTTGTCGTCACTTGAGACGGAACCACGTTGTCCACAAATGTTGCAGGAGAAGCGCTAACACGGTCTATGTATTCTTTGCTTGGTAAAAGTCCATAAGCTGCAGGCATATTTCGCCCAAGTTCGCGAGCGTGAACTTCATCCATAAGCCAGCCACCCAAAATTCGTTGGTCGTATCCATGCAATATTGCAGATACCGCTTTTGCCGTACCTATTTCTGGAACAGCAATCAGAATCAATACATCCACATTGTCAATTAAATTATTTGTACCAGCAGTTTTATCATCTTGCAATTTTTTCAAAAGAGCTTTGGCTACAAGTCCACCATTACTGTGGGCAATAATAGTTACTTTACCGTTTTTAGAAGATGTTTCAAGAACTTGCAACAGGGGCACAAGAGACAAGGTAGTACCGTTATCATATTTCTGTGGAGTGCTTACCACATCTTCGGGACTCTGCCGCCAATCATAGGCAAAGGCTTGCCACTCTTTAATTTTTTGATCCGAAACAAGCTGATTCATCGCCTCAGAAAAACTTTTATATATATTTCGTCCTGCTGGACCTGTTGGGATTGGTGTATTCGTTTCTTTTACAATATCTCTTGTATAAATATTTTGGTTTATGCTTGTTCCATTATTATTTAAATATAAAGTTTCTACATCACCATTCCCACTTGGTTCCCAAAGCTGATTTTCGCCACCATTATTTTCATACAACCGACTTGATTCAAGCCCCGGCAGGAAAAGAACATTTGAAAAACAGTCCACGGTACATACGGCTGGCGGCGGTGTGGGGCCAAATGGATCGCTGGTTAGAAATGGGATAAAGTTAACATTATTAGAAACTCCGTTACCTAATCCACTTAGATTAGCAGTGGAATGAAAAGGACCCGTTGGGTCGCCCCAGTAGTTGTTTTGCGCATTTATTGTTCCGCTTCCATCATTAAGAATCCCAAGTTGTGAATTATTTTTTATACTACTCCCAGAAATGTCCATTGCCCCGCCGCCTCTATAGATACCATATGCGTGATTGCTAAATTCTGAAGAAGTAATCGTTGAAGATCCGCTCGATTGGAAAAGTCCTTTACCTCCATTCTCTGTAATCACACTATCTGAGATTGAAAGATTCCCACCATTATTATAAAGACCAACATCCCCAAGAAAAGTGAGATACCCAGCGTAGCGTAAAATGATATTTGATAAATTGCCCGTCCCGCCATTCCATTTTATATTACGCCAATCTCCTCCGGCCGGGATAGTAGCATCGCCATCGCCGTTCGTATCTCCGCCCACACTATCGTCTAAGAGTGAAGTGAAATAAATTTTCACATCAGGAGTACCATTAGCATTTAAAGTTCCTTCCACATCAATGTGACGGCCCTCTTCGAATTTTATGATAACTCCCGGGTTAATATCAAGAGTAGCTCCAGAACTTATTAACAGACCGGTAATAACATAGGGCATAGTATCTACGTTCCATGTTTTATCTCCATTTATGGAACCGCCTATTTCAATACCGTTTATTCCAGCTCCCGTCGACGTATTGCCAGAGTGGGTGAAATCAACTCCAGTCAGGACAGATACCGCAGTAAAATTATTCGTAAAAGTATTATCTGTGAGGGTAAGAGAAATGGAACTATTTTGTGTTACGACACCATATAAAGAATTGTCATGAATATTACTTTCTGTGATATCTACGGTACCATTAAAAATCTGCACGCCATATCCCTGATTACCAATTTCAGAAGAGGTAATATTCAAAGTTCCACTAAAATTAAGAATTCCCTTATCGCCATTGTCGGTAATCACGCTGTTTAAAATCGAAATATTCCCGCCATTATTGTAAATACCTGTGAAAGGAGTTTCTCCGCCGTAGCGAACAACAGCAAAAGAAAGAGACCCGGTTGAACTATTATTGAATTTAATATTGCGCCAACTTCTGGCTTCTGGAGTAGTAGAGTTGCCGTCGTTATTTGTATCTCCTCCGACACTGTCATCTAAGATAGAAGTAAAGTAAATTTTATCAGCGGAAGTACCATTTGCGTTTAGAGTTCCATCTACATCAATGTATGAATTTTGATCTTGAAATTTTACTACTACCCCAGGATCAATGTTCAGAGTAACTCCTGAATTAATAGTTAAAGTACTCACTATGTAAGGGCCATCAGCGGCAGTCCAGGTAGTATCAGTCGAAATCACCCCTGAAACGTCAGTCGAGGCATATGCTAGATTTATACTCCAAAAAGACGCAAAAATCACAGCGAGTATGGTCAATTTCAATGTTTTGTGCTGTAAACTCATGATGATTTTCATACTAACAGCATTTTTAAAAACAGCAACTTCTCTAATTGCTATAAAAATCTAGCATGCTATGATACGGGCATGTTGGATCCCGTTAGAAGTCGTTCGGTTAGTAAAGACTATGGGATTTACAAGATACAACTTTATATTATATGATCATTATTAGTATAGATAACTATGGAAATCTAAAGATTTCCTACTTCTAACGGGATGGATAAGAAAAATATTAAGGAAAAGTTAGAAAAAGAGAGAGACACTCTGTTCGAAGAGCTTCGGGATATGGGCAAGCTCAATCCGGAAACGGGGGAATGGGAAGCAACGCCGCAGGAGCAGGCTTTTCCGGAATCGGATCAGAACGATATGGCGGACCGATTTGAGGATTTTGAAGCGAGGAGCTCCATGATGAAGACTTTGGAGCCGAGACTAAATAATATTTTGAAAGCACTGAAAGGATTGAATAGAGAATCCTTCGGCAAGTGTGAAGTATGTAAAAAAGATATTGAGGAGGAGCGCTTGGAGGCAAATCCGGCCGCTCGAACTTGCAAAGAACATTTAGAAAGTTAATATGACAACAATATATCTCTATACGTTTGCGAGCGTCATCGCTGTTAGCTTTATTTCATTTATAGGAATTTTTACTCTTTCGCTCCGAGAGGAAGTATTGCGAAAGTATATTTATATTTTCATTAGTATCGCCGTGGGTGCACTCCTCGGCGACGCTCTTATACACCTCATACCAGAGGCGCTGGAGAATTCTACCAACACAACTCTGACTAGTGTCTTGATCATTGCTGGCATTCTTTTATTTTTCGCGCTAGAGAAATTTCTCCACTGGCACCACCACGGTGAAGACAAAGAGAATAGTTATATTCATCCTGTCGGGGAATTGGTACTTTTCTCCGACGGAATTCATAATTTTATAGATGGAGTAATCGTCGGGGCGAGTTTTTTAGTCAGCATCCCCGTCGGACTAGCCACGACTCTGGCGGTAATTTTGCATGAAATTCCCCAAGAGGTCGGCGATTTTGCCGTGCTCCTACATTCCGGCTATACGAAAAAGCGCGCACTATGGCTTAATTTTTTATCAGCAATTTTAGCGATTCTCGGAGCGGTCATGCTGTTTGCTTTAGGCAAGTACGCGGAAATATCCTCAGCTTTCCTTCTACCTATTGCCGCAGGCGGATTTATATATATCGCAGTCGCAGATTTAATTCCTGAGCTTCAAAAAACGAAAGAAGTAAAATATTCAGTATTGCAGGTAATACTGAATATT
>Ga0209542_10019668_pt1 | contig 10785 bp, 14 predicted proteins | sample RifCSPhighO2_01_FD_184028 | JGI IMG/M metagenome (GOLD analysis project Ga0209542, IMG submission 184028) | Soil microbial communities from Rifle, Colorado - Rifle CSP2_plank highO2_0.1 (SPAdes) (version 2) | ecosystem: Environmental > Terrestrial > Deep subsurface > Rock core/Sediment ...
TGTATCGCTGTATGACCCAAAAGCGTTTAATGGCCGCGGCTATTTTTTTAATTTCGCGCTTGAAGCAAACATCCGCAATAATCGGCCTGTAGTACAGGATCAAGTGCTGCCTGCGCCGATTCTTGCAAGACGAGGAAGCTTACTGTGCGATGCTGAACAGCGGCATAGCGGCGATGTTATGGTTGTTGTTCGTGACGTGCTTGAGAATCCTGTTGCTGGTGCTCAAGTTACATTTGTTATCGGGGATGAGAGTTGTGGCATTGGGGTAACTGATGCTGCTGGACGTTTGGCTGCAGCGTTTCCTGTTGCATTTGGCGGCGTTGTTCATGTTTCACATCCTGATCACTTAGGTCTCAGTGTTCCTGTCACGACGGAAACTGGTGTTGCACAGTCAGTTGATGTTGTTGTTCAGCCGTTGCATGAAGTTTCACTTGAAGTGAAAAAGAAAAAGCTCATCAAATGTGGCAGCGAAGGATGCATTACTGCGTTTTATGGCAGTGACCCATTGCAAGAGCCAACAGGCGATGGATGGGTGTTCCAGAATGTGGCTGTGCCACTTGCTCCAACAGAACAGGCGATTGTGCAGCTGGAACGTGTAAGTGCGCGTGACGATCCCTTTCAGTTTTCTACATTTGTCGTCGGCCGTGAAAAGCCGCTTATTCGGATACCTGCGGGCAATTATGTTGTGCGAATGCAGATTATTGCTGATCAGGAGTATGTGATTCCTGCAAAACGGCAATGTGAAGGCGCTGACATTATCGGCATCGTGGTCAATGAAGAATGTTACATTATTCCAGAAGTACGGATGGATCAACTGCCGTTGGGCGGTTTGTTTTTAGATGCTGAGCATGTGCTTTCAATCGATGGGGCGCAGCTGTACGGCGCGGAAGAAATGACGCTCTATGCGGTGTCGCCTGCACTGCTGAATGTGCCATTGCGGCAGCGCGTGATTGCTGATTTAGAACAGCTGGGAAAAACTGAAGAATATTCAGAAACCTATCAAGAACGATTAACACCGAGGTTCAGCTGATGGTATCGAAAACTCATGTCCTTCGGATGTGTGCATTGTGGATGATTGCATTAGTGTTAAGCATGCCGGTTTATTCTGCTCAGGCGCTTGCGGCATCATTGCAAGTACAGCGTAATTCGGGAACGGATACCGTCGGTGGATTTGTCGATGCTGCAGGTGATACATGGACATTACAAGTGTTGGCACAGCTCGATGCAGGCGAGCAGGTGACTCGGGAAAATGTTCGTGTGAATGGAGTTCCGTTTGGCAAATGTGAAAATCAACAAGGTTTAGGACAAGTATGTACGTATGAGCTTAGTCAGCCTGAAGGTTTTTCCGGTGAAGGTGCGCGCACTGTTCGGCTTGAGCTGCGAAAGCAGGGCGGTCAAGTTGTTGATACAGAAGAGACTAAAGTAACGCTGGATGGCAGTGAGCCTGTTGTGACTGTGCGCGCGGTGCAGGAAGGGCGAGGGGCAACGATCACTTATACGGTGCGCGATCAGCCCAGTGCGTGTGTTGGATTACAAAAGATTGTTTTTAAACATGGCACAACTGTTGTGAAAACTATTGAAGGAACTGATCTAACTGATATTTCTGATGGTGCGTGCGGAACGGGAACAATTCGTGAGGTTTCAGATGTTGAGGTTGTACCGATATCTGTGTCAAGCACCGGGACACAGCGGATTGAAGTTGTTGCTGTCGATAGGCTAGGGCATGAAGGGAAAGCAATCGTTGCATTCGCATTTGATGGTGTTGCACCTGTTGTTATGGCGGATACGCTTGCTGTCGGCGCTGGCGGCAGTTTTGTTGCACCTGGAAAAGCACGGACAAAAGTGTCTGTTGAGCTTGTTGAAGACGGCAATGATGTTGAGGCTGTGCTGAAAGTCGGCGGCACTTCATTTGATGGCGTTTGCGTTGGTACGGGCAGCGAGGGGAGCAAGACGGTTTTTACTTGCACGTGGAATGATATTGAGATTGATTTCGGTGGAACTTTTACTGCGGCGGTTGAAGCAAGTGATGGTCATAATACTGTAACGAAGCAGCTGACAAAACAGTTTTCTCTTGATACCGTGAAGCCAGTGCTGCAGCGTTTTGGTGTCGAGCATCCAGAAGCAGGAATTAATTTTGTCAAGCGCAGTGATAATGTGTTTGTTGCCGTATTTACTGAAGCGGAAAGTGGTATTGACGCTGAAGATGTGCTTGCGGATTTTCATGAAATTACTGCACGTGAAGGTTCGGTTGCAGCTGATGAATGTACAAAATCAGGCAGCACTTGGACTTGTCGCTGGGAAAGCATTGGTGCAGAACGTGCTAGTGCTGATCGGACTGCGACAGTGACATTGACTGAGGTTACTGATATCGTGGGAAATCCAGCAACACTAGGACAGGCAAGCATTGTGCAGCGTGATGATGTTGCGCCTGTGGTAAGCAATGTTCGCGCAGTTGTGCAAGGCGGCGCACGAAGTTTTATTCAAAGCAGGGATGAACTGCTGATCAGCTTTGAAGTTGTTGAGGCGCACGGCGTGCGTGCTGCGATCGATACGTCGCAAATTATTGCAGATACAAAGACACAAGATGCTGAATGTGTGGTGAAAGATGCGACGACGCTTATTTGCAGCGTGACGACTGCGCCTATTGATTCGTTTGATGGTCGCACGGTTACTGTGCCGCTGCTGGTGTTTGATGGCGCAGGGAATCAGGCGAAGAATGCAGAGAACACAATTCCTGCATTGCAAGTTACAGTCTTTGGCACGGATGATGATCTTGTTGATCCTAATTTTTGGTCAGTGCGCGGTGCAGTGACATTGCTGCCTGAATCGCTCGATGCGTCGGTGACGAAACTTATACCTCAACGTGTGTTTGCGTCCATCGGTTTAGTCGGTGATGTCACGCTGGTCGATGCGCGTGCGACTTGCACGGGCGAGCATGTGCTGCGATCGTTCATGATCAATGATTTCAGGCCAGAAGGAGAGCCAACAATTGTTGTTGAATTTGAGCCGTTTGATCCGCTTGAAGAAGGGAGCGAAGTTGCGGAGATTGAAGTAACTTGTGCGCTTACATTACAATCACGGCGCGGCAATGTTGTGGTGCAGCAAGCTGAAGAAGAAGAAGTGAAATTTCCGGTGAAATTCTTTTTGACGGAATTTGACAATGATTTGAGCACGATTGAAGAAGAAATTGATGATGCAAAAGAGGATGCGTCAGTTGGGCTGCTGAAAATAATTGGGACGCTGAATGAGATTTTGGAATGGGCGAAAATTATTTGTAATATTATATCGCTGGTGGATACTCTTCTCAATGCTGTACAGGCACTCAATCCGCCTGCTGAAGCTCTTCAAAGAACACCACTTACGTTTGCTGTAGGTGTTGGACTTTGCGAAGCAAAAGGCGCGGTTGGCGGCAGTGCTGCATTTGGCATCGAGACACTGCAAACTATTTGTGCACTTGTGACGTGCACGGGGCAGAGCAAAGATGGTCAGGTTGAAACGGGTACTCTCAGTAAGACAATAATAAATTTGCGTGCTAACCAAAAAAGAGTGCTTGATGGATATAACAATTGGTTCCTCGGTGGAACGGGATTTAACTGGGCTGCTGCTCAGGATGCTTCTGGCAAACCATCTGCTTTCGGAGAAGGTGTTGCGAATTTTGCAAAAGCAAACAGCCTGTATGATAATGTGTGGCTGTCTGTTGCTGGCATCTGTTTGCCGGGCATCATCTATAACATTGAGAAATACCGTCAGATCCAATGCAGATATGCATCCTGTCTTGAAAATGAAGTGAAAGGCGGCGTTGCGACGATTGAAGCATGTCGTGAGTTGAAAGATTATCAGCTTTGCAAGTATTTCACCGGGGAATTGTTCCAGCTGGTGCCATTTATCAACGCAATTGACAATCTCCTTGGGCTGCTGAAGAGCCTGTTGACTGATCCGATTGGGATATTACGTGCTGCTGCGATTTATTCTTGCCAGGCGGCGTGGTGTGGTGAATCCGCTAGCGCAGAAGGCGTATGCGAATATGTAGCATATATTGTGTTCCTCACTGATTTCGTCAATTCAATCATTAGTACTGTTCAACAAATTGATACCAAGACCAGCAAAGATTACTGTGAGACGGTGGGGCTGTGAGATAGTTGAGAATGCGGGGGAGCTGGTGGGAGACGGATTTTGTTGGATACGAATATTTATGGGCAATTAGCGGTGGATGTGGAAGTGGATGCTTTGAGAGAAAAATATTTACATCTAAAATCAGTGTGTTTCTATGGCAGCAGTATTGTAAGGAAAGAATTGCGGGCGACAGCAAAGTCAAAGAAAAACGTTTCTGGGAGCAATTTGAGAATTTTTATGCTCACGCTCTATGATGAGCTTGTCAAGAATCATAATTTAAGCCTTGATAAAAATGTAGAAGAGGTGGCGTTAAAGTATCATAATGCTTATCGACAGATGGGTGGCTTTGCTTCACGTGAGGAAATGCTGAATGATTTTACTATTATTGCATTAGCCTCAATTCATGATTTAGAGGTAGTTGCTAGTAATGACAATGCCAGCATGTTTAATAACTTTGCAATAGCAGCCTACAAGCTTGTGAATGACACACTCAACCTTAGAATGCCAAAATTCATAAATTATGACGATTTTAAGAAGCTTTTGCTTCGAGGTGACGTATGATACCTAATAAACTCATAAGCAGCACGAATAAACTCGGGGTCTTTTTGCCACTCTTTTATTTTTTGCCAGACGTCTGTTTTGTCTTTCATAGAAGGCTTTATAATTACCAGCTATTTAAAGATTTCGTGGTGATAGCGTGAAATTCATTGAAAAGACGGGGATTGTTGTGCTTGTTGCGCTGATACTGAGTGTTATAATCTTTTTTAATAATTATGATGCTGGAGCGGGGGATTTGGAATGAACTTGCCTGTCTATCACATCGATACTTCTGTTATCTTGGCTGACATGTTTGAACAGTTTGACAACGCTGTTTTACCTAAGCTCTGGCAGCTTTCTGGAATGAAAAGAAAATTCTATGTCGTTTTCTCATCCGTTGTTTTTGGTGAAGTTGTTAAAGTTCTGAAAGAAAGCCCTCCTCAAAGAATGTCTATTGGCTTTGAATACCTGCGGCATCTTTTTCAATGGTACAACATAGGAATTTATACTCCTGAAGCGCGGACATTCAAAGCAGTCAGAGAACTTGAGGAGGTTGATAATCGATTGGAGTCAATGGATGCTTTTGTGCTTGCTTCGGCTATAACTGCTAAAGCTCAGAAGTTTATCACCCTAGATTCAGACTTTCTCAATGTACAACTGAAGTCTTATGTACGCCAGAATTATAATTTGACTATTGAGGAGCCTTCCTTATGAAATGTACAATCTCTACTGCTGTCATTCCCTCGAACTTGCCTTTAGGCAGTGAACGAAGCTTTTTCACGAGTTCTATAAATTTCTTATCTTTGTCGGTCATGGAGTGGTTTAAAAGCACTGAGCTATTTAAAGATTTCGTGGTGATAGCGTGAGAATAGAAAAAATAGGTGTTGTTGTACTTATTGCGCTGATACTGAGTGTTATAATCTTTGTTAGGAATTATGATTCGGATGTTGTCGGTAAAGCGGGGGATTCGGTTGCATGAGGAGAATGTTGATGGATGCAAATGTTTATGGACTAATTCTTGTAGATAGAGATAAAGATATTGTTGTTGCTCGGCTGAAAGAACGGCACGATGTTTTGTTCTATGGATGTGAAGTTATTCGGAATGAACTTAGGGATACTCGGCGAGGCGGATATCAGGGTAATCTACGAATGGATCTTCTGCGTCTTTATGATCAAATTGTAAAAAAGAATTATGCAGTTGATATATCTGTTCACGAGCTCGCGTCAAGTTACTCTAAAGCATCTTCAGATATGGGAATAAATCCTGACAAAATGTTGAGTGATTTCTTGATTGTTGCTTGTGCATCATTGAAAAATCTCGATGTACTCATTTCTAATGATACCAAAAGCATGGCAGGAGCTCCAGTAGTGGCGGTCTACAAAATAGTTAATGATATCAAAAAAATTAGGCTGCCGAGGTTTATAAGCTATGAACAATTTAAAAAAGAGATTACGTAGTATGTTCGAGTATAAACTCGTATGCCGCACGAACGTATTCAGGGTCTTTCATATGCTCATCTATGTCCTGCAGCACTTTTTTAATGTCTTTCTTTGCCATGGGAGTATTTATAAAATCCAAGTATTTAAAGGTTTTGTGGTGATAGCGTGAGATTAGAAAAAATTGGTGTTGTTGTACTTATTGCGCTGATACTGAGTGTTATAGTGTTTTTTAATAATTATGATTCGGATGTTGTCGGTAAAGCGGGGGATTCGGCGTGAGACGATTAATGCTTGATACAAACATCTTTGGCCTGATTGTTGTCCGTTCTGATGGAGAAATAATACACTCTCTTGTTCATCGTAATCCTGAAATTTTCATTTATGGATGCAGTGTGATTCGTAAGGAACTTCGTGATACTACTCGAGTTGTTCCTGGGATTAACCTTCGTAGCGATCTCCTGAGGGCTTATGATGATCTTGTAAAAAAGACATATGACATTGAATCAGATGTAGTGCAGCTTGCGAACAGATATTATGAAGCCTACAAAAATTTGGGCGGCAGAACTCCACAGCATAAGCTGATGAATGACTTACTCATTATTGCGTGCGCTTCGCTTAAGCAGCTCGACATTGTTGTTTCAAATGATGAAAGAACTATGCTTAGTGAAAGTATGATTTGTGCGTATAAGCTTGTCAATAAAACCCTTAGTGTTCGTATTCCTCAATTTATTAGTTACGAGGCATTTAAAAATGAACTCAAGAAATAGACTTCAAAATAAACTCGTACACAGCCTTGACATATTCAGGGTTCTTCATATGATTATCTATGTCTTTCCATACGTCGCATTTCGTTTGCTTTGCCATGAGATTACTATTTCAAAACATATATATAAACATTATGATTTGTTTAGTGAAAAGAGGTTAGCGTGAAATTCATTGAAAAGACGGGGATTGTTGTACTTATTGCGCTGATACTGAGTGTTATAGTCTTTTTTAATAATTATGATTCGGATGTGGTTGGTAAAGCGGGGGATTTGGTGGGGGGGGCGTTGACGAGTGGTAATTCCGAAGTTACTTTTCCATATACTCTTAATGTGGGTGATGTTTTCAATGGTGTTACCATCCCTTCGGACAGTCAACTTGTAGGAAAAAAAGTCACGAGTGCTAATGATGTCATTTTAAGGACTGAAGTTGGCGACTTTGTTGCGTACAATACGGGAATATTCAATGACAAAGGTGTGTTATTTGCTGGCACAGGCACCTTACCTGGAACAGGACACATTCCAAGTGGAACGACTGCTCCTGCTGCAATAATTACACCTGCAGCTGCTACTCAAGGACCTCAAATTAATTGGGTAGCTACTGAAAAAGGATTAGTGTTTTATCAGAAGGATACTAGCGCAACTGGAATTGTGAAATTTTTTAATACAGACGATTCTGTTTTTAGTTTTTATACTGTAACTCTTGATTCTTCACTCGCTGCGGCTCTTGAAAGCCAGCCAGCAGCACTTGCACAATTGTTTGATCCGGATAAACGTAAAAAAGGTATCAAATATACTGATGGAAATAAACAGAATACTTTAGTCAAAGTTGGAAATAATCTTCAGGTTACTTCAATTTCATCTGAGAACCAAGGCAAGTCAATAATACAAGAGGTCACCACTTATAATACAGATGGTAAAAAAGTGTATTATCGAGCTACTCGAACGGATGAACTTTCCACCGCTTTCCTACAGGAAGTCGAATCATCATCAACGTTTGATCCGAAAACTGGTCAACCTACAACAACAACAACTACACAAATTCTTGAAAGTGGAAGTCCAAAGCTCACTCTCCTTGAAAATAAAGGTTCTGTTTTAATTACTTTAGGTGGTACTTCTCTCTATCTGGATCGAGATTTCTACAATGATTTCAAAGGTAGTATCGATCTACTAAAGACTGCCCAAGAAGGTCTGCCAAAAGATTCACAAGGCTATACCATTCTTAAAGGCACAAATGGTGGAACACTTGCTGTAAAATCTGATTTGGATGGCAATCATCTTGCAATTCGTAATGCAGACGGTGCAAATCTCGAAGTTCGTGAAATGAAAAAAGATGGCGAAAAAACGACAGTTTTAACTGAAAAGTTTGATCCTGCAAAGCCCGGTGTTAGTCTTGGAGTAACAAAAGAGATTACTATCGGTGATAAAAAAACGCCGATACTTCGCATACAGCAGAATGGCGATACTGTTCGTGTCAATGGTAAAGAAATGAATCTTGGCTCTTATGACGCGACAATTGGTCTCTATCTGGAAGGAAAAAACACTCCAAAAGATGCCCAAGATGTCCAATTTGTTCTTGACCATCTTGATGTTGACGATTCAGACTTTAAATATGTTAATGGTGTTTTTTCTGGGGACAAGGGAAAAACAGATTTGACGCGAAACAACTATAATGAATACACGGATAGTACTGGCATTACTCGAGCTGTGCTTGTTAAAAATGCTATTACAGACAATGATCTCTCTTTAGTACCAGCAGGTGTTACATTGAATGCTGGGCAAAAAATAGAGGTTCTTGGTACGAATGATAAGCGTGTTTTAATCTATGAGGCAAATAAAGGAATCTCAACTGGATACGTTCAATATGAGACTTTTAAAAATGCAGATAGCGTTGACGTAACTGTCGAAGTTAAATATAGCCCAGATAAAACAAAAATAGATGCAGTTGCTCCTCTTCCTGGAAGTGGGACTCTTCGTGTCACGCCAAAAACCATCGCTGGCTCTGGCTTTGTTTATGAGATTAATCAACAACCAACATCACTAAATTTTGAGTCGGATGATCGTCTTGTTTTTGGCAGTGATGGTGAACTTTATGTAAGCATAAGTGGTGTGGGTGGACGTCAACCAGTTGATGCCTATTTCACAACACCTGATGAGCGAAAAGCATTGAATGCTTATATTGACAGTGATGAATACAAGAAAGCACGTACTGATTTTCAGCTCTTGAAAGGAAAAGCCGAGGAATATGAAGCAAGCCGTAAGAAAGCGAAAGAAGATGAGGCGGCTGCTGCACAGAAAGGGCTTGCAGCTGTCCGAGAAGCAGTTACAGACGGCGGCCCAGCGATTGGCGCATTCGTATCTGATCTCTTCGGTGGTATATTTGGCGGCGGCTTCCTCAAATATTACAAGTCAGAACAAGCACTATCAAACCTTTTAATTCAAGACGTCTTCAAGTCAAACTGGATTGAAGAGATGGACCAATTATTCGCAAAATCCTATTTAGGCATTGACTACTGGGCATCTGCCATCTGCAGGAAAGAATTCGACGTTGCAGGCGACAGTGTGGGCATGGTGGAAGTTGCACCAGGGTTATTCCAATTTATTGCGCATGTTGAAGGGCAGCATTCGGAAAAACAGCCCATGCTGTGCGATTTGGATAATACTGAGAAACCGTGCGGTGACACAGGGACATGCCGGACATTAGACCAGCGATGTGTGCAAGACAGGGGCAATGCAGATCCTGCGGATGATATCTTGTTAACTGAGATTTTGTATAAATTTACGTATGCAGTTCAAGCGCCCAGTGATGAGAAATTAACGCCGCAGCGCAATGAAGAAGGCGCTATCAGCTTTAATGTTGTATTACGCGGCCCAGGACAGCCGGGCAAGCTCTATGACAAGCAATTTGAACTCAAGAATGGCGCGAAAGAACAACAAGTTATCGTTGCTCGAAAGCAAGCAGTCTACACTGAAGTCTGCATCGTATTCTTCAAGAAGCCTGAGAACTTTGACGGCAAAGATGTGCGCAGCAGCTGCGTGCCCATCACAGATGCAGAAGGGCGGCTGATTACTGTTGGAGAAGGCGGTGTTGCTGTTGGCACTGCACGAGAGCCTGCGAAGATATGTGATGGATGCTTCTAGGTGCTGATATCAGTAAATGTATGGTGCAGGTATCTATGATTCTACTCTGCTTCCACTTCATGTTGATTATCTAACGCTAATGCATCGGCGAATGCCATTAAATTCTGAACAATTTTACTCTTCGTGTTGAGTTTGTACATTTTTGCACGGCCGACATTTCTCGTGCATATGACTAATTCTTTGCTTTCTAAATGCGGCCACAGCTGATGCAATGTTGACCAAGAAACTTCTGATTCTTTTGCGATGTCTGTAAGTGAATAATCGAACTCTCTAAAAATCAATAAATGATTGAGAATGCGGATTAATGGGTAATCTCCTAAGATTTTGATAAGTAGGTAATCTTCCATACCTCTAATGAGAGGCCTTGTATATTTAAAATTTTCGTACGATATCGTATTTTTATTGCACAAACCTATACATACCTCTTGCTCTTCTTTTTTATGATGATTATAGCAAATATACTTGTCAGAAAGCTTGCATACATGGGTAAGTGGGGTGGGAGTCATACGAGTTTCGATAATTTACCTAAAGGTTTTCCTGGACACCTCCGTGGCGATGTAAAGAAAGTTGCTGAGCAGCTCATCAAGGAAAATATCTTACTTGTAAAGCCAACAAGTTATGGTAGAGAAGTGAGCTTGAATCCAGCGAGTAAAGCTGAAATTGAAGAGATGATAAATTCCAGCAATATGTGATAGCTTCTAAAATATAAAAAAATTTACTCAACAATCAATGTTCCTTTCATTGTCTTGTAATCTTTCGGGCAAAGCAGCGAGCACATGTACGAGAACTTGCC
>Ga0209542_10019669_pt1 | contig 10785 bp, 12 predicted proteins | sample RifCSPhighO2_01_FD_184028 | JGI IMG/M metagenome (GOLD analysis project Ga0209542, IMG submission 184028) | Soil microbial communities from Rifle, Colorado - Rifle CSP2_plank highO2_0.1 (SPAdes) (version 2) | ecosystem: Environmental > Terrestrial > Deep subsurface > Rock core/Sediment ...
AGCACCACGGCCGCGACGGCACTGACCATATATATACGCATAACCCGATTCCTCGCCGCGATGGCTGAGGCACTGACAATTCATTGGACCGCTATTTTGCCCATAATGTCCGTTCCGGTGTAACGCTTATATAATAGTGTCGGTTTCCGTTCCCCCTGGCTTTATTATTCTTCGGAGATATCATCATGCGCATGAAACGGTTCTTCCCCATGCTGTTGGGTTTCATTCTATCCTTCCCGGTCCAGGCGGCGGAAGTACTGAACTTCAAACCAATGACGCCCGATTTCGCGGAGTGAGCGGGGCAGTGACCATGCCCGAGCGATTCATCAGTGAAGCCATCCAACCCGTCGCGGAGACGTACGACACCGCGCGCATGGCGGTCGGGGAGCCCGGACTCCCGCGCGAGTTCGTGTGGCGCGGCCGGACCATCGCGGTGGCGGCCGTGCTGCGCACCTGGCGCGACACCGGCAAGTGCCGCCACGGCAGTCCCGAACTGTACGTCCGCAAGCACTGGTTCGAGATAACCACCACCGCCAATGACACGATGAAGATCTATTTCGACAGGCAGCCCCGCGGTGGACGCCACGGCGCGCGATGGTGGCTGTTCAGTATTAAGAACCCCTAACAAAATGAATACGATTCTGAACCGCCAGGGCGCCAGGGTCGCCAGGAAAAGCGATTCTGGGGATTCTTATCCCTTGGCGTTTCTGGCGTCCTGGCGGTCAATTTCATTTTGAAATAGCTTCTAAGGGATATCTGAATAATTAAGGAAAGCAAGAGAATGCCTCTATTTCATCGGGAATGGCACCGCACGCAACACGTAGGCTGGTTGCGCGCCGCCGTGCTGGGCGCGAATGACGGCATCGTGTCGACGGCGAGCCTGGTGGTGGGCGTGGCCGCCGCGGATGCGACCCACGGTGCGGTATTGGTGGCCGGGGTCGCCGGCCTGGTCGCCGGCGCCATGTCCATGGCCGCGGGCGAGTATGTGTCGGTCAGCTCCCAGTCGGACACCGAGAAGGCGGACCTCGATCGCGAGCGCGGGGAGCTCGCGGCGGATATCGACCACGAGCACAAGGAGCTGGCGGCCATCTACGTCGATCGCGGGCTCGATCCCGATCTCGCCAAGCAGGTCGCCGTACAGCTGATGGCCAAGGACCCGCTGGCCGCGCATGCGCGTGACGAGCTCGGCATCTCGGAAATGATCACCACCCGTCCGATTCAGGCGGCGCTGACCTCGGCCGTTACCTTCGCCATGGGCGCCGCCCTGCCGCTGCTGACGGTCGTCGTTTCTCCGGTCGCTTATTTGATTCCCGTCGTTGCCGGAACGTCGCTGGTATTCCTGGCGCTGCTGGGCACCCTGGCGGCCTACACCGGCGGCGCGCCCGTCGTGACCGGCGCGGCGCGCGTCACGTTCTGGGGCGCCATCGCCATGGCGCTGACGGCGGGCGTTGGCCATTTGTTTGGAACCATCGTCTGAATAAAAAATAATGGGAAAGGGGTTATGCGCACCTTCTTTATTGTCGGGATTGTTTTAAATGTCGTGCTCACCGGCCTGGCGCTGTACTGGCTGTGGCGCCAGCGCATGCCGAAGAAGGGCAAGGATGAGAACAGGAAAGGCGAGGGCGAGTGACGGCCTGTTTTGACGTTCGGCGCGCGCCGGGATGACGGTATGCAAGCACCACAGGAGAACAATGGCTATCTCTCCGTTCACGCGCGCCGGTTGATTGAAAGCTACCGTCGCTGGACCGGCCGCGATCTGGTGGATCCCGAATTATCTCCGGTCGGGCAGGCGCGGGCGCTGTATGAGGCGCCGTTCGTGGCGGCCTCGCACGGCACCGAAGCCGACCCGGTTTTCAATTACGCCAACCGCGCGGCACTCACGCTGTTCGAAACCGCCTGGGCGGATTTCACGTCCATGCCTTCGCGCCTGTCGGCGGAGCCGGTGGCGCGCGAGGAGCGGGCGCAACTGTTGGCGCGGGTGAACCGACACGGCTTCATCGACGACTACAGCGGCATACGCATTTCCACCAGCGGCCGCCGATTCCGCATCCGGCGCGCCACGGTGTGGAACGTGGTCGATGCGCGCGGCGCGCCGGACGGTCAGGCGGTGGTGTTCCGCGACTGGGAGTATCTTTGAGCCGGGGCGGGGACGGCGGGTTTCATAAACAGGCGAGGCGGGTGTAGTCTATCATCCTCGCGCACAAGGAATGGCCCGATGGCGCAGGAACGAATCTTGTGGTATTTCGCCGATCCCATGTGCTCCTGGTGCTGGGGGTTCACGCCGGCGATCGGCGCCATCAAGGAGAGCTATTCGGACCGGCTGAAGATCGCCCTGATGCTGGGCGGCCTGCGGCCGGGAACGACCGAGCCGGTGACGCCCAAATTCCGCGAGGAAACGCTGCATCACTGGCAGGACGTGCATAAGATGACGGGCCAGCCGTTCGCCTTCGAGGGCGCGATGCCCGAGGGTTTCGTGTACGACACCGAGCCGGCCAGCCGCGCGGTGATCGCCGTGGCCGAAATCAACCCGGAGGCAATCTTCCCCTATTTCAAATCGGTGCAGGCGGCGTTTTACACCCAGGTACAGGACGTGACCCAGATCGGGACGCTCGCCGGACTGGCCGAGCAACATAATATAGATAAGCCCAGGTTCCTGGAGCGCTTTGAGTCCGAGGACGTCAAGCACAAGACGCGCGCGCATTTCCGGATCACGCGCGAGGCCGGCGTGCGCGGCTTTCCCACGATCGTGTTGCAGGCCGAATCCGGCCACAAGCTGCTGACCAACGGTTGCCGCCCGCTCGAGGAACTGCGCCCGCAGCTCGAGGCCTGGCTGGCGGAGACGGCGTGACGGGTCTGAAAGCAGCTTCCTGGAACTATTGAGAACGCGACGGGTCCACTTCGCCGATGTTGAATGGCATTGCCCGGTGAGTGAAGTTAAAGTGTAGGGCTGTATGTGCCGTTCCAAAGGAATCCATGGGTGAAACGTAATCCCGCCGTATCGATGGTCCTGGCCGTCGCGGTCATGGCCTTGCTGGTTATCGCGGCGAATCTTGGCCATGCCGCGGAAGCGCTGACGCTGGACGAGTATTTCGCCGCGGCGCTGAAACGCAGCGAGGTGGTCGCCACCCAGGGCGAATTGATCCGTCAGGCCGAAGAACATTACAAACAAGCGAATTCCGCGCTGCGTCCCACCGTGAACGGCGTTGCTTCCTATACGCGGCAGGACCCCATCCCCGCCGGCGAACTCAGCACTTCAACCTCGCCCAACCGGCAGTCGCTCGCCAAGCTGACCGCGACGCAGCCGCTGTTCCGCGGCTTCCGCGAATTCGCCGCCCTGCGCCAGACGAAAGCCCTGCTGGGCGCGCAGGATCAGGACTACCGCAACGCGCGCGCACAACTCTTCATGGACGTAACGCAGAATTTTTACACCGTATTGTCGATCGAGCAGGACCTGAAAAACTTCGGCGAGGAAATCAACCAGAATATCGATCGCGAGAAGGAGCTCAACAGCCGCGTGCGCATCGGCCGCTCGCGGATCGGCGAGGTGCTGTCCGTCCAAAGCACCATCAGCACCCTGCGTGCCCAGGTGGAGCAGTTGCAAGGACAGCTCGGCACGGCGCGCGAGGCGTTCGCGTTTCTCAGCGGGCTGGCGTCCACGACCTTGCTGCGCGATACCGAGGACCTGCCGGTGAACCTGGAGCCGCTCGACGATTATCTGGCGCGGCTGGAGCTGCGTCCGGACGTGAGCGCCAGCCGGCAACGCTTGTCGGCCGCGCAGGAGAACACGAAGGTGGCGCGAGGCGCCCATCTTCCGTCGCTCGATCTGAATGCCAACCGCTACCTGGAGCGGACCGGCAATCTCAGGGGCTCGACCTGGGACGTGGGAATAGCGCTGACGGTGCCGATTTATGCCGGCGGTCTGCTGCAATCCAAGGTGAGCGAGGCGGTGTCGCAGCGCACGCAGGCCGAGCTCAGTGCGAGCCAGGTGAGCCGTCAGGCGGAGCAGGAAATCCGTTCCATCTATCAAAGCGTTGTGTTCGACAGGTCGCAACTGGACGCGCTGGAAAAGGCAACGGAGTCCGCCCGCAAAAACTACGAAGCCCAGCGGCGTGACTACCGCCTGGGTCTCGTTACGAATCTGGATGTGCTGCAGGCGCTGACCGCTTTCCAGGAGAATCAGCGGGCGCTGGATCGCGCGCGCTATACCTCGAAACTCGACTATCTGAAGTTGCAGGCCGCCGCTGTCCGTCGACCGGCCCCATCCCCGGAAACCGCGCCATGATGCTGCCCGAAATCGCCATTCGCCGCCCCGTCTTCGCCTGGATGCTGATGACGGCGCTGATCCTGTTCGGCGGGATCTCGGCCTCGCGCATGGGCATCAGCCAGCTGCCGGACGTCGACTTTCCGGTGGTGTCCGTGCGCGTGGACTACCCCGGCGCCGCGCCCGAGGTGATCGAGACCAACGTCGTCGACGTCATCGAGGACGCGGTCATGACGGTGGAAGGCGTGCGCAGCGTGACTTCCACCGCGCGCTACGCCCAGGCGAGCATCAGCGTCGAGTTCGAGCTGTCGCGCGACATTGCCGACGCGCTGCAGGAGGTGCAGAACAAGGTCGCGGCGGCGCAGCGCTACCTGCCGTCCGACATCGAACCGCCGGTCATCAGCAAAACCAACCCCGAAGACCAGCCGATCCTGTGGATGTCGGTCACGAGCGACCGGCACACGGTGCGCGAGCTGATGCGTTACGTGAAGGACTCGCTCAAGGACCGGTTCTCGTCCGTCACCGGCGTCGGCGAAATCACGCTCGGCGGTTACGTCGATCCCAACCTGCGCGTCTGGGTCTCGGGCAAGGCGTTGAACCGCTACGAGCTGGCGGTGACGGACGTGCTGAACGCGATCATCACCGAGCACTCGGAGCTGCCCGCCGGCCAGATCACCACCGGGCTCAAGGAATACGACGTGCGCACGCTCGGCGAGGCGAAAACCGCCAGGGAATTCGAGAACATCGTCATCAACCAGCGCGGCGGCCAGCCGGTCTACAGCCGTATCCGGCTGAACCAGGTGGCGCAGATCGAGGACGGGCTGGACGACATCCGCCGCATCTCGCGCGCCAACGGCGAGCGCGCCGTCGGCATCGGCATCCGCAAGCAGCGCGGGTCGAACACCGTGGCCGTGGCGCAGGGTGTCAAGGCGCGCATGGCCGAGGTCGCCAAACAGTTGCCGGAAAGCATGAAGATCGCCGTCAACTTCGACACCACCAAATTCATCGAGGACTCGGTGAACGAGTTCAAGTTCATGCTGGTGGTGTCGGCGCTGGTGACCGCGCTGGTGTGCTGGCTGTTCCTCGGCAGCTGGACCGCGACGCTGAACGTCATCCTCGCGATCCCGACCTCGATCATCGGCACCTTCATCGTCCTGTACTTCTTCGGCTTCACGCTCAACACCTTCACGCTGCTGGGCCTGAGCCTCGCCATTGGCATCGTCGTGGACGACGCCATCATGGTGCTGGAGAACATCGTGCGCCACCGCGAGCTGGGCGAGAATCGCGTGGAGGCGGCGCTCAAGGGCTCGCGCCAGATCACCTTCGCCGCGATCGCGGCGACGCTGGCCGTGGTCGCGATCTTCCTGCCGGTGGCGTTCATGAGCGGCGTCATCGGCCGGTTCTTCTTCCAGTTCGGCATCACCATGACGGTCGCGGTGCTGCTGTCGCTGCTCGAGGCGCTGACGCTGACGCCGATGCGCTCCTCGCAGTTCGTCGAGCCCGGCAACCGCGCCACCCGGATCGGGCGGGCGGCGGATTTCACGTTCCGCGCCGTGGCCGCGCTGTACCGCAAGCTGCTGGAGGTCGCGCTCAAGCATCCGTGGAAGGTCATTGGCGCGTCGCTGGTGTTCTTCGCGCTGTCGTTCGGCACGCTCAACTACATCAACAAGGAGTTCATGCCGGTGCAGGACCAGAGCACCTTCATCGTGCGCGCGCAGACGCCGGTGGATTCCTCGATGGAGTTTACCGATTCGGTGATGCGCGCGGCCGAGAAGTTCTTCGCCTCACGCCCCGAAATCCGGCGCTACATGGTCGCCGTGGGTGGATTCGGCACCGGCGGGCAGTCGAACCTGGCGAACGTCTTCGTCAGCATGAAACCGAAAGGCGAACGCAGCATCGACCCGGAGGCCGGCCACGAGCTGTCGCAGCAGGATCTGATGGCGGTCACGCGCGAGGCGCTCAAAAAGCTGGGGTTGAAGGTCTCGATCCAGGACCTGTCGCAGCGCGGCTTCACCGCCTCGCGCGGTTTCCCGGTGGAGTTCGCCGTGCAGGGGCGCAATTGGGACAAGCTCGTCGAGTACTCCGAAACGATCATTTCGAAACTCAATGCCACCGGCCTGGTCACCGATACCGACAGCGACTACCTGCTCGGCAAGCCGGAGATTCAGGTCATCCCGGACCGCGAGCGCGCCGCCGCGCGCGGCGTGAGCATCCAGGCTATCTCCCAGACCGTCAACGCCATGGTCGGCGGCGTCGTCGCCGGACAGTATTCCTCCGAGGGGCACCGCTACGACGTGCGCGTGCGGCTGCGCGAGCAGGATCTCGACCGCATCGACCAGATCAAGCGCCTGACCGTGCGCAACAACCGCGGTGAGCTGATCCCGCTCTCGGAGGTGGTGCAGGTGCGCGAGGCCAAGAGCCTGGCGCAGATCAACCGCAACGACCGCGAGCGCGCGATCAAGATATTCGCCAACGTCCAGGCCGGCAAGTCGCAGCAGGAGGCGCTGGATCGGGCGCAGGCCATCGCGCGCGAGGTGTTGCCGCCGGAATACACGGTGCGTTTCGTCGGCGGATCGCAGTCGTTCCAGGAATCGTTCGCCTCGCTGTGGTTCGTGCTGCTGCTCGGCGTGATCGTGGCCTACATGGTGCTGGCCTCGCAGTTCAACAGCTTCGTCCATCCGGTCACGGTGCTGATGGCGCTGCCGTTCAGCATGTCCGGCGCATTCCTGACGCTGCTCGCGTTCGGCCACTCGCTCAACATCTTCAGCTTCATCGGCCTGATCCTGCTGATGGGCATTGTGAAGAAAAACTCCATCCTGCTGGTGGACTTCACCAACCAGGTGCGCGCTCGTGGTGAGGTGTCCGTGCGCGCGGCGCTGCTCGAGGCCTGCCCGATCCGTCTGCGCCCGATCCTGATGACATCGATCGCCACCATCGCCGCCGCCTTGCCGTTGGCGCTCGCCCTCGGGCCCGGCGCCGAGCTGCGCGCGCCCATGGCGCTGGCGGTCATCGGCGGCGTCTTCGTGTCGACGCTGTTGACCCTGTTCGTCGTGCCGTGTGTCTATGAACTGTTGTCGAAATTCGAGGGCAGTCGTGTCGCCGGGGCGACACGGGAAAAGGAAATAGCGCAAGCCACAAAAGAAGCGGGATAAGCCGCCGCATTTTCACGGCGGAAGTTTGTCCAGAACCAATATGGCGGCAACCGCTGATTAGTACTTGCGGATATTTCAGCGTATTCTCTGAACCACTGAATCTGTCGTTCATCCATGCTCCTTGTTACATTTATAGAAGGTGGGAAGAGCCGACTCGGCATCCTCGACCGCGCGCGCGGCGAAGTCATCGATCTTTCCCGTGTGGCGCCGGGACTGCCGCAAGACATGGCGGTGTTCATCGCACTCGGCGAGCCGGGACTGGCCGAAGCGCGGCGTGCGCTGGCGAGTGGAACGGGGCGGTTGCCGCTGGCGCAAGTTCGGTTGATGGCACCTATCCCAAAACCGGTGCGCAATATTTTCTGCGTCGGCAAGAACTATCGCGAGCATGCGCAGGAGTTGCAGACGGCGGGCCTGAAGGGCGGCGGCGCGGAAGCCATTCCCGAGCTGCCGATCTTTTTTACCAAGACCACGTCCGCGGTGACCGGGCCGAATGAGCCGATCCCGGCGTGGCTCGACCCGACGAACACCACCGATTACGAAGGCGAGCTCGCGGTGGTGATCGGCCCCGGCGGGCGCGGAATCGCGCGCGCGGAGGCGATACGCCATGTGTATGGCTATACGATTGTCAACGATGTCACCTCGCGCGCTTTGCAGCGCCGCCACCAGCAGTGGTTCCTCGGCAAGAGTCTTGACGGCTTCTGCCCGATGGGGCCGGCGATCGCGACCCCCGATGAGGTGCCGGACGTGGGAGCACTGCGCGTGCAGACGCGGGTGAACGGCGAGCTGCGCCAGGACGCGCCGGTCTCGGGGCTGATATTCGATATTCCGACATTGATCGAAACGCTGGCGCGCACCATGACGCTTGCGCCGGGCGATGTCATCGCCACCGGCACGCCCGCCGGTGTCGGCATGGGCTTCAAGCCGCCCAAATATCTGAAGAAGGGCGACGTGGTCGCGATCACCATCGACCCCATCGGCACGCTCGAGAATCCGGTGGCGTGACGGAGACATAAAATTAAGAAACACATACTGGAGGGTTTTGGAGCATGACTGATTTTTCAGCGTTGAACGCGCGCTTCGGCCTTTCCGGCCAGGTGGTTTTCAAGCAAGGTCCCGGTGGGCTGGCCGTGGTGGAAGTGGCCAATTCCCAGGGCAGCGCCACCATTGCGCTGCAAGGCGCGCATGTGATGACCTGGGCACCGCGCGGGCAGAAGCCGGTGATCTGGCTTTCGCGCGCCGCCAAGTTCGCGCCCGGCAAATCGATTCGCGGCGGCGTGCCGGTCTGCTGGCCGTGGTTCGGTCCGCATGCGACCGTGGCCGCGCTGCCGGCGCACGGATTCGCGCGCACCGTGCCGTGGGAAGTGATCGGCGCTCAAACCCTGGCGGATGGCGCTGCGCGTCTCGACTTTCGCCTCATCCAGAGCGAGGCCGCCCGCGCCCAGTGGCCGCATGCCACGCTGCTCGAGTGTCACATCACCGTGGGCGCGGCATTCGAAATAGATCTCGTGACGCGCAACGCCGACCGCAGCGCGATTACCATCGGTGATGCGCTGCATACCTATTTCGAGGTGAGCGACGTGCGCCAGGTGACGATCCGCGGTCTCGATGGCTGTCCTTACCTCGACAAGATGGACGGCGGCAAGCGCAAGCAGCAGACCGGGCCGGTGACGATCGGCGCCGAGACTGACCGCATCTATCTCAACTCCAGCGCGGATTGCCTGATCGACGATCCCGGCCTGAAGCGTTGCATCCGTATCCGCAAACGCGGCAGTCGTTCGACCGTGGTGTGGAACCCATGGATTGAAAAATCGGTGAAGATGGGCGATTTCGGCGAGAACGGTTACCTTAATATGCTGTGCGTGGAAAGCGCCAACGCCGCGGACGATGTCGTGACCATCGCGCCGGGCGGCGAGCATCATCTGTGGGTACGCTACGAGATCGAGCCTTTGAATTGAATCGGCATATATGAAAATCTGGACCGATTACATACACATACTCACGGCATTGCTGGTGATCACGAACCCGATCGGCGCTCTGCCTGTGTTCATCACGCTCACCCGCGATCAGACGTTGGCCGCGCGCAGGAACACGGCGCGCATCACGGCCACCGCCGTCGCCATCGTCCTGGTCGTCAGCATGTTCCTGGGCGAACCGCTGTTGCGCTTCTTCGGCATCGGCTTGCCGTCGTTCCGCGTCGGCGGCGGCATATTGATCATGATGATGGCGATTGCCATGCTGCGCGGGTATCCGGGTGAGACCCGGCACACGCCCGAGGAGCGCATCGACGCGGAGGATAAGGACAGCAGCGCCGTCGTGCCGCTGGCGATCCCCATGCTGGCCGGTCCCGGCGCCATCAGCACCACGATCGTGTACGCGCACCAGGCCCGCAGCGGTTGGGATATCGTGTTTCTGCTGTTCGCGGCGCTGCTGGTGGCGGGCAGCGTCTGGGCCGTCCTGTCCCTGGCGGAACCCATCGCCAACCGGCTCGGACGCTATGGCATCAGCGTCGCGACTCGGGTCATGGGGCTGATCCTGGCCGCCGTCGCGGTCGAATTCATCGCCGGTGGGCTGATACAGTTGTTTCCGAGCCTGGGATGAGTGTTCCGTCCGCGGCCGGCCTCAGTCGGCGGGTGCTTCGCGATGCGAGAAGCGGAGCGGTTGACGGCAGCGGCGGCAGAGGTAGAGCCGTCCGCGCCGGGCGTAGTTATGACGACGCGTGGTGAGCGTATGTCCCGCGTCACAACCGCAGCGATATCGATACGCCGCCGTCAGGCCCGGGCGCACATCGTAATTGTGACAGCGCAGCGGTTTGAGCCCATAGACCTCGCGCATGATCGCGGCCCACTCCGCGCCGTGCGGCGCAATGCCTTGGCCGTGCACGCGATAGACGATGAGATGACTCACCTCATGCGGGACGGTGTTGATCAGGAAATCCTCGATGTTCTGTTCCAGCAGGTGGCGGTTGATGCGAATCGCATTTCGGGCCGGGTAGGCGACGGCGGCCGCCATCCCGCGCAGGTTGAAGGCGAGCTGGGCGCGCTCGAAGCGACGCTGAAAATGATTCTCGGCGCGGCGAAAGCAGACATCGACCGCGGCGCGCACGCGATTCTCCAGTGACTCCACCGCATCTTCCTCCCCGGCGGCTTCAGTGGGGACCAGATCCAGGGTTAACTGCAATTGTGCCATCCAGTGATAGGGCCGATGATGGGCGAATTATGCGCACCTGTCCTTGTTTGTTTCAATCGGCCGGCAGGGGTTTATGGAAGCTCTGATCTGGCCCGTCTCGGGCCACTTGGGTTCTCGTGGCCGGCGTCGTAATATGGACGCGGCAAGTGGCTTGGCCAAGCCCCTTCAGCGCTTTTAGTCATTCTT